>Ga0315280_10004752_pt1 | contig 19791 bp, 14 predicted proteins | sample YL17G06_40_MG_FD_203697 | JGI IMG/M metagenome (GOLD analysis project Ga0315280, IMG submission 203697) | Sediment microbial communities from Yellowstone Lake, YNP, Wyoming, USA - YL17G06_40 | ecosystem: Environmental > Aquatic > Freshwater > Lake > Sediment | place: USA: Wyoming | collected... | reverse complement strand
TTGTCACAATTTGAAGCCGCCAAACGGCTGAAACCGGATGAGGTCCAGGCACACGCTGCGCTGGCCCGCCTGCTCCCGTTACTCGGCAGAGAAGACGAGGCACGGGAGGAGAGCGAGGCGGCCGAACAGCTAGGCTCACGTAAAACACGGCGGGATCAGGCAGCTTTCCATATAGCTAGCGGCAATTTGCTTCTTGAGCGGGGGGACTTGAGGGGTGCGGCAGAGATGTTTCGCCAAGCTTTGGAGCTTGACCCGGAAAACGCCCGTGCGCGGAATAATCTGGGTCTTGTGCTTGCTCGTCTAAATGATCCACAAGGCGCCAAGTCCGAACTCCAAAAAGCGATTGCGCTAGATCCGAAGCTGGCGCTCGCATACAACGCTCGGGGCATCCTCTACCTGGAAGAGGGGGAAGTCTCGGAAGCCAGGACCGCCTTTCAACAAGCGATTCGCATCAATCCGCAATATGCCGAAGCTAAGAACAACCTTGGCACGCTCTATGTCAAGTTGGGAAGGAATGCCGAAGCGGTCGCTCTTTTCGAGGAGGCCGTCGAGGATTCTCCCCAGTACCCGCAGCCTTATCTGAACTGGGGTTTGGTGCTTGCCAGCCAAGGCAACCTGAGTAAGGCGAAGCCGATGCTTGAGAAAGCGCTCCGGCTCTCGCCGAATCTTGCGGAAGCCCGCAAAGCTCTGCAAATCGTGGAGGAAACTCTAAAAGGGCAAGATGTAGGATTTTTGAAAAGGGGTCCTGGCTAAAAGGAGGAAGAAATGAAAAGACGAGATTTTCTAAGGGCGACCGCGCTGAGTGGCGGTGCATGGGTGAGTTTAGAAGGGAACCAGTCCGCTGTGGAACGAAGTGTGAGGAAAACATCGCTGCCGCACCTCGATAAATCTGCGTATTACGAATTCTCTCCTGACAACAAAGAATGCGTCATCCAGAGACACGACACGCCCGTACCCTGGATGAATCTCCTGGGCAACGACCGGTTTGTGGCCTGGGTTTGTCATAATGGAAGCATCGTGGAGAGTTGTCTGGTTGATAATGCGACCAATCGGCTGACCAACGCTCAGTCCGGCTACTTCTATATCAGGGATGCGGATAAGGGGGAGTACTTCCTGCTGAATAAACCCAGAAAGGGATCTCCTTGGCAATCCGTTCAAGGACTCGGTTATACGCGAATTACTACCACCGATCTGGAGTTGACCGTTACGGGGACCTATTTTGTACCTAGGGATGAGGACGTCCTGATCTGGCTGGTCACGATTAAGAACAACGCTTCGCGAAGCCGGAACCTGGATACCTTCGGTTTGGTCGAATGGTGTCTGGGCGATCCGTATCGATTCACCGTGCTTCCCGGCGGAGATTTCCTGGGGCTCATGAACAATTTCAAGCGGGTCCAATTCAGGGACGGGGCACTTTACGCGAACAATGAGGCCTGGGGCACCTTAGGGCAGTTCATGGGCCAGAAAGCGTGGCCGTACACGGGGTTTTTTGCCAGTAGCCTGCCCGTGAAAAGCTTCGACTGTGACAGAGCCCTGTTCCTTGGGCCCACCGACGGTTTCGACAATCCGAGGGCAGTCCGTAAGGGAAAGTGTTCCAGCAAACCTGCCTTCGGCTTCTCCGACTTTCCGTTAGGTGTGCTACAGAATTCACTCGACCTAGCTGCCAACGAAACCCGGACGCTGGTACTCATCTTGGGCATTATCAGGGAAAGGCCGGACGCGGAGAGGATCCAGGAGAAGTATGAGAATCCCGGGAGGGCGGAGGAAGCTCTGGGGAAAGTTAAAGGATTCTGGGACAAATACATCGAGTCGTCCTTCATCGTTGCAACTCCAGACCGAGACAACGACCGACTCATAAACGTCTGGATCAAGTACCAACACCGGGCATCCATGCTGCAGAACCTCAACACGGGCCGAAGAGGTTCCGGCGTCTGGGCTCCCGCTTATGGGTATGGCGGGGGAAGAATTTCGGACATTCGCGAGGTCGGCAATGTACCTTGCGACTTAGAACTGATCAAGGAGGACATTCTCGATTACCTGGAATGGCCCAGACCCCTCCTGCTGGAAAGCGATGTGGACCTGAAATGGAACCCCCCCGCCCGGCCGGCACCGCCCATGCCATACCCCCACGATGGGCGTGGATTGTGGCCGTATCCCGTCTGTTGGTATGTCGAGGAGACGGGAGATTTCTCCTTCCTCGAAACTGAACTGCACCCCAAGTCGACGCATCCATGGATGCCAAAGACCGGACCCAAGACAGTTTTCGCAGCCATGAAAGGAGCTGTCGATTGGGCCCAATCCGGATTGAGTGAGCGCGGCCTTCCCCGCCTAGATCCTGGTTACGGCGACTGGAACGATGCCCTTAGTCTCATTAGCCGGGAGGGCAAAGGAGAATCGATTCTGACGGCGATGGAAATCTGTTACATGCTGAAGCAGTGTACAGAACTGGCGAAGGTGTGGGGCAAATCGCTGGAAGCGGAGGCGTGGACCAAACAGTATGAACATATCAAGTCTGCGGTGAACACGTACGCCTGGGATGGCGAGTGGTATTTGCGCGCGTTTACCGACGAAGGTAATCCTGTCGGCGGGTCACGCTGTGCGGAAGGAAAGATATATCTCGAGGTCCAAGCCTTGGCGGTGCTTAGTGGAGTGGCCGATGAGGAGCGGGCCGCCAAATGCCTGAAGTCCGTCGATGATCTGTTGCTGACCGAACTCGGTCCCCGTCTCTCCGCACCCTACACCAAACCTGCGTACGACGTCGGCCTCGTCGCCGATTTTGGCCCCGGGTGGCGAGAGAACGGTGGCATCTGGAACCGAACTACGGGCTGGACAGTGATGGCGAATTGCTTGGCCAATCGTGCTAATCAAGCCTATGAAATGTATCGGCGTGCCTCGGTGAGCAATGCCAGCAAGGATATCGAACGCTTCTGGCTTCCGCCTTATGTCTACCCGGAGTACTACGTGGGTGACGGACCGGATTTTGGCCGCGGACAGTTCCAGTGGTGCATGGGCAAGGCGGGCACGATGTGGCGGGCGTACGTTTACTACATCCTCGGAGTCAGACCTGTGTTTACCGGCTTGCTCGTCGAGCCCAAGATACCGAATGAGTGGGCAGGCTTCAGATTGAGGCGAACATTCCGAGGTGCCACGTACGCAATCGAGGTCGCCAACCCGGAGGGCGTTAACTTCGGTGTGAAATCCATGGTGGTGGATGGGGAACCCATCGAAGGCAACGTCGTTCCCGCATACGCAGATGGTAAGACACACGAGGTCAAAGTCGTTTTGGGTGCATAAGGGCGGCACGCATGCCCGAAATGAATCGGATACAAAGCAAGAACGTTCTTCTCTCGCAGGAGTTTGAAAGGGGAGGCTCTTTGTTTGCATGACTAGTCCGCAGATTCATCTAGCGTTTGACAACAGCTGTACCTCCAGGCAGTGGACTTGTTCCACGGGAGGGGCCGGGATCGTCAACGACCGGAGACCGGCTCGATGAGCTTTGGGGCGGGCCGAGCGGACAATTGCAACTTACTACTCCTGATCCGGAAGCTAACGGGACATTCGTGCACTCCCTCCTGTCTCTGGTTGCGTACAGAATCCCTGAAGAGAAATACCCGGCCCACGTGTTCAATGACTGGCAGGATATGGCGCTCTGCTTCCCGGCGCGACCGCGAGCGCCTAACGTATTGAAGAATGTCGGCGGGTATGCGGAAGAAATGCGGCGCTACCTGGCAGCCGCCGAGAAAGCTTATGAGCGCGCTGTCTTCAAGCCCTTTTACTCCGAACACGGACGCCGTGTGCAGAATGACCCAAGGCTGCCCCTAGTCTCGACGTGGGTCTATTCGTTAGAAAAGTCTATAACAAGCAAGATCCGGCGCAGAAGTAGAGAAGAGCAAGAAAGTTGAAGACTTCTGAGTCAGAGGTTTCGCATATGGCAAACCGAAACAAGAGAAACGGCATTAAGACAGGGCGCAGAAGCTTTCTCCGGGCCATGACCCTCGGGGCTGGCGCGCTGGCGTTGCCGGACGCTTCGGCCGAGGGAGAAGAAAAGCAGACCGCTCGACTGGAACCAGCGGCGGGAAAGGCTCTGGGACGCAGAACCATAAAATACCCCCGGATATTCACCGGGCGAGAACTGGCAATGATTTCTTTCCCGTTGGGCGGCATCGGGGCGGGGAGCATCGGTTTGGGCGGCCGCGGGCAACTGCGGGACTGGGAAATCTTCAACCGGCCCGATAAGGGGGGCAGCCCGCAATATGCGTTCCCTTCCATCTGGGCTCAGGTGGGCAAGCGGAAGCCCGTCGTTCGCGTCCTCGAAGCCAGGATTATGCCTCCTTACGAGGGATTTATGGGGCTGGGCTTCGCTAACGTTCCAGGATTGCCGCGGCTCGAGTCCTGCACCTTTACCGGCCAGTTCCCGCTTGCCCGGATAGAATTCCATGACTCTGAGTTGCCGGTGCAAGTTTCACTCGAGGCTTTCACTCCTTTCATCCCCTTGGAAGCGGAAGATTCCGGGTTACCGCTTGCAGTGCTTCGCTATCACGTGATCAACCCGAGCGCTACCAGAGCTAAGGTCTCCGTCGCTTTTTCATTGGAGAACCCCGTTGGCACCCAGGGGCGGAGTAATGATTACCAGGGGGGTGGAGATTTGCGCGGTCTGCTGATGCGGAATCCGTTCCTGGCAGCGACAGACCCGCTGGCGGGAACATTTGCGATTTCGATCTTAGGTGTGGGAAAGGGCAAATTGACTTACTTGCGCGGCTGGGCCAGCGCCAAATGGTGGCAGGGCCCTCTGATGTTTTGGGACGACTTTGCCGCCGACGGCGAAGTGGGGCCGGAAGGGGCGGTGCGCGGAACTGCAGGCTCACTGTGTCTGCAGCGTGAGATAGATCCACGGAGCGAAGCCGAGTACACCTTTCTGCTGAGCTGGCATTTCCCCAATCGCACGCCGGAGCGCTGCGGCTGGACGGCGCCCAAGGGCCACGAGCGCGATGTAATCGGCAATTACTACTGCACGCGTTTCAGCGACGCTTGGACTGTGGCAGAACACGCGGCCACGCGACTGCCGGAACTGGAAGCACGCACACGGAAGTTCGTGGAAGCGATGCGCAATACTACGTTGCCGGACGCCGTGCGCGACGCCGCCATGTCCAATCTCTCAACGCTGGTGACGCCAACCACTTTTCGCACGAGTGACGGCATATTCCATGGTTTCGAGGGGTGTAATGACCGCGCCGGGTGTTGCTTCGGAAGCTGTACGCACGTCTGGAATTACGAGGCTGCGACCGCACACCTTTTTCCCAGCCTAGCCCGCTCGTTTCGCGAGCAGCAATTCGGCTTCTCCACAGACGCGGAAGGCAGAATGGATTTCCGTGAGATGCTGCCGGCAGGGATCGAGCACTTTGGGATTGCTGCTGCCGACGGGCAGATGGGCACCATTATGAAGCTGTATCTGGACTGGCGTCTTTCCGGAGATACCGAGTGGCTCCGTCGCCTTTGGCCCGCCGCCAAACGGGCTCTCGAATTTGCCTGGGTCCCAGGAGGCTGGGATGCGAACCGGGACGGCGTGATGGAGGGTGTGCAGCACAACACCTACGATGTAGAGTTCTATGGTCCCAACCCCCTCTGCGGAGTCTATTACTTGGGGGCGCTGCGTGCCGGAGAGGAGATGGCTCGGGCTGTGGGCGACACCCAGGCTGCTGAAGAGTACCGTCGAGTGTTCGAGAGTGGCAGTCAGTGGCTCGATGCCAATCTCTTCAATGGCGAATACTACATCCAGAAGGTTCAGGCCATTCGGACGGACAAGATTGCTAAGGGACTGCAGGCCGGAATGGGTTCCGTCAATCCGGACAATCCCGATTTTCAACTGGGAGACGGCTGCCTGGTTGACCAACTGGTCGGCCAGTACGTAGCGCAGATCGCCGACCTGGGTTTACTGCTCGATCCCGACCACATTCACAAAACGTTACAGTCAATCTACAAGTACAATTACAAGCGAGCGCTCTATCACCATGAATCCGTACAGAGAGTGTTTGCCTTGAATGACGAAGCCGGACTCGTGATTTGCGATTATTCACAAGGCAAGCGCCCGGAGACTCCCTTTCCCTACTTCGCGGAGCTTATGACGGGCTTTGAGTATTCAGCCGCCGTGTTGATGCTTTATATGGGTATGGTTCCTCAAGGGATTGAGGTGATTGAAAACATTCGTCGCCGCTACGATGGCGAGAAACGAAACCCCTGGGATGAAGCAGAGTGCGGCCATCACTATGCGCGGGCCATGGCGAGCTGGGCGGTGATCCTTGCGCTCAGCGGCTTTCGTTACCACGGTGGTGAAAAGAGTGTTGTGGTTCAGCCTCGGATAAATCATGAAATGTTTTCTTGTTTCTGGTCGACGGGCACGGGCTGGGGCACATTCTCACATGTGGTCCACCCCAGCAAGACAATGGTTTCCCTCGCTGTCGTCCATGGAGAACTGGCGTGCCGCTCTCTGACGCTTGCCGCGAAGTTGGGGGCAACCGCTACCTCGTCCGTATCGCTTGGGAAGGCTTCGCTGCCGCACGGGCTGCGGCGCAGCGGCACGCAAGTCACCTTCGTGTTCGCCAAGGAAGTCGTCCTGAAAGAAGGAGAACTGCTGACGCTGACGTTTTCAAGGAACTCCGTGCCAGCGTAAGTGGCAGTCAAGATTCAGGATGACCGGCGATGGGGAGATGACGGCAGGAACAAACAAAAGACCTGCGCCAACCGCGGCCCCAACACAAAGAGGACCATAGCCAACGTCAAGAATCTGCAGCCGGAGGGATCAGGGTCATGGCAAGCGGAAACTCGATGAACCGAGCCGTTCGAATGAAGGACATAGCCAAAGATCTTGGCGTTTCCATCGTTACCGTATCCAAAGTGATACACGGGGGCGGTGATATCAGCCGGGCCACCAGGAGACGTGTCCTCAAGCGCATCAAGGAACTGAATTATCAGCCCAATTGGTTGGCACGCGGTCTTGTGACGAGAAAGTCCACACGGTTGGGTTCGTATATCCGGAGATGATGCATTCCTACTACGCCGAGGTGGCAAAGGGACTCGCCAAGGTGGCCATACCCTCTGGCTACCGCCTGTTGATTTCAAACTCTGAAGCCAACGCGGAATTAGAAAGGCAAGAGATCCAAGCGTTGCTTGCCCGGCAGGTGGATGGGTTGGTCCTTAGCTCTTTTCAAAGAGGTGGTGAGACAGAAATCTTCGACCAGATTACCAGGTTTGGAGTGCCGTATGTCTTGATCGACAGAAGAATTCCTGGCTTGGAGACCCACTATGTGGGCTGGGATCAGCAAGCGTATGGGACGATGGCAGCCGAGCACCTGATAAAATGCGGTTACACCAGGATTGCGTGTATTCGATACCCCCAAATTGACTCAAACCTTACAAGAGCGGATGGATATAGGGCCACCCTCAATCGACATGGCATTAAAGTCCCCCGTACTTACGTGATCAGTGCGTCCTATGGTGATGGCACCGGTTATGATGCCATGCGCAAACTCCTGACTCTCGACCCACTTCCAGATGCAGTCACTTGTCACAACGATCCTCTCGCCGTGGATGCTATCAGGGCCATCCTGGATGCAGGCTTGAGAGTCCCAGACGATATTGCCGTAATCGGGGTAGGAAATATCCACTATTCGGATTTTCTTCGAGTACCTCTCTCAACTATAGATCAGGGTGCCCTCCTTATAGGCCAGCGCGCCGGGGAACTTCTGTTGCGGGCAATGTGTTCTGAGCGTCGGATTCGCCCCCGCGAATTGTCTGTTCGGCCGAAGCTCATAGTACGGGAATCCACGACGAGAAAATGAAATGCTTGGAAAAACTTGAGTCGAGCTGGTTAAGGGTGGAGACACCCGGTCCGGCCAGTGGATACCCATGGACTGGTGAAAGGTGGAACCATGCGAAAGCTCTCACGAAGGCAAATGCTCAAGACGCTGGGCGGTACTGTCGGCTCCGCGGTGGTGCTTGCCTCTGTACCGGTGCCAGAGGAACCGCCGCGGGCTGTGCTGAGTGTTAAGGAATTCACAAGCTCAGTCGAGCTGGACAATGGGCTGGTAAAGGCCCGTTTCCGCAAGCTGCGGGATGGCATCGAGCAGGAATACTCTGCAGCTGGAGCGAGCGGCAAGTGGCCCCTCATCGTCAAGTCCTTTCGGCCGGCGCAGCCTCGCCCGCAAGGAAGCGCCCCGCTTTATGGTGATCAGAATGTGGCCAAGCAATATCGCTTGCTGGCGGCGGAGGCCTTTCAGTCGGTCCGCATAGTCCGAAAAACCGAGAAGCAGGCGGAGGTTATCCTTTCAGGGAAACTTGGAGCGCACCAGATCGAGCAATTGGTGTCGCTGTCCATCGGGCAAGACCACTTCCACGTTGAGATACGTGCGACGCTCGAGGAGAACCCGCCGCGGCTGGAATACTTGCTCTCATCATTTACCTTTGCCGGGGGGCCATCGCCGGACTTTACGCACGTCCCGTGTGTCAAACGTGCGGCGGACGATGTCATCGGCGACCGCATCTTCGACGCTCCCGCTGCCATCATCCAGAAGGGTGGTTTGTTCGCTGCCCTCGTCCCAGACCTGGATCTCCTCAACCACGAAGTTGTGTATGCCAAGGGTGCGCGCCCAGTCGATGGCTCGCGCGGGTTTCAGGTACCACAAGATCCGACCAAGATTTCAATGCCCGCCATTCTTGACCTGGATTTGATGCCGGGATTATCCCCGGACCCAGTCTTTGCCTTCGGTCTGGCAGATTACATTACCGAGCAGCACGTTTTCTGGCGGCACGAGAACAGCGACGGAGCCATGGTTCGGGAGTTGTCGCGGAACGAAGTGCGCTATGGGTTCGACCTGTTTGTGCGCGCAGATACGCCAGCGAGCCGTGGCTACCAACGGGTGAGCAGGTATCTTTGGAAACGGTACGGTGCGCGCTATCTCCAAAGGCCGCGCCCGCAGGCCATGCCCTTTGCGGATTACGCCAAGGTGTGCTACCCGGCTGCTTTTGCTTACAAGGGCGATGTGGTGCAGGATACGAAACGCTACTCAGAGAAACAACCTTACGATCCGGCCGATTCTGGGCCTCTGGAAACCTGGCTGGAGTTTGATCTCGACGGGCGGCCGGCAGGGGGGATTCGCGCCACTCCGACCCAGTGGTATTACGATATTCAGTTCAGCCCCTGGTGGAACAATGTGCGGGACGCCGTGGGGATGTACTGGTGGGGCAAGCGGGGGGATCCCACTTTGGTGGACAAGGCTCGGCGGATCGTTAATCTGGCGCTGGCCGCACCGCAGAATGGAGGAATTTTCCCCTCTATTTACAATACCAAGGCGAGGCGGTGGTTTGGTTGTTACTGGAAGTTTGGGAAAGATTTCAATCCCGACTGGACTTTCCCTGTCACTTGGGAACCGAAGAAGCTTCCAACCACCTTCTGGAACTATCAGAGCGATTTCTACCAGGCGGCCGCGGCCAGCAAGACCGGAGTCTATCTGCTCCGCTATCGACGGCTGAGCGAGGATGAACCCCGCATTGTGCCGTACGTGCGAAGCTACGGCGATTTTCTGGCCGGGCACATGGACTCGAACGGCTGCCTGCCCGCTTGGTTCACCAGCGATTTGCAGCCTGTCCGGCAGTTGCGCTTTAACGGCGAAGGCGGCATCCACATCTGGTTTCTAAGCGAACTGTACGCGGCCACGAAGGAGAAGAGGTACCTTGAGGCGGCGGAGCGTCTAGCCGCTTTCATGAAGAAGGAAATTCTGCCGCGTCAGCGCTGGTATGATTTCGAGACGTTTTACTCTTGCTCGACTAAACCGGAGAACTTCTTCGACAGTTTTACCGGTCAATGGCCGCAATGCACGCTTTCCATGCTCTGGGCCATCGACGGATTTGCGGCGCTGCACGAGGTGACAGGGAAACCGGATTATCTCAGCGCTGCCGAAGCCGTGGCCGATTACGCCGGGTTCTTTCAGGCGGTCTGGCAACCGCACTTCATCATCACGGCTTATGCCTTCGGCGGCTTCCGGAGCCAGAACAGCGACGCAGAGTGGCTGGACATGCGGCAGTCTTTATTTGGCGCGGCATTCGCGCACCTGGGCCTGATCACGGGCAGACAAGATCTGATCGAGCGCGGCGTGGCGGCGCTACGGGCCTCCCTTGCGATCATCAACCATCCCCGCCACATTCAGAACGCCATTTTCCGCTATCCGAGATACCCCTTGGGAATTGAGCCGGAGAACATCGACCACGAAGGCCTGCCCCAGGATCCCTTGCGCTCCGGCTTCGATTGGGGTGAAGGGGGTGCGCTGGCGGCTGCGGCGGACCTTCTCCAAAGACTGGGCAGCGCCTTTATTGACTTCAAGAGAAGTGTCGCAGTTGGCGTGGATGGGGTTTACGTCAATTCCTTCAAGCTGGAAGGTGCCCAAATCCGGGTGGATCTGGATAACCAACTGGCTGCCTTGCCGTTCCCCTATAGTGCTTTCTATCCCATCGAACTAAGAATTGAAGGGCTGCCTACTGGGAAGTACGAGTTGATTATCAATCAAAGCAAACCTCGGCCTATCACCCTGCCAGCACCCGGAGGCATTCGGGTCGAAGTTGGGCCAAGGGGAGTTAAGTAATCGTAAGGAGTCCGCGCGTGTTCCTGCCGTCGGGCAACCCGGAGTCTGAAAGAGCCAGTTGTACTTCTCCAAGCAGGGGTGGCTAAAGAGAATGAGGGGCACAAACCTACTTTACGGAAAACCAAAGTTCCGTCTTTGTCAGTATCCGCTGTCTAAGCGATGGACGTGTGGCTCTGGCCAAACCTTGTACCATTTCGGAGGGTCGCGCATGTCAAATCATCAAAAAGCTTGCCTGGTGGTCGTTCTAAGCATCATTGTCCCCCTCACACTCTATGCTCAAACGAAGAACAACATGCGGAAGAGTCCGGACCGGCCGGCAGCGTCGAATCCGGTTGAGGGACTCAGCCTAGGTCTGGGTGCGCTGCCGCTGCTTTCCGAGGCGGAGACGCATTCGATCTCGCCGGAGAATCCGACCGGCGAAAAAGGCAAGGGCGGCATGGCGATACCAAATCCGGCCGATCCAGATCTTCCCTTCTCGAAGGCTTCCGTGGATCTCGGCCAGGGATGGAAAGTAAGGCCGTTTGTGAAGCCCAAAGCCGGGGAGACCATAACCCTGATGGACGTGGATGGCCCGGGCATAATCCAGCACATCTGGATGGCTACCGAGACGAATTGGCGCGGGAATGGAAGGGCTTGCGTCCTGCGGTTCTACTGGGACGGAGAGGCGACACCCTCCGTGGAGGTCCCCATGACGGACTTCTTCGCCGTGGGCCACGAATTGTTCGCTCCGGTGAACTCCGTGGCGGTAACCGTGAACCTGACCTCCGCCCTTAATGCCTACTGGCCCATGCCGTTCCGTAAGCACGCCCGAATCACCTTTACAAACGAATCCGACAAAGACCTGACGCTGCTCGCCTATCAGATTACTTACGCCAAATCCGAAGTTCCCGAGAACGCTGGCTATTTTCATGCGCAGTGGCGGCGCGCTGTCACCGACCGGAAGTCCCCTGTTTATACGATCCTGGATGGTGTCAAGGGTGAAGGCCGTTATGTGGGAACCTTCCTGGCATGGACGCAACTATCCGATGGCTGGTTCGGGGAAGGTGAAGTCAAGTTCTACATCGACGGGGATGATAAGTTTCCCACGATTTGCGGAACGGGCACAGAGGATTACTTCGGCGGGTCTTATGGATTCCCTGAAGTCTACACCACCGCCTACCAGGGTTGTACGCTGAAGCACGTTGGCAAAGATGGCCCGCCGAAATGGAGTCTCTACCGTTGGCACATCATGGACCCGATTGACTTCAGCCGGGACCTGCGAGTCACAATCCAGGCGATTGGTTGGTGGCCCAACGGCAGGTATCAGCCGCTGGCTGACGACATCGCTTCGGTAGCCTTCTGGTACCAGCGGGAGCCACACGTGGAATTTCCCAAGTTTCCGCCCCTTCGCGACCGCTGGCCCCGCTAGTATTACTCTGTTATGTAGAATCGAATAGGATTCGATTGAACTCCATGCCGCAACAAGTGCAAAAGCCGGTGGCTCTCACCAGCCGGGGCTGGAGCCGGCGGGGAATCTGTTCCCACGTCACTCCAGAAGTTTTTGACCTGCCCCCTAGGTCCGCACACTGGCTGATACGGAATTCGTAGATCCCTCCCTGCTGGTTTCTTCCGGCTTGAAGATTCCCGCCAGCGTGGGGGAAGACGCTGGCGGCGCGGCCACGCCTGCCGCGAACGCTTCCGGCGTCTGATACCCCAAGCTCGAATGGGGGCGCGCCTGGTTATATTCCCTCCGCCAGCTTTGCACCTTCGCCCGCGCCTCCCACAGATTCCGAAACCAGCTCACATTCAAACATTCATCCCGAAACTTCCCCTGAAAGCTTTCCACCCGCCCGTTCTGCATCGGTCGACCCGGCTGGATGTGCACCAACTGAATCTTTTGCTTTACACACCAAGCCAGGAAATGCTGACTGGTCAGTTCCGGCCCATTGTCACAGCGCAGACTCTCCGGCCACCCGCGTTCGGCGATCAACCGTTCCAGTACCCGGGTCACTCGGCGACTGGCGAAGCTCGTGCCGACTTCCAGCGCCAGGCCTTCTCGCGTGTAGGCATCCAGCACACTCAGCACGCGCACCCGCTGCCCCGTCGCCAAAACATCGTGGACGAAGTCCAGCGCCCATTCCTGGTTCGCGCGGCTCAGCACCTGGGCGGCAAGCCCTATGCGCACTAGCCGCTTGCGCTTCTTCCGCTTCACGCACAACCCCGCTTCCCGGTACACCCGCCAGACGCGCTTGTGATTCACCCCTTCACCACGCTGTTTCAACAGCACGTGCAGCCGCCGGTAACCGAAACGCGGCTTCTCTCCCGCTAGGGCTACCAACTTCTCCCGCAGTTCCTCGTCGCCTCGGCGCCGCGACCGATAACGGTAACTCGACACGGCAATCTCCCTGAGCCCGCAAGCCCGCCGCTCGCTCGGGCCGAAGGTGGACCGCAAATACCCCACCTCGGCTCTCATCCCTGCGAGCTCCAGCCGTTTTTTCGGATCACCGCCTGCAGCATGTCCTTGTCCAGACTTAGATCCGCCACTAATTTCTTCAACCGCCGGTTCTCATCTTCCAACTGCCGCAGGCGCTGCGCCTCGCTGACCTCCAGCCCGCCGTATTTCGCCTTCCAGGCATAGACCGTGTGCTTGCTGACGCCCAGCTCTCGGCCTACCTCGGCCGCCGTCCGTCCCGCTTCCACCTGCTTCAAGGCCTCAATGATCTGTGCTTCGCTGTGCTTCCGAATCGACATCGCTCCTCCCCTTTCGTCGTCCGAAATCATATTCCATTTCGTGCGGATTCAGGGGAGCAGGTCACACTTTATCGATACTGCCGTCTCTCTCTGCCGGCGCGCCTTACTCATGGCTCTCTATGGTAAGGGGATGCGGCGTGCGGAACTCACCTGTTTAGAAGTCAGCGACATTGATAGTCAGCGGATGATGATTCGGGTGGATGGCGGCGCTGCCGCTGCCAGACGGCTAGCGAACCGGGAGAGAGGGAAAGCCAGCGTCGAGAAGTAACCCAAGGGGGACGGTTCTCAGCGGTGAGGCAGGTGAGAGGTGGGAAACGGACCACACAACTTACCGGAACGGTCAAAGCGAGCCGCGGTACCACCCACAAGAGGCGATGGCGAGGTTAGCTTGACTTGACAAGGCTGAGGGTGTAATGCCTTGGCCGACGGCAAAGCTCAAATCGGAAATTCCAGTTATCGTGGCAAGCGCGGTTGTAGGGTGAGTGTTGAGGCCAACGTTCGCGAAGTACCCATCACGATTCTGAGTCTGACCCAGACGCGCGATGGCCGCCTCAAGTTCCTGGCGGCGGAAGGAGAATCGCTGGCGGGGGAGCGCCTGAAAATCGGTAACACTAACAGCCGATTGCGGTTTGCGCTGCACGCTGCAACCTTCATGAACGCTCGGTGCCAGAAGGGACCGACGCACCATTATGCCTTGGGCATAAGTCATGTCGTGGGAAAGCTCAAAAAGGTTGGGTCGCTTCTGGGTGTGGAGTTGAAGGTCGTAGACAGCGGTTATTCCAGAGTTTGATGCCGCCACGTTGGCACATGATGCTACGTTCGCGCGTGAAGTCGGGCCTGTAGGAAGAAGTGCGACTGGCAAGACGGCCTCCTCTTGAGCATTTGTTTAGAGCGGGAAGATCGGCCAGGCAGTTGTGGCAAGCGGGCCTGCCAAGTGAAAGTCATTCTGGTGAGCAGATCCTGTTTCTCAGGTGGCCTGCGGCGGGAGCGTAATGTGGACGTCCGTTGACCGATGAGTTCTCAAAGCGTTCGAAGTGACCTCGGAACTCTGCGTCGATTACGTGCTTCTTGCTTGAGCGTTGCACAGGTATGGACACCGCAGAGTGACCTGCAGAACGCACCTGGAAAGGGGGGTGATCTGATGAACCGAAGGGAATTTGGCCTGGTGATGGTCGCTGGCGTTGCCTCTCGGTTTTCGTGGGCCGACGACGCCACTCCCTATGACGAGAAGTACCGCCCGCAATTTCACTTCACCCCCCAGGAGGGGTGGACCAACGATCCCAATGGCTTGGTGTTCTACAAGGGGGAATACCATCTGTTCTTCCAACATAATCCCTTCGGCACCAAATGGGGCAACATGACCTGGGGGCACGCTCTCAGCCACGACCTCGTGCACTGGAAGCAACTGGCGAACGCCATTGAACCCGATATACGCGGAACCATTTTCTCGGGGTCGGCGGTCGTTGACGACTACAACACTGCCGGATTCCAAAGCGGAGACGTTAGAACCCTGGTCGCCATTTACACAGCCGCCGGCGGAACGTCGCTTGAGTCCAAGGGCCAGCCATTTACACAGTGCATTGCATACAGCAACGACCGCGGTCGGACCTGGACCAAATACTCCGGAAATCCCGTAGTGCCCCACATGCTTGCGGACAATCGTGATCCCAAAGTAGTCTGGCACTCGCCCACGAAGCAATGGATCATGGTCCTGTTCTTGGACGGCAATACCTTTCGTTTTCTGGCTTCGCCCAACCTCAAGAACTGGAGGATTCTGCACGATATCACGGTTCCGGGCGCCGCTGAATGCCCCGATTTGTTCGAGATGCCGGTCGAGGGCGAACTCGGTCCTACGAAGTGGGTTTGGACCGCGGCGAATGACAATTACATGATCGGTGCCTTCGATGGAAGACGTTTCATCCCGGAAGTCATGACGCAGCAAGGAAACTACGGTCAAAACTACTATGCCGTGCAGACTTACAGCGGACTGCCGGGTGCACGGCGGGTCCAGGTGGGCTGGATGAGTGGTGGGGAGTACCCGGACATGCTCTTCAACCAGCAGATGAGCTTTCCCTACGAGTTGAAGTTGCGTCGGTTCGGACTATCTCTGAGACTATGTGCGCTGCCAGTGCGTGAGATTGAGTCGCTGTACGAAACCCAGCGCAGTTGGAACGAAGTGGAGGTGAAGCCCGGGGACAATCCGTTGGCGGCCCTCTCGGGCGAGCTGTGGGACATTGATGCGGAGATCGTGCCAGGCGGCGCAACGGACTTCGGATTCCGGATTCGCGGTCGGTCCGTCACCTACCGTGTGAAGGAGAAACGGTTGAGCAATGGAGACGCTGCTGCCGACATGCCTCCAAAGGACGGCCGCATTAGAATCCGCATCTTGGTAGACCGCACAAGTGTCGAGGTTTTCGGAAATAATGGGGAAGTCGTAATTCCCTGCTGTTTCCTCCCCGGCGAAATGGACCAAGGGCTGGAGCTGTTCGCCCTTGGCGGCGCGGCGCGAATAGCCTCGATGAGCATCTACAAGTTGAAGTCGATTTGGCGCTAGCCGCCGTCATGCCTGCGAAAATCCTCCGGCACACAATCTGGCAGTACCTGCTTGCATTGGCGGCAGGTTACGCGCGATGGGTGCAGCCACCCACGCTACGCAACCATGAGTCATTTACGGCGGAGGCCCCTTGGCGCAGCAATGAAGGTCGCTCCCTTGGTCATAGCAGGGGTGTGGGCTGTGGCTGCCGAACCGCGGCTGTGTATAGCCACCCACACAGGAATGGGCAAAGGTGCCGAGTTTACAGCAGACGCTGGTCAAGACCGGTGGGCGGCGCATTAAGCACGCGTGCTACTATTGGCTACTACTGGTGGAGAGCCACCTGACACGGCGACTGTTCGAAGAGATGGCGGGGTGAGTTGCCGCGTTGCTGGTGGCAGCCGATAAATCGATCCCCAGCGAGCCCGGGCGCTCAGCGGTGTCTGAAAAAACACTGCCAGAAGCCCTGGTAGCGTGTTCTCAGGAGCCCGGAAGGGCAGTTGGGAGCCGCGGGGACAATCCGGGCACGAAACAGGAAATGGAAGGGTTCGCTGGGAGACGAATGGGTTTGTACTCGGAGCCGCTGGAAGGCCAAAGTGGAAACTCCAAGTAAAAGTAAGGAGGAGTCACCATGAAAGACAGCCAGGTGAAAAACTCGATTAGCCGCCGCTGCTTCATTGCCGGTGTTCCATCCATGGCAGCCGCCCTGGCGGTGGCCGGACCGGCGGTCGCCCGGGCAGAGAGTGCGGGGGGCCTTACCGCCGGAGAAGTCCATGGGTACTTGAAATCTCTCAACGGCGGATGGGTCGAGTGGGAGAAAACAGTGGACACGTTCAAGTCCGGTTCCCCCGAGACCGAGGTCAAAGGTATCGCGGTGGGCTGGATGTCCTATACCCCTGCTCTGAAAAAGGCACTGGAGCTGGGCTGCAACCTGTTTGTCACCCACGAGCCTACCTACTATAACCACTTGGACAGCGACCCGGACATCTTTCGCTTTCCCGTGGTCAAAGCCAAGCGGGATTTTATCGAGAAGAACAGGCTGGTCATCATCCGTTGCCACGATGTCTGGGACCAGTACCCGAGGATCGGAATCCCCACAGGCTGGGGCAGGCTGCTGGATCTGGGGGAGCCGCTTGAGGGGGCCGGCTATTACTACGTCTATGACGGCAAGGGCCGGACAGCCGGGACCATAGCCCGCCAGATCGCCGCCCGCACGGCCAGCCTGGGGCAGCCGGGGATCCAGCTGATCGGTCCGGAGGACAAGCAGGTCCACCGGGTTGTGCTGGGGACCGGCGCAATCACCCCGATGTTCCATTTCATCGAGAAGCTGGCGGCGGACATGGCTATCTGCGCTGATGACGGTTTCACCTACTGGAGGGACGGTGCCTTTGCAATAGATGCCGGCTTCCCGGTGGCCGTGGTTAATCACCCGGTTTCCGAGGAAAATGGGGTGAAGCTGCTGGCTGGACTTTTGAGCGATAAGTTCTCCAAGGTGCCGGTACACCACATTCCCCAGCGCTGCATGTACAAACTGGTGGCGGGAGTCTGATTTCAACTGGAGCGAGGGAAAGTGCTTCCTTACGAACCGGAGGTGGCGAAAATGCAATTCCGGATTTGGAGGTGTCTATGAGGTTCCTACGACGAATCATGGTCGGGTTCTTCGTGCTGCTGGCTCTCGGCAGCCTGAGCTAGGCGCAGGTCAACTTTTCCTTGAAGGACGGTGCTCGCCTTGGATTCGCAGTTGGCTCTTGCACATTTCCAGTTGGGCCTCACGCATATCAAGAAAGGGGACCCCCGGGCAGCCCTGAACCAGTTACCCGGTATTTTCCCCGGTTGGACGAAATCATTCTCGCAATCGAAGCGACTAGGCCACGCCCAACGACCCGCTGCGCCGACTATGCGCAATTGCTTAAGGCGTCACGTTTAGAACGTTTCCGGTTTTACCACCTTCTTGTCAACTGCTGACTCTACTGCAGCGAAGCATACCGCCGCGGTGGTGAACCCACTAACAGCGCCGTTAAGAGGCTTCCGACGCAGGATGGAGACCTTCTCTTCCGGAGCATGGTGCTTGCGCTCTCAGTTGTTCATGTGTCCTCTCCGTTGTAGCTATTTGCCGGCACGACACCCCAGTTTGAGCTGAGGCAAGACACCAGCGGTTTAGTCCAATCTGCCTTGGGGAGATGATAGCTCACAGGGCCGGAAGAAGGACGTGCAAAGCGCAATCGGCTGTGTGCGCAGGCCGAACTACTTGTTGTAGCCGCGAATCGTTACTGGGCCCATCAACCCACTGGGCAGCATCCAAGGCAGACTCCCTCCCCTGTACAAAGGCTCATTTTTCAACGGATCGAACTGCGAAAAGTAGTTCGCAAGCGTGTTCGCCACCACAATCCGAATACTGTTCTCGCCCGGCCGGATAGCGCCCGCCGCTGCGGAACGTCGTGACCTTGAAGTTCCCTTCGGACTGCGCCGCCCTGACCACTCCGAATTGGTCGCCGACCGTGAGGCCTTGAGGATAGAGCCGGGTCACTTCGTCCGGCGTGGCGTTGGTGGTGATGTCGAAGTCTTCGGGCTCGCGGCCCATGACCAAGTCACGCATACATCCGCGCACCCAGTAGGCCTGGAAGCCCGCCTCGCTCAATCGCTGGACGATGTTCGTGGCCGCCTGCCGCTTTGCGTCCATCGGTGCTATTACACCCGACGTCCGCCGCGGGTGCAAGAAGATGTGTCAGGTAAGGGAGCCCTTTAGGCTCCCGGCCCATTTGGGGGAGAGGTTGTCCCGGGGAAGCAGGGCTTGCCATCGGGGCGAGTGAGGGGAGCTCGCCGAGAAGTTCTGTAAGGGGAAGCCCGTCCCTGGGCACGTATCTTCGCCAGTAGGCCACCGTCTCGGCCAGGCGATCAAGAATGCTGTGGGCGATATCCGCCGTGCCTGAAAAGACCTCGATAGTCAAATAGATTTCCGGGATGTGCGGCGGTAAGTCTAGTTCGGGCTCCTGGGAATAGGCGGCCGCGATGGCCTTGAGCACTTTGTCGGCGTGGATGATTCCGTGCCGGTTATGCTCCTCAGTGAACGCCCAATGCGATGACGACTTCCCGTCAGTCTGCTGAAGATGAATGATGGGTGAATAGCAGGCCAGCCGCTCGATCCAGACGTATGTGTCACCATCTTCGGAAACAGCAAAAAGGTGCGGGTAGCAGTTCATCTCTGCTTCAGAGCGGTGAAGGTAGACGTTCTCCTCTGCCTTGGGTGCGGCCGTCGCTTCCTTGAAGCCGGCGTAGGCGGAGTTTGGTCCGAGCCACAGGCTGGGCTCCAGCTTCCTGCTCGCGCGGAGCCGCTGCAGGGCCTGCTTCAGCTCGCGGCGTGAGGGCCGAAGGAATTTCCGTTGGCCGTACTGGTGCCCGGTGTCGAGTGTGAGGTAGAAAGGAGCGGACCGCCGTGCATAGACTTCCCGCATGAGCTTCCGTGCGCCCTCGATCGTCCAGGGGATCTGGTGCGGCGAGTACATCTGCTCGACACCGATCGTCTTCAAGCTGCACTCATGCGCATAGGCAGCAAGTTCCGCCAGCCGGTTGTATAGGTTCGCTTCTGCCGCCGCATAGAGCGCGGGGTCCTGGATGGTGGCCGGATTGAAGGCGTGGCAGTAGAATCCCAGGCAGGCTCCGAGCCGCGCCGCGTTGCGGATCATCACCTTGGCCCATTGGTCCTGCATCCGGACTTGATTGCGAGGGTCGGTGTGGCCTAGCCCCAACGTGGCGTAAGTGCCGTGGCCGGAATGTGCTGCCTCAGCTGAAAATGGAGAGTTCTCCCGTTAAGATAGCTACAAGGGAGAGGACTCATGAGCAGCGAGCGCAAGCATCACAGCCCCGAGGAGAAGGTGGCCATTCTACGTCGGCACTTGA
>Ga0315280_10004750_pt1 | contig 19794 bp, 15 predicted proteins | sample YL17G06_40_MG_FD_203697 | JGI IMG/M metagenome (GOLD analysis project Ga0315280, IMG submission 203697) | Sediment microbial communities from Yellowstone Lake, YNP, Wyoming, USA - YL17G06_40 | ecosystem: Environmental > Aquatic > Freshwater > Lake > Sediment | place: USA: Wyoming | collected... | reverse complement strand
TCTCCTCCGCAGCAGCAACAGGCACTCCAATGGGATTCCAACCTAATTCTCTCCTGGTCCCTTGACCAGAGATTTCTTCCTGGATTTCTGCCTCCCCCCAAGGAGAAAGATTTGGGGAATGACAAGGCTTAAAAGGCTGGGCTATTCTCCTTTGGGCCCCACGGGACCAAGGCAAAACGCATTTTTTTAGGCGCTCTTAGAAGTTGCGCAATGCCAGAGGAAGGGGGCAAACAAAACCCAAGCCGTCTGAAAGACCGCCAACATGGCGGAACATCATTAAGCGCTGGTGCTTGGCAACCTGTCCACTTCAAGTCCACCATAATGACAGGTTGCCGGCCTTCAAGGTGAAAAGCACACGGTGAGGCGTGAGCTCTGAGCCCTGTGTCAAACGCAAAGAGCGGCCCTCTGGCAACTTTACGCGGGGGGTTGTGACCCTTCAAATTGTTCCGGTAGTTTTCTCCAGGATGTTAATCAGTCCGCGATTGCCATCGAGATGAATCTTGTCACCGTCCCGAATGAGACGGGTCGCCTCGTGGCAAACCACTGCCGGGATGCCAAAGTCACGTGCCACAATCGCGCCGTGCGAAAGAATGCCACCCCGCTCAACAATGAGACCCGCGGCGTTCAGGAAGAGCGGTGTCCATCCGGGGTCGGTCGAAGGGCAAACGAGAATGTAGTCGTCGCCGAGATCTCCGGCGGCACGTGCGTCAAACACCAGTCGCGCCGTTCCTGTGGCCAGGCCCGGAGCGACCGGATCGCCTTTCAGCTCGGCCACGGCTTCGAGTTTCGGTGTCCGTGCGAGATTCTCGAGGTTCGTGGAATCAATCACATCCGGCAGGTCGAGACGCTGGAACGACTGCCATCGGAGTTTTCGGCGTGCAATCTCGTCGAGGAGCCGGTTCCTTTCGCCCTCAAATTGCTCGAGTTCTTCCAGGTGCAAGAAGAAGACATCGTTGTCCAGATTCCATCGTCGGCCGAGTTCAAGGATCGCCAGTCGGATCAGCTCATATCCCATCATCAGGTAATCCTTCGCCGCCTCGCGGTAGGGAAGCAGACTGCGGGCATCGCGCAGGTTTTGTTCGATCTCGTCCTGGAAGGCCCGTCCCCCGTGTTGTTTCAGGATTTGGGGAAGTTGTTTCTCGGCTTCTTCTCTGCGACGCACGTTCTCTTGGTGCATCGCAATTGGACAATGATGACGGTAGGCCTGGATTTGTCGGATGATCTGGTGGAGATAGGTTTGATCTTCGCGCCAACGGGGTTCAGCGAGCTCCATTTCGCCTGCCGCCCTGTGGCCGAATCGCGTGAGGAATTCGTCGAGCGTGGCTTCACCCGTCGCCACCCGATAGAGCAAGGCGTCCTGTTCAAACGTTGTGTCGCCCTCGAGGCCCGCCGTCAGCGCGCAGACCAGCTGGGCGGCTTTTTCCTTGCCCATCAACTTCGCCATTCTCGATTCGAGCATATCGAACGCCATGGCGGCTGCAAAACCGGTTTTCTGCCATTCCTTCCCAAAATCATCAAGCACCCGGAAGCGCCGTTCGTCCAATTCGGCAATGACCTTCGCCGTGGACAGAACAGAGAGGTTCTCGTTTCGCTTGGCGTGGACATATTCGAGATACGGAGGCAATACGCGTTCCTCAAATACTTGCTTTGCGGCCCGGCGCGCTCGCTTGATGACCAGTGCGCTGCGCAGCATGGCTACAACCACACCTGGGAACTTCAGAAAGAATCTGCCACTGACCTTCTCGGGATCAAATTGCGTGGGTGCGCGATCGAGCACGCTCTTGTCTTTGAGAACGGCATCGCGATCATATCCCAGAGGCATTGAGTCCCAATACAAGTTCGCCAGCCGATCGGGATCCGCGTAAATGCGTCCACAAATCAGCTCAAGAAAACCGCGTTCGCAAACGTCCCTTGATGGCCGGTAGCCGAAGTCGCGATACATTCGACCATGACCGCCGTCCCCGCTCATGAAATGTTGGATGATATCCCACGTCAGTGGAGTGGGAAAGCGGAGCGTTTCGCTCAGATTGTGAACCGCCCAGACTCGACGTTTGTCGGCGGCCATCTCGCGCAGCCGTGCAATTTCTTCCTTTCGACCAATTTCAATCTCCCTGGCCACATCCAGGCCTCGAATTGGCCGGCATTGCAGAAGGGCGAACCGGCCATCGGCCCAACCCCACTCGATGTCCATCGGTGTCCCATAAAGCGATTCGACTTGCACGGCCAGCTGACACAGTTCGGCAATTTGCCCAGGTGTGAGGCTGGCCGCCTGAGCATCATATTCGCCTTCGTCACCCAGTGCCAGGACTGCGCGAGATTTCTTTCCCAAAACCGTCTGAATCTTTCGGAAGTCACCCCGCTTGACCACGAATCGGTCGGGCGTGACATCGCCGGAAACAACAGCCTCTCCCAGACCGTAGGAGGACTCGATCACCATCTGTTGCACGGACAGATCGGTGGGATCTTCTGTGAAAAGAACTCCGGAAACGTGAGACGGGAACATTGCCTGAATCGTCACGGCTGTTCCCGGCAACCCTCGAATATCGTTGCGTTCCCGATAGGCGATGGCTCGCTCACTATTCCACGACTGAAAGACTGCGTTGATACATTCGACGAGGCTTTGCCATGGATCGCTCGGAAATGGCTTGCTCGTTTTTTCTTCGTAGATTTTCAGATACAGCTGAGCAACGCCGCGGGAGGGATGGGCAGAAGCGGCCGGGGGCGTGGCCGATGGAGTGAACGCTTCGAGATCAATACCCACCGCCGTTTTGGCAAACATGAGGATGAACTGGATATACACACGCCAGAATTGCGGGCTGTCGCCGAGATCATCCACGAGTCCCGCGTGGATGCCGCAGTTCAGAAGGGTGTTCATCATTCCGGGCATCGAGACGGCAGCCCCCGAACGAACCGAAACGAAAAGAGGCTGGCTCCCTTTTCCAAAGGAGCGTCCCGTAGCTTTTTCCATCCGCTCGAGGTTTTCGTGAATCTGGTTCTTAAGACCGTCCGGCCATTTCTCGCCGTTTTCGAAGAAGTACCGGCAGCATTCCGTCGAAATCGTGAAGGCAGGTGGGACATTCAATCCGGCCTGATTCATGGCGGCAAGACTGGCGCCCTTGCCTCCCAGGAGCTCCTTCATATCGGCAACATCTTTGGGCAGAGGATCGCCAATCCAGTAAACCCATTGTCTGGCCCGGTTCATGGCCAGGTCACCTCCAACTTCCAGTGCAGACACGAAGCCTCTTCTCCGTCGCAGAATACGAGAGCGAGTTGGCCCGGACCATCGGCGACGAACACACGCCTTCGAGCACGATATTGAGCTTCGCCAACTTGACAAAAAGGTGCGCATGGTCAAGCACTTTTGTCGGGGCAATTAAACAAAGACATTCTGCAAGGCGGAGGAATGTAGATGAAATCGAAACAGACAAGGCGGCGCTTCCTCAGAGCGGCAAGCGTGGGTACGGCGGCTTCGGTGACGGCCGCGGGTAGCTACCTTGCACCAGGTCGGGCCGTGGCCGAAACGCTGCAACCTTCTGGCAAGACGCCGAGCAAAAAGTCGTTCGATTTGGGAGTGGCTTCGTACACTTTCCGAGAATTCAGTCTGGACGAAACGTTGACCATGACGCGACGGGTAGGATTGGACTATATCTGCCTGAAGTCATTCCATCTGCCGCTGGAGAGCGCACCCGAGGCGATCGCCAAAACGGCTGCGAAAGTCAAAGAGGCGGGGATCAAGCTATACGCCGGTGGCGTCATCACCATGCGCAAGGAGGCCGATGTGAATCAGGCCTTTGCTTACGCGAAGGCCGCTGGAATGGGCATGATCATCGGTTCGCCTGCGCCCGATGTTCTGGCGCTGGTGAACGAAAAGGTTCGACAATACGACATCCGGGTGGCCATCCACAACCATGGGCCGGGCGACAAGACCTATCCGACGCCCCAGAGTGTTTACGAAAAGATCAAAGACATGGATAAACGAATTGGCCTCTGCATAGATATTGGACACACCGCGAGAATCGGGGCTGATCCAATTGGTTCGGCGCAAGACTATGCGGATCGCCTCTTGGACGTTCACGTCAAGGACGTAGCGGCAGCATCACCCAAAGGGAAAGAGATTGAAGTCGGTCGAGGGGTGATTGACATCCCTCAATTTCTCAGGATATTGATCACAATCCGCTACGGCGGTGTCGTGGCATTCGAATATGAAAAAGACCCGAAAGATCCGCTGGCGGGGTTGGCGGAGTCGGTTGGCTATGTGAGGGGTGTCTTGGCAGCGATGTAGGCCCCTCCGTTCTTTGCGACGCCGAATTAGAATTTCACGCGTGAAGCAAGGAAATCGGCAATCCGTTCGGCGGCGTGGCCATCGCCATAGGGATTGTCGGCATGGCTCATCGCCTCGTATTGCTGCCGGTCGTCGAGCAAGGTTTGCGTTTCTGCAATAATCCGGTCCGGATCGGTCCCCACCAGTTTAGCCGTGCCCGCGGCGATGCCCTCGTGGCGTTCCGTCACATCGCGTGTCACCAAAACGGGTTTCCCCAGCGATGGGGCTTCTTCCTGAATGCCGCCCGAGTCGGTGATGATTAGATAGCATCGGTCCATGCACCATACGAAAGACAGGTAGTCTAGCGGTTCGACGAGGTGGAAGTTGCTTAGCCCCGAGAGAATCTCGCCCACCGGCTGACGGACTTTGGGATTTAGGTGGACCGGAAAGACAAACTCGACCTCGGGATTGCGTTGAGCCAGCGACTTGAACGCCGCGCAAAGCTGGCGGAAAGGTTCACCGAAGCTCTCACGCCGATGCCCCGTGATGAGTATGACGTGCCTTTTGTCCCACGGGATGTCGGCCACGGCTGCCGGCGGTGTGGAGAGCCGTCGAGCTTTTTCCGCGAGGTTGAGCAAGGCATCAATGACGGTGTTGCCGGTCACAGCGATCGAGTCGGCGGCGATGCCTTCGCGAAGCAAGTTGTCCCGCGCACGATCTGTGGGGGCAAACTGATACTGCGCCAACCGAGTGACGATTCGACGATTCATCTCCTCGGGAAAGGGCGAATACCTGTTTCCGGTTCGAAGTCCCGCCTCGACGTGGCCGACCGGAATATGCTGGTAGAAGGCACAAAGCGACGCGGCCATCGCCGTTGTCGTATCGCCCTGAACGAGGACGATGTCTGGCCGGTCTGCCTTTAGCACCGGCGGCAAGCGAAGAAGCACCTCGGCCGTTAGGCGTTCAAGCGATTGATCGGGGACCATGATGTCGAGGTCATGATCGGGCTGGATTTCGAACAGCCCGAGGACGGTATCGAGCATCTGGCGGTGTTGGGCGGTGACACAGACCTTGCAGTCAAAGGGCTTGCCTCGCTGTTTCAGTTCGCGATACACAGGCGCCAGTTTGATCGCTTCGGGTCGTGTTCCGAAAACAAGTAGGACGCGCATCATCTCGCTCCCGCCAACGATCTCAAGCTCCCCTACTTCTTCCGTTCAAGGTGGTCGGTGCCATCCGTGAGCCATTCCAGGTTGAACCGGGCGAATGTGATTTTCTCCGAGTAGCGTTTTTCGCCTCGCTCATAGAGACAGCCAATTGTCCCATCGGGCAGGACCGTCAGGCATGAATAAGCCGATGGCCCGGCGTTGAGCAGTTTCGAGACCGGCCAGGTTTTGCCTTCGTCGTAGCTGAGGCGAACGGTCATCTTCTCGCGCTTCGTGCTGGCGGGGTTGGAAAACAGCAGGAGGTTTCTCGCAGGCAGGTCGCCAACCTGCCCCGCATGGCGCAGCAGACTGGCCTGGCAGACTGGTTCAATGAGCGTCGGGTCATCCTTTGGCGCCGACCACGTCAAGCCGCTGTCGCCGCTCGTGGCGATGGCACGGCAGTTTCTCTTTTGGTAGCTGCGCATGTTCAACAACAGCGAGCCGTCGCGAAGTTCGACCACCTGGCACTCGTTCACGTTGGGGCTCACCACGCCGCCGAGTCTCCAGGTCGCGCCATGGTCATCGCTATAGATGACATGGGACTGATAAACTTTGGTTTCCGCCACCGCATTGTCGCAGGGAATGACGAGGCGACCACTTCGCAGCTGAATTCCCACGCCCGGCCCCGTCGCATACCAGGTCCAATTGGGCAGCTTGGCGGTCTTGGTGATTTCCTGTGGTTTCGACCATGTGACGCCGTCGTCGGTGCTCTTGGCGACCCAGACGGTGCGTGATTCCTCGCTCGTGCCGGCTTTGATTCGGTCTTCCGTGTCGCTGCCGAGATTGCGGGTGAGTGGCAACCAAATGGTGCCGGTGTCGCGGTCCACAACGGGGCACGGATTGCCGATCGTATTGGGACCGTCGTCGGCGACGATCTGCATCGGTTGCCACGTGGCACCGTTGTTGAGACTGCGTTTGAGCACAACGTCAATATCGCCCGTGTCACTGCTGCTGTTCTTTCTTCCTTCGCAAAACGCCAGCACCGTTCCCTTAAGCGTCACGATTACCGCCGGGATGCGGTAGGTGTGGTATCCATCTTTGCCCGCCTCGAAGATATCCATTTGCTTCACAATCGGCGTTGCTGGTTTGTTCTGGAGATCGTCTGGTGCCGCGACGATCATGTTCGCACAAAACCATAGCGCGGCGATAGAACATGCACTGGTCAGATGGCGGTTCATAGGAGGTCTCCAAAGTGGCATGGGCATCTTGCCCATGGTTTTCACGGGCAGGATGCCCGTGCTACCTTCTCAAAACTGTCCTTTGAACTTGTCGGCGTTTTCTCTTGTAATGGCGGGACAGGGAATCAAATACTGCTTTTCCAATTTCTCGCCTTTCAAGCGGCGAATCGCCAGCCGGACGGCGCTTCGTCCCTCCTCTTCGGGCTGTTGGAAACTTGTCCCGGTGATCTTGCCTGCCTTGATCGCCTGGATGGCTTCCTCGCTGCCACCCATTCCAACGATGGCGATGTTCGTGCGACCCGCCTGAATGCACGCGTCGGCCGCCGCGATCGCATACGGGTCACCGTGGGCATAGACACCTTTCAGGTCAGGATACTTTCCCAGCAGGGTCTGCATTTCCTTGACGGCCTTGTTCCGGTCCCCATCGTGCGGGACACGTGCAAGAATCGTCACGTCGGGAAACTCTTTGATCACGTCGCGCAACGCCTTGGACCGGGCGATCTCCGGGCCGGTGCCCAAATGTTGGTGCAGCTCGACAATGCCGCCTTTGCCACCGATCGTTTTCATCAGGATTCTGGCCGACGTCACCGCTCCCTGGTAAGTATCCGTTCCGGTATAGCATACATAGTCACAGCCCTCGCCAATCTCGCGGTTGACGATGATGACGGGTATTTTCGCCGCGTTCAGCGCCTTGATGCCCTCGACAAGAGGTTCCCTTTTCATTGGAACGATACAAGCAACATCCACCTGTTTGGCGATCAATTCCTGGATCTGTTGAATTTGCAGAACGGGATCTTCCTTTGCATTCAGGATGGTCACATCCGCGCCGACTTTCTTGCCCTCGTCAATGGCGCCGAGACGCATGTTTTGCCAATAGGGATCGTCCAATGTTAGGCAAAAGCCGATCTTATATATCTTGCCGCCACCAGGTTTTGCTTTGTCCGGCTCGCTCTTTCGAGAGCAACCAGCGAGTCCCATAACGGCGATTCCTACCATTGCCGTGACTGCCACGACCGATTTGCGCCAAGATTTTCTTGCCATGTTCTCAGATCCTTTCTCGCCCAGTTCGACTGACCAGGAGATCAATTGTGACCACGATCAGAATGACGGCGCCGCTCATAATATTTCGGTATTCTTCTGGAACTCCGAACTGGGTAAGGAGGTTTTCGATCACCGAAAGAAGCAAAAGACCATTCAACGTTCGCAGCAGACTTCCGCTTCCTCCGCCCAGCGGAGTTCCGCCGACAATTACACTAGCAATGGTTTTCATTTCAAGTCCCTGATAGCTGGCGGCCTGCGCCGTGTTGGATTGCGCCGAATAGATCAGTGCGGAAATTGCGCAAGTCAACCCACAGAGGGTATAGGTGGCCGCCTTGACGAACGACGTATTCACTCCCGCCAGCCAGGATGCGGTTTCGTTTCCCCCCACAGCATAGACATAGCGGCCGAATCGCGTGAAGCGAAGCAAATAGAAGCAAACAATGAAAACCCCGACGAAGAAGAAAATCGGAACGGGAATCCGATGCATTTCGCTCCTAAAGAGATCCACCTGCCCCCAATAGAGCAAACGGGATGTTCCTCTCAGAGAAAGAGGCACCTCGATGCTCAGACCACCATAGGTCAAGATCAAAGCAAGGCCCCGAAAAACCAACATTGTGCTCAACGTGACGACAAACGGATTGACCCCAACGTAGGAAATCAACGCTCCGTTCACCGCGCCAAGGAGAATGCCGGTCAACGCCGTCCCTGTCAAAGCCAATGGAATGGCGATCCAAATACCGTGACGTGCCAGGCCCTGAAGCAAAAGGATGGCCACTACACTACAGACAGCGGTGGTGGAACCAACCGAGAGGTCAAAGCCGCCGGAGATCATTACCAACGTCATACCACACGCGATGATCCCAAGACAGGCGGCGTTGGTCAGGAGGTTGAAGACCAGGTTCTTCCACGTAAAAAAGGTCGGGATCTGGACGGCCGAGATCGCGCAGAAAACTATGATCAGAACGAAAACCGACGCTGTCTGGATTTGTTGGAAAGAGATGTTTCGGAACACAGAACCATGAATCCTGAAGGATGAATTCATTTCAACCATTCCGTCGCTCGTGATTCTTTGCTCGTCATTCCTCGTTCATCATTCTGCGTTCATCTAGCATAGACCCCGTATTCACGAATGGCGTCGAACATGGCGAGGACATTCTCCAACGGCGTTTCTTCGAGAATCGAATCGTGACTCGCCCCGGCCACATAGCCACCGCCGGGCTTCATGATGTCGAGGACCTCGCGGGTCTTGTCGGCCACAAACTCCGGCGTGCCACTGATCAACACATGATGAGAATCAATCGCGCCGTTGAAAAGGATCCTGTCACCGAAGTCGGTTTTCAGCTTTCGCAAGTCCATCCCGCGACACGACGGCTGAATGGCATGGAGGCCGTCGAGGCCGGCCTCGATCATCGCCGGAATCAACGGAGCAAAGCCCCCGCAGCAGTGGAGCATCACCTTCAAGCCGTAGTCATGACCGAGGTGGATCAGCCTTTTCAGGTGGGGAAGGATAAACCGACGGAACAACCCTTCGCCGATCAGAGGGCCGATCTGGCTGCCAAAATCATTGCCGATGAAAAAGATATCGATCGCCTCGGCGGCGGCGTCGAAGATGCGTTGGCTGACGGCTGCATAGTAGTCCACTAAGTGTTGCAGCACCGCATCAACCAGTTGCGGTTCGTCATACATCTTGCGGCAGAGGTTTTCCATGCCGAGCAAGTCAATGATGTCGTGCCAGAATGGCGACCAATCGCCGCCGAGAATGGCATATTGCCCTCTCCATTTTTCGGCATCGGCGCGAATGTTAGAAACATCCATCCAAGCGGTATCGGGCCAGGGATATTCATGGACCTGCGCCAGTGTTGCGTTGGCCAGAGGATGATTCATTGGCTGTCCGTAACCCATCCCGATGCGCTCTACACCGAAAACAGTGCGCGAAGCGGCGCCGGGCGACAGTGGGAAATCGGGGCCGACATAGCGCGCCCAGACACGGCGAAAATCGTCGCCAAACCGCACACGCAGCCCCTCGTCATCGAGGTTCAGGGCGCGCTTGGCTTTCTCCCAAAACTCAACCGACGAACCGCACCAAGCGGGCACGCGGTCAGGCTCAACATGATCAAACGCCGCCAGAACTCTTTCTCGCGAAGTCATTCGTAATGGAAAACCTCTGGCATGTTCATCCACCATTCATCTTTGGCTCGATTGGGCAGCGGAATCTGGCAGGGCTTGCAGACGTCCCACCACTTCTGTGTGACCGGATCGGCGGCCATCTTGTCCATATCGGCCTTGAAATCCTTGCCGGTGTACTCGAAATAGCTAAACAAGTAATACTTTCCATCATCCAACTGGCCAAGGTAGATGGAATAATTGCGAATATTGCATTCGTGGATCGTTTTCAACACGGCCGGCCAAACCGCGGCGTGAATCTTCTTGTACTCTTCCATTTTCTCGGGCCTAAGACCGATCGCCATGCCATAGCGCTGCATTTTCTGCATCTCCTTTCCCCGGGCGCACCCCGATCCAATGAGACATAAAGTCGAACCAAGTACTGCCGACAACATGACTCGGAGGAACTGTTTCATGACCGCGCTCTCCTTTCTGTCTGAAATAATATGTTCATTTGGTGCCACAATCATTCGCAATAGAACGCCTTTCGTATTGTATCTCAGCGCCTTGTGCGCGTTGGTAATCACCCCGGAGAATCAGAACGCCCACAAGGAGCTAAGCTACAGGATCGCGAGCGGATATCGGCCGTATTCCTGCACCAGTTGAATCACATATTCGTAGCTCAAGGGCTCCACATCGCCTGGTACGGAATGATCCGACTGCACAACGTAGCCGCCGCCTTCTGCGGCTTGCAGCTTATAAAGCACTTCGCGCCGGATCCCATCGCGGTCGTTCGTTCCCAGAACTCGAACATCTATGTTGCCCACAAAGGCTAGCTTGTTGGCGTATTTCTTTTTCAACTCGACAACGTCTAGCCCACTTTTCGCTTCAAGTGGATTATAGGCATCCAATCCCATTTCCACCATATCGTCGAAAATCTCGCTGGCGTTTCCGCAACCATGATAGACCGTTAGCAAACCGTAAGAGCGGCAAAGATCTATCAAGCGCTTGACGTGGGGCTTGAATAGCTCGCGCCAGCGCGCGGCACCAAACAACATGCCGCGGCGATAGGCAACATCGCCCCAGATATACATTCCCGAAAGGCGTCCCTTGCCGGCCTCGATCTCGGCCTTCGCGAGCGCGACCAGAAAATCACCGACACGGTCAACGAATGCGGAGAAAAGATCGGGCGCGCTGACCATCCAAACCAACGCATTCTCGCTGCCAATGGCCCGCCAGAGATATTCGTAAGGTTCGCAGATCGAACCAAAAATGGCAAAATCATCCAGATAGGAAGCCAGACGATTGTCCCAGGAAGGAATATTCCGCGCCAAGGTGTCGCCGAGGCAATTGATCTGGTCGTCGCCCCCCTGAAAGAAACGGCGCGGGTCGGCCGGATCGTCAAAACCAAACGCCGCCATTTCTTCTGGTCTGTTGACGCTGAATTTCTCGAAGTAGGGCATCGGGGCTTGTCCATGGCGCCGAATCGTGGCCCCGAATCCGGTCTTCACAACGATGTCCTCGCCGCTCTGTTCAACAATCTCGAACGGCTGAATGCGCGGGTCCATGTTGGGGGTAATGACGATGTAGTCGAGGTCGAAATGGCGATAGGGGTCAAAATCTCCCCCCCATTTTTCCTTGCAGCGTCGCACAAAGGTGGTCCAGAAAAACTCGCCCACCGGCACGCGATCTCCCTCCTGGTGCGACAAGGCAGATCGCATCCGTTGAATCTTTTCCTCGGCCTTACCCATTTGAGATTCCCCAATTTTTGATTTCGGTGAACTGCAATTTCGCTTCGTTTTTTGGCCATTGCGGAGAACAAAACGCCAGCGGTTCGCCGCCGGTGGCATGAGCATCTGCCCCATGGTTTTCAAGGGCAGAATGCCCGTGCCACCTCTTCCGGCCCCCTTACTCTCCCAGCCCGCGCGGCGTGTTCGGTCCGATCGAAGGCTGCGACGGATCGTAGTCGGGGTTCGGCGTTGGCATCTGCGCTCCCACCTCTTTCAGCCAGTTCCTCAGCATCTTGTGAAGCTGCGCGGCCTTTTCCGGCATTCTGTCGGCTAGGTTGTTCTTCTCGCCAATGTCGTCCTTGAGATTGTAGAGTTCGAGATGATTGTCGTCGTAGAATTCGATCAGCTTCCAATCACCCTTGCGAACGGCGCCGCCGGGCAATCCTCCCTGGTTGCTGTAATGGGGATAGTGCCAGTAGAGCGCATCGCGCTGGAGGCTCCCGCTTTGCTTGAGCAACGGCACCAAACTCTCGCCGTCAATGATTTGCTTGCGATCTCTTTTGACGGCGGCGATCTCGAGAATCGTTGGATAGAAATCTACACTGGAAACAGGCACACCGCACAGACTGCCGGCTTGGACCACGCCGGGCCACTTCACAATCATCGGTTCGCGGATGCCGCCCTCATAGACATATCCCTTGGCCGCCAGCAGCGGGGCATTGGACGTCGCGGGCGTGTTCGGTCCCTCTTGGACCGCAAGTCCTCCGTTGTCGGACATGAAAATGACCACCGTGTGGTCGGCGATACCGAGTTCCTCCAATTTCTTCATCACGCGCCCTACGCTCTCGTCCACGCTCTGAATCATGGCGGCATAGATCGCGTTGTGCTGAGGCTGATCCAGCTTGGCCTTCGCTTCATATTTGCCGAGGTATTCCTGTTTGGCCTGAAGCGGAATGTGAACCGCGAAATGGCAGAGGTAAAGGAAGAACGGTTTGTCTTTGTTTGCCTCGATGAATTTTTCGGCTTCGTCGGTGAGCGCGTCGGCCAGATACTCTCCTTTTCGAGGCGTGAAGGGCGGGGCCACCTTCCAATTGATATGGTCACCAGAGGTGACGAACGAGAGATCGAACCCTTGTTTGTCCGGATGGAATTTTGCCCCGCCGAGGTGCCACTTGCCGATGTGGCCCGAAACGTAACCCGCCGGCTTCAACGCCTCGGCGATTGTGACTTCTTCGAGCCCCACTTGCTGTTCGAATTTCGGCTGGGTCAGCCTGGGATTTTTCCTTGGGTTGGAGCCCGGAATAAAATTTGTCAGGTGAAGACGCGCCGGATATTTGCCCGTCAGGATACTCGCACGGGTCGGCGAGCAAACCGGACCGGCGGCGTACGCATCCGTGAATTTCATTCCCTGACTGGCAAGCCGGTCCACATTGGGCGTCTCGTAGAACGTGCTGCCATAGCAGGTCAAATCTTTCCAGCCCATGTCATCAATGAGGATAAAAACGAAGTTAGGCTTCCGTGGGCCGGAACCTGCGCCCGACACCTGCCCAGAACTCACCGTTCGCGCTCTTGCGCCGCCGGTCAAGTACGTTGCCCCGGCCAGACCGATTGCACCCATGCCAATTTTCTTCAAAAACTCACCGCGAGCGATCGTTGTCATGGTTGTTCACCTTCCTTTTTCACTCTTTCTCGTTTCCTTTCAGCTTTTTCTGATCCTTCTTTCTGGGATTGAACGTGTTCTTCGATGGATCATAATTGGGATTCGGTGTCGGCATCTGAGCGCCGACGGACTTACGCCAGTCGGCCAGAAGGTTCCGAAGCTCCGCGACCTTTTCCGGCATTTTCGCCGTGAGGTCTTCTTTCTCGCCGATGTCGTTCTTGAGATTATACAATTCCACGTGGCCGTCTTCGTAGAATTCGATGAGTTTCAAGTCGCGCTGACGGACCGCACCATAAGGCGTTGCCCCGCCCGGGTGATAGTGAGGATAGTGCCAGTAGATTTCGTTTCGGCCGAGACCGCCGGTTTGTTTCAGCAGAGGCACGAGGCTGACACCATCAATAATCTGTTTGGGATCGCGGACTACGCCGGCCATTTCGAGCATCGTGGGATAGAAATCCACGCTGATCACGGGCTCCTCGCACGTGCTGGCGGGTTTCACAACGCCAGGCCACTTGATAATCATCGGTGTTCGATGTCCACCCTCATAGGGAGAGCCTTTTCCGGCGCGTAGGGGCAGGTTGGAGGTCGAGCCGATCAGTCCGCCGTTGTCGGACATGAAAAGGATCACCGTCCGATCGGCAATCTGGAGATCGTCCAACTTCTTCATGATCCGTCCGACGCTTTCATTCATACTCTCGACCATCGCCGCATAGGTTGGGTTGTTCTGCGCCTGGTCGGGCTTTACTTTCTCTTTGTATTTGGCGATGACGTTCTGTTTGGCCTGAAGCGGCGTATGAACCGCGTAGTGGGGGAGATAGGCGAAGAACGGCGTGGCCCTGTTTTTCTCGATGAAATCTTCCGCTTCCGTGGTCAGACGGTCGGTGAGATATTCGCCCTCCTGGCCCGTGGGGATGTTCGGGATTTTATACGGATAGAAATAGCTGGGTGGCGAGCCTTTTTCGGTGCCGCCAAAGTTCAGAGCAAAACCGTTCTTTTCGGGATAAAACGGCTCTTTCCCCAAATGCCATTTGCCGATACTGGCCGAGATATAACCCGCCGGCTTGAGCGCCTCGGCTAACGTCACTTCCTCAAGGGGAAGATACATGGTCCAATCGGGCACTTTGAGCTTGGCGTAGGGGCGTTTGCTCCCCTCGATCCAGTCGGTGATGTGCAGCCGTGCGGGATACTTGCCCGTGAGGATGCTTGCGCGTGTCGGCGAGCAAACCGTGCACGCCGCATAAGCATTGGTGAAGCGCATGCCTTGGCTGGCCAGCCTGTCAATGTTCGGGGTCTCGTAGAATGTGCTGCCGTAGCACGTGGCGTCTGTCCAGCCCATGTCATCAATGAGGATGAACACAAAGTTGAGCCTTCGTCCGTCGGTGGGTGTGGCCGAAGCCGACCGGGAAGTCATCAACGGTGCCCCGCCCAGTAGGCCAAAGGTGCCGTAAGCCATTTTCTTGAGATACTCTCGCCGGTTGATGGATTTCATCGTTCGTCCGCCCTCTAGTGCCTTCATGATATCAGGGGAAATCGAATCCCGTGCAGGAATTGAAACGGACGAGTCTTGAGAATTCAAGAAACTTGTAAAGAAATTGCACCAGCGGTAGGGTAGGGGTGCCGTAGGGTAGTGTTGCGCTCAATGAACTTGACTATGCCTTCGAAGAGAGGCAGCAAAATCCGCGGAAGAAGACCCCCAGGTACGCCAATTTCGCGCGCTGCATGGCGGCAGCGTTCGAAAAGGAGATATGGCGATCCCGTGAGAGGCAACTGTATCCCGACACGCGGACCGCACAGTAGGGTTGCGTCTCTCAACGAAGGTCATTCGAACCTATGCTTGACGAATCTTGACCGATGAATTGATCAATGCGGAAAAGGAGGCCCCAATGAACCCAATCGGGCGAAGAGCATTTCTCGGACAAATGACCGGCGCCACGGCATTGTTGGCAGTTTCCCGTGCGCTTGCCGCCACACCTACAACAAAACGTCCCAATATCCTGTTCATTACAGCCGATGACATGAACTATGACGCATTGGGAGCGACCGGTTGCAAGATCACCGGTATCACACCGAACCTCGATCGGCTGGCCGCCGAGGGCATTCTCTTCAGACATGCGCATATCACCTGCGCCGTTTGCCAGCCCAGCCGGTCGGTCCTGATGACTGGCCGCTATCCGCACCGAAATGGCGCCGTTGGGTTCAATGCAATCCGCGACGATGTCCCCACACTCCAGGAATCATTGGCGGCAGCTGGTTACATAAACGGGATCCTCGCGAAGGTCCCCCATCTTACGCCACTGAAGAAGTTCCATTGGGACACGGTGGTGGACGCTGGGCAGCTAGGCAATGGCCGCTCGCCGAGCCTTTATTATCAAAGCACCAAGCAGTTCATCGAGAAGGCCAAAGCCGCAGGAAAGCCGTTCTTCCTCATGGCCAATTCGCAGGACCCGCATCGCCCCTTTGCCGGTAGCGAGCAGGAGCAAGGGGAAAAACGTGCAGCCAAGAAGAAAGCAGCGGCTACGGCAGGAGTCAGCCGAACCATTCGGCCCGAGGAAGTCGAGGTGCCGGGTTTTCTGCCCGATCTGCCGCCGGTTCGAAAAGAAATCGCGCAGTATTACACGTCCGTTCACCGCTGCGACGAGACCGTCGCAGAGGTTTTGCGCGCACTGAAGGAAAGCGGACTCGAAGACAATACCCTGGTGATGTTTCTCAGCGACAACGGCATGGCCTTCCCCTTTGCCAAGACCAACTGCTACCTCAACAGCACACAGACTCCCTGGATCGTCCGTTGGCCGGGCGGGGTCGCGAAGGGCCAGGTGGACAGCGTGCATTTCATCTCGGGCATTGATTTCATGCCGACGATTCTCGACGCTGTGGGAGTTGAGCAGGTCGCTGGGATGGATGGCCGTTCATTCCTGCCGATTCTCGAGGGCCAAAAGCAGGACGGACGCGACATGGTCTATACAGTGTTCCACGAGACCTCGGGGCGCAAAGACTATCCCATGCGTTGCATCCAGAACGCGAAGTATGGCTACATCTTTAACTCTTGGTCGGATGGCAAAACGGTCTTCAAGAACGAATCGCAATCGGGCCTGACGTTTGCGGCCATGCAAAAAGCGGCGCAGGCCGACGAGAGAATCGCCGCGCGCGTCAAGTTGTTCCTCTATCGCGTGCCCGAGGAGTTTTATGATTTCGAGAAAGACCCCAACGCGCTGAACAACCTGATTGATGACCCGAAGTGTGCGCCCGAAATCGCCAAAATGCGAAAAGCCATGCTGGACAAGATGATGGCCATCGGCGATCCTCTCCTGGAAACATTCAGAAAATATGTAGCTCAGAAATGATCTGCTGTTTGAACGACACCAAGGAAGTATGCCGCGACACAGAACGCGCCAATCGTTGTGTCGTCGTGGTTGACTGCCGGCGAACTTGTGAATCAGATTGCGGGAAGGAGGCGACGAGATGACCACCATCTCAAGAAAGGCTGTTGTTTGCGCAATTCTTGCCATCGCCTTTGCGGGCCACGCGTTTCCAAAAGACCGAGGTGTGATGAACACGTCCACAAGCCCGTATGTGAAGCTGCGAAATGTTGACATTGACGCCGTGAAATGGACCAACGGTTTTTGGGCCGACAAGTTCGAGCTTTGTCACAAGGTTATGCTTCCCAATCTTTGGGGAATCCTGAACGATCGCGAAGTCTGTCACGCCTACGCAAATTTTCGCATCGCCGCCGGCCTGCAAAAGGGCGACTTCAAAGGCACTTTCTGGCATGATGGTGACTTCTACAAGTCGTTGGAGGCCATGGCCTATGTCTATGCTATGACCAAGGACGGAAAACTCGCGGCGCTGATGGACGAGGCCATATCGGTCATCGCCAAGGCTCAACGCGAAGACGGCTATATTCATACACCAACACTTCTGGGATACCGGGGGCAGACTCAGCCCTACCAGAACCTTCACAACCATGAGCTTTACTGCATGGGCCATCTGATGACGGCTGCGTGCATTCACTATCGCGCCACGGGAAAATCGTCGTTCCTCGACATCGCCAAGGAGACCGGCGACCACCTCTACAAGGTCTTCATGCCGCGCGATCCCAAGTTGGCGCACTTTGGGTTCAATCCATCGAACATTATGGGCGCGGTGGAATTGTATCGCACGACCGGTGATCGCAAATACCTCGATCTGGCCAAGACGTTCGTTGACATGCGCGGTTCGGGCCCGCGAGCCAAGCCCGGCGAGACCGGCGGCACCGATCTCAATCAGACGCGCGTCCCCTTGCGCAAGGAAACCGAAGCCGTCGGCCATGCCGTCACGGCCAATTACCTCTATTCCGGTGCGACGGATGTCTATGCCGAAACGGGAGAAGAGGCGTTGCTTCGCGCCCTCGAACGAATCTGGAGGAATGTGACGTATCAGAAGATGTCTGTGACGGGCGCTGTGGGTGCCTTTCGCAATGGGCTATCCTCGAGGAGAGACCCGGTCCACGAAGCCTATGGGCGGGAATATCAGCTACCGAATCGTATGGCTTACAACGAGACGTGCGCTAACATCGCCAATGCGATGTGGAACTGGCGGATGCTGGCCATCAGCGGCGACGCAGCCTTTGCCGACGTGATGGAAATGGTGCTGTATAACAGTGCTCTTTCGGGTATAGGTCTCGACGGAAAGAATTTTTTCTACTCCAATGTTCTCCGTCGTTGGGACGATAAATCGCTGTTCTCACAGGACCTGCCGACACGGTCGTCCTATATTGACTCCTTCTGCTGTCCGCCGAATATTATCCGAACCATCGCCAGCGTCCATGCCTGGGCGTATAGTATTTCGGACAAGGCCGTTTGGGTGAATCTCTATGGGAGCAGTGTGTTGGAAACCGAACTGTCCGACGGTTCGAAACTGAAGCTGACGCAGATAACCAACTATCCCTGGGACGGCAAGGTTCGCATTACGCTCGATTCTCCGCCAAAGGACGAATTTGCCGTTATGCTGCGCATTCCAGGCTGGGCGAAAGGGGCAATCGTGAGCGTGAATGGAAAACGTATCGGGGACGATCTCGCGGCCGGGAAGTATGCGGAAATAAGTCGGAGATGGTCGGTGGGCGATAGGATCGAGCTCGACCTGCCGCTGCCCGTCCAACTGATCGAAGCCCATCCGTCGGTCGAAGAGTTGCGAAACCAGGTTGCCGTCCAACGCGGTCCCATTGTCTATTGCCTGGAGTCACCCGATTTGCCCGAGGGGGTCCGGTGTTCCGAGGTCGTGATTCCTTCCAGTATCAAGCTGGAACCGGTTCATAAGGAAGACCTTTTGGGCGGGATCATGGTGCTGGAGGGAAAGGCACGAGTCGTAAGGCAAGGAGACTGGACGGGCCGGCTTTACCGCGAGTTGTTACGGGACAAACCACAAACAATTCCGATCAGGCTCATTCCCTATTACGCCTGGAGCAATCGCGGCCTCTCGGAAATGACCGTCTGGATGCCACTTGACCGTCAGTAGTTCGATCATGGCGCCAATGGTTTCCCGCACCGCACCGTGCGGTTGCTCTCTTCTGCTGGCACGGCTTCTTCCGAGTCCAGGCTTTATTGAGCTTCGTGAAACTGGTTGACAGACCGATCCCTTGTTTTGCCCGCTGTGGGGACGCAGCCCGCCCTGAGGCGGGCTACGTCCACTGTGTCAACCAAATATGCGAAATTCAATAGAGTAAAGGCTAAACTCCGAACTCGTCACTTTCGATGTGACAGACCGCTATCGCTTTCTCGAAACAAATCTTTCGCTTGACTATCCTGCCCGTATAGAAATTACTGAAGTAAAGAACAGGCGGATGGACGGTCGAAGAACGCAAGACCGGCCCGGCTCGCGAGATTCGGCGTGTGCAAACGGAAAAAGCAACCGGGCGAAAAAGGGTCGCTGCCGCAAGACCAAATGAAAGGGAATCCCCCAATGGCTCCCCACATGGCAAATCCTTCTGTGAGGCGCGCCGTCCTTTGCGCGATTCTATTGCTCGTTGCAAGCGTGGCCTTCGGCCAGGTGGCTGGCGATGCAAACGGCGATGGAATTGTGAACCTCGTGGACGCCTCGATGATCCGCGACCATCTGTTGGAAAAAACGTCGCTGACGGGCGCAGCCTTCACCCGCGCCGACGCCGACCACGACGGCAAAATCCGAATGGCCGACCTCGTCTATGTCAATAATCACTTCTACAAGCCGCCGGTCAAAAACATCAGCGGATGGATCGCGCTTCCCGCCGGCACGCCGCTTTCGCCCACTGGCATGAAGATCATTGCCCCCGGCGGTGAAGCGGCCATTGACGCCACGTGGCATTTCACCGGTCTTCCCGTCTGGAACACCGGCTGCGGCCAGTTTGTTTTCGTCGAGGACGTCGCCGGAAGCAGCACACTGATGGGCTATGTTGACCCCTCCGAGGTCTCGACGGGAACGCTTGTTCTCACGCCAACGCACATCGCGCTCGGCCTGGTCGCCATGCATCCTGTCTGTTTCAGAGCGTGTTTTAATATTCTTGATTTCGGTGTAGCGTACGGTGCAGCGTCCTGAAAGCGGACACGTTGTAGCGGAAGGAGATGTTGCTGATGATACTCAATTCCCAATCCTGTTGCCGCTGGAGGTG
>Ga0315280_10004749_pt1 | contig 19796 bp, 11 predicted proteins | sample YL17G06_40_MG_FD_203697 | JGI IMG/M metagenome (GOLD analysis project Ga0315280, IMG submission 203697) | Sediment microbial communities from Yellowstone Lake, YNP, Wyoming, USA - YL17G06_40 | ecosystem: Environmental > Aquatic > Freshwater > Lake > Sediment | place: USA: Wyoming | collected... | reverse complement strand
AAACGGCGCCGAAACAACATTTACCTTGCCGTAAAAGGGTGCTGAAACATGTTTAACTGTGCCTATTCGTTAGTGAACAGGGTGCCGGAGAATGGTTGAGGAAACCGTTTGGGTTAAGAGAAAATACTGACGTACGCCTTCACGTTAGTGTTCTTTGATTTCGTAGCTGTAGCGCTTGAAGGGGAGAGAATTAGTTCCACATCGAACTCGGCTTTGTACAGGTTGGTTGATGAAACATACAATGAGTTAAGAGAGGCCTTGGAACGACGTCTCAAAGATGTTGAAGAATTGGAGGATGCGCTGAAAAAGCAGTTCAGCACCTAGTCAAACTGCAAAGGCGAAGTCAAGAAAATCCCATTTCTTATATTCTTTATTCGGAATTGATTATTCATGTCAGGCGCACAGAAGATTTCTAAATTTGGTAGCGCGCGCGCTTCAAATTCGCTTTCCACATATGCACCACGTTTCGATTTCTTTCACAACTGATTATCTCATTCGGTTCTGCTATAGCTTTTCGCGCGCGCATCCCTAACGAAGTCTATTGACAATGTCATCCCACACCCATCGTATTCGATAAGGAAGGTCTTCTAGGGTTGTGTTTTCTACGTTGTCTAGGAAGAGTTTCACTTCCAAAATCCTAGTTGAATGTCGAATCACTCGAACGACTTTGTATGGTTGCCCATCAATGCTTTTGAAGACTCTGAGTTTGGGGAATCTTTGCAATTCTTTTATGAATCGTTCTTTCTCTTTAAGTGACGTTTCGATTCTGTCAAAATAGTGTTCTCCAAGAACTAGGTTTAACCTAGTTGAAAAATGTTCATTTAACTCGAAAGCCGATATGCTGACGCCCAAGTCTTTGATTGGTTCAGAGCGGTTCAAGTAGTCTGCATAATCTATATTTCTCTTCAGCAACTGTATTTCCTTGAACGTCATTTTATCAATTGACATGTAACTACAAGGCTCTCTATTCTGATTAGTTCCCTAGGTTCAGCTATATGTTCCGCCAGTTCGCCAGCTGGAATGGTTCGATGACAACGAGGACAAATAACCATCTTGGGTTTCTTCGGCACAGCGATTCTCCACTAGCCTTCAATATGCTAGGTAGGTGTGACCTGGAGGAATCCTAGACCAATGAGTTCTTTCATCAACTCGAAGGCTTTAGCATCGAGTTTGTCTTTCTCGAAAGTGATATGCCCATAATCAGTAAAATCGCTCCCGAATGATACGCCTTCTTCCCTAAATATCACAATTTTCTCTCCATACAGTACAATTCCCGCTCCTAATTCGAAGACGACGTTATCGCTTGGCCTTAACATCTTGCTACCTTGTGCATCTGAAGTCTCTTCGTCTGCAGTGAAAATGAAGATACCCGAGGTGCATTCTCGCATCGACTGAGCAACCTTGCTACTGATTGGGCGTCCCTTATGTGGTTCATCGATCGCTACTTGAAAAGGAACCTTGAATTGCGTCAAAATCGCTTTCAGTTGTTCCAGTGGCTTCCTATTCTTGCCATGGGCTACGAAGATTTGTTTGGGAATCTGGGGCTTTGGGACCTCAGGTGTCGCTGGAGGCTGAACCTCCTCCAACCCTCCTTTTTCTTCCTCTTTTTGTGCGAACTCTTCAACTGTCTTTGGTTGCGCTATCGGGCTCAGTTTATCCAATCTGAGGTATTTTGTGCCTTGAACGTCATCAGCGAGCCCATAGTCAGCTATATTCTGCATGAATATCCGCACAAACTCGTCCACATCTTCCTTTGGAATGCTGAAGCCTCCTGCCTCAGGAAGTTTCACTAACGTGTTTCGGAAAACATCTTCACGCGGGATAGGCTTTCTATCCATCCATGTGTATACTGTCTTGAATATGTCAGGATGTAGCAGAGCCTCGCGAAGTTTCGCCTTGACATCTGTGCCTACAGTAGGAGCCGCTATTGAGCTACCAAGTGGCGTAAGACTGATTAACTTGGTAGTAGGGCTTCCTTCCGTTAAGCCATATCGATAAGATGATGCAAGTTGCCTTATGAAGGTGGAACTTGTAGGCGACTGATCGACCGCCTTAGCCACATCCAGTATGTCAAAGGGATTGCCTGCGTTCTGCTTCCATATGGCCTCAGCTATGGGCAAAACTTTCAACAGTGGGTCTCTTGGGAAGTAAATCGCGCCAGCCTTCCTTCCCCTTTTGGAAGTCGATTCACCAGAAGAACTCGGTTTGGACATGCTTAACTCCAAATGAATAGATGCATGTGAGAGTTAAATCCTTTTGCTAAAGCATGTTTCTTCTTTCAAAATGTATCATTTGCCGCCTTCCAGTAGTTCCTTTTTGCGCTGCTCTCTCCATCCTTGAGGTGGATATGGACGAAACTTTCTGCTCTCCTCTTCTAGTTGTTGCTCTATCTTGATATTCTTATGCCAATCAACGACCTCTTTGATTGAAGGCACCCCGTCTTCCATGCCACTGACTCTTTTCCTCAAATCCATGTTTTCAGCCACGAATTTCAGTGCATTCTTGAATGCATCTTCGTCCTTCTTTCTTGTTTTGTATGATTCGCCGCCTTTCTTTCTTATTTCGTTTACATTTTTCTCGAATCGTTCGACAAGCAGACCAGTTTTGTCTGATATCTTGGAAGCGTCAATGGTGCCGTTGAATGTTTGATCGAAAGCCGCGAAAAATGCTCGTCTGTAGCTGTCGGACAACCAGTCTTGCATGCCGGCAAAGAAAGTCTGACCACAGAACCATTTCACAGCTTTCACACTGTTTTTCAGGAAGTCTCTTACGTCGTTAGTTCTGAAATCAACGTCATACTTCAAGCTTATTTGCCAATATTTGTAGATGTGCTTCCCTGCGTTTTCTATCTCCTTAAGAAGCCGCGATTGAAAGCCTTCCATGGTTCAATGTTGGCCTAGAAGACATAAAAGCATATGCGTGGATGATCACACTGTTGAGATACGAGTATTTCCATCTTCTTTTCGATCTCAAGGCATCTGACCGAGCGTGTGCTATTCTGCTTAATTGCACAGCAAACTGCTCAAGAGCGTGCGCTTGATCGTATGTCAGGGCCAAAAACCTTTGGGTTCAGGAATAGTCCGCGCACTTCCTCCTAACGGTTTGCGACGGTAGTTACACAAAGGTTTCTAAGAATTTGATGAACTTTGTCCTTTCTCCTTTGCAGTTGTAGAAGACGTTCCGCAAATAGGCTCTCGTTCTACTCACCAAGCTATCTCTTTCCCGATCAACCCACCAGACGTACGTCATTTCAAGGGAAGCAAACCTTCGTTCTCTCTCCCTGTGATCTTCAAGGACCTTGTCTTGAACAGGTGTTAGGCCACATGCCTTGCACTCTATGACCAGCCCGGCGTTTATCACAGCAAAATCTGGTCTTGCGCCGGGGACTTCTGGTGTTGTGACTTGGGATAGGATGATGTCCTCCGGAAACAACTGTTTTAGAATTTGCAGGGTTTGTTCTTCCCATTTTTTGCCGCTTGATTGTCTTCTTGCTGCCGAAATCAGGCATAATTCCTCCAGGATTAATAATTCGAAGAATGACCAAGGGAAGCGAGCGCTAGGCTCTTACGTAGCCTTTTCCTTTTTTGAGCATCAGGGTAAAGCTATGCTTTCCGTTCTTCGTGTACTCTCTGAACTTTGTGCTGCAGTTCTTGCACGTGAAGACGTCAACACAAAACTTGCCATACTTCCATTTCTTGTCGTGCTTTGCCACTTCCCTTCTGCAATTGGGGCATTTAACCATGATTTTAGTCTTCCTGGAATAGAGGTTTCTTCTATATCTAACTTATAAGTGTTGAAGTTGAGGGGCTTCCGGTTTGCAATCAGGTCAGCGGATATTCTGTATGCATCGCATTGTTTCATAAAACTTATAAGTGACGCGAACCCAATTTTTCACTAGATAACAACTCGGTAGGTAACACAATCACGAGTGGAATTTGGGTGAATAACTCGTGATATGTGCTACCTATCTATAACATCGCTCATTTCTGTTTTCTGAATTTCTCCGCAATAGGATCTAATTCATGAAATTTGTGGCATTCCTGCCTCAAAGAATTACCCACCATCTGTTTGAATTGGGCAACTTCCGTTCTTATCGATGGTTTCCGATCTCTAAGCTTTCGGATGACGGGAGCCAGATCGGAGTCGCCACTGACTATGATTGCTACGTCGTACTCATTCATCAAGCCATAGAGCAAATAATCCGTTGCTAAAGCAACGTCAATGCCTTTTTCCTTGTGCTCGGTAAAAGTTGCTCCACATGATTTGCATGTTGTCTGTCTTGGTTGTGCCTGCTTGATTAACGTCCTGAATTTATACTTCAGCATTTCATAGAATGCTTGTTGCCTTGCCCACCTTAGGTCGTCCCCTTTTATGTCGGGGTTAGGTGGAAGTAGAGACCCATAGTAGCACACGTCAACAAGCTCCCTGTCTGGTTCGAGGTTTTTTAGCACGTCTATCAACTTATCAACGTCATACTGGAAGCCCTGTTGGAAGCCTTTGCAGCCATAAAAAAGGTTTTGGCCATCGATAAATACCATTAGCTTCTTGGTCAACTTCTTTCTCCTCCGAGCTTTTCCTGAATCAAGAACCAGTATGCCAGCAACTCTGCCTCTTTTGTCTGATGATCTGGGTATTTCATTTTCACTAGTGTCCAGAAATTGGCGTCGTGTTTTCTGCCAAGTTTGGCGTGTGCCATTTCATGGTATGTCACATATTCAATCAGGGTTTTCGGTAGGTATTTGAGGAGGGTGTTGATGGTTAGGTTGTGATTTTGGCTGTGGCTCGCCCATTTTGTTTTCATCTTCCGAAGCATGACCTTGCTGATTCTTGTCCCTAGATCACTTTGGTATTCAGCGACCAAAGAACTGACCAGATTTCTGAGATCTTGTTTGGTTCTCCGATCATCAATCCTCTTTGTACGTGATTCCCCCCAAGCTTTTTGGATGATTAAGTTCTTGTTTCTAATCCACTGGCTGTGTTTCTCGATTAGTTCTTTTTCTTTCGAATATCCAATAGGCAGTATCAATTGTAGACTTCCAGTTCTGAATTCCAGACGCGGATACTTGATATTGCGACGATTCACTATATACCCTGGAATCCCTTTGAACTCAGATTTCTTCTCCATGTGTTTTCACGTTCTCCATTATCTTCTTACAAAGCTCGTTATACCGTTTCAAGTCTAATCCATATTGCTTTATGTATTTCCGGACGCGTTTCCTGACTTCTCTTTCGACTGTCTTCCTTGCAGTCGGCTGAATATACCAGTCTTTGAACATTAGAGGCTTCAGACTGTTCTCCAGATCTTCCGAGTCTTGGATCAGGTCTTGATTAGCGCCAAGCTGCTTTTCAAGAGATAGAAGGATGCCGTATTGAAGGTTTGAGAAATTCAGTCGTCTCTTGCGTTCTGTCAGTTCATTCAAGTCTTGGATTATGCGGACGCCCTCAGCGTATATGGTTTCATAGTCCTTAATCCGCTCTCTCCAGAGCCTGAGAAGTCTCTGAACTCTATCTGCGAGCGATTCATAAATTGGGTCTTTTTGCTTCTGCACCAGCATGAAGCGATTCAATGTGAAGAAGATATTTGCAGCTTTTTCTTCTCTAGACTTCAACTTCTTCTCAAGGTTTTCCAGATAGTTTTCGTCAAAGGCAATGGTGGGCAGATCTTTCTGGATTTCCTCGATTTCAACGCTTTCGTAAACATACTCTAGAGTTTTGTTGAAGTATTTCCGGGCATATTCATCGATCAAGGGTGCGTTTGGATCAGTTGCTTTCAAGTAGTATGTGTAGACAGCCATCAGCCACTTGTATTCTTCTAATCTCTGTAGCTTGGTCGGGTCCGATCCTAGCAGTTCAAAAATCCGGCGCAGTTTTTTGACGTTTTCCTGGAATCTTTCGGTGTTCTCTTGACTGAGCGTGATTGTTTCTATGGCCTTTCTCATTGCTGTCCGATCATATTGATTCTTTGGTAATGCTTCAAAGAGCTGCAAAGTCTCATTCAGTATCTGGTTAAACTTCCCCCTGAGCTCGTCAAGGTCTATGAGTACTTCTTCGATGTCTCTTTTTGCATAGTTTTCGAATGCTTTGATGAAGCTTCGGAGAATACCTGCGTAATCAATTATCATGCCTGCTTCCTTGAGGCTTTTGTATGGGCGGTTGGTTCGCGCTACAGCTTGTAGTAACCTATGCTCTCTCAGCGGCTTGTCAAGATACATGGTCTGAAGAATTGGGGCATCAAAGCCCGTTAGTAACATCTCTGTGACGATGAGAATCTTGGGGTACTCTTCTTCCTTGTATTTCTCAATGATTTCTTTTCTTATATCTTCGTCTTCCTTGCCGTGGAAGCGTGTGTCTACTTCTTTTCTGTATTCTTGGAGGTCTGAATCCTTGTCAGATCTATCAAGTGTCATGACGATTTCGGAATACTGCTTAGGTAAGAGTTGGTCGAGTTGACGCTTGTAGATGACGCAGGCTTTTCGACTGGCAGCGACAATCATTGCCTTGAATTTTCCGTCAACGTTTTCTTTGAAATGTTGAGCGATGTCTTGAGTGATCTTATTTATTCTTTCAGAGTTTTCGAAGAACGCTATTATGTCGAATTTTTGTTTTGTTTTTTCCTTGACTTGTTCCCGTAGCTCTTCGGGGATTTCTTCTATTTGGAGTTCGAAGAATGCGTTGATCATTTCTATCGGCATGTGAATGTCTTTGTCCTTTTCCAAGCGCGGTTGGTAGACGATTTTGACCGTGAAACCATCCTTGATGGATTCCTTCATGAAGTATTCGTCTAGGTAGGGGTCTTCTGGCGGATAAGAGAACTCGGAGTAAGTGTTTCTCTGAGGTTTCGATATTGGTGTTCCTGTAAAAGCAAAGAAACTTGCATTCTTTAGTATTCCGTGCATCTGTCCTGCTAGCGTCCCGTATTGGCTTCTGTGTCCTTCGTCTACGAAAACGATGATGTTCTTCCTAGTTATGATTGTTTCGTGATTGTGGGATAGCGCCTCAAGCTCTCTCTGGAGTTGCTTGAACTCTTCAGGTCGAAACTTTTGAATTAAACATATGAAAACGCCTCGTCTTCCTTTTCCCTCGTCATGCAAGAGGATTTGTCGGAGTCCAACTATGTCTTCGGTCTTTTCAGGTTTTGGAGCAATGTCTAACGCGCTGTATTCATTGTAGAGCTGTTCTTGGAGCTCTTTACGGTCTACGACGAAATATGTTGATGGGTTACCCAGTGGCAACGTGTGAAATAGTTTATTGCCGGCGAAAACCATTGTTAGAGTCTTGCCTGAGCCTTGCCAGTGCCAGATTAAGCCCTTGTTCTTGGAATCTTTTCCCTCGATGTAATCGAGAACTCTCTTGTAGATTCGTTCAGCTGCTCGGTACTGCATATATCGTGCTATGACTTTAGTTGCTGTGCCCCGTTCTATTCTGAAGAATACGTAGTTTCCAATTATGTTTAGAAGATTTGCCGGTTTTAGCATCTGAATAGTAGAGTCGATTGAGTCTCTGTCCGGTTCTCGCCATTCGTGGAGTTTGATTTCCTCCTGGGGCCAAGGAGCTATGGCGAAGTATTTGGCGATCTGTTCAGCCGCGACTCCAATCTGAACGTACTTGTAGAGCTCGGGAATTGTGTTTGCATAGTCCTTTATTTGGAGGTAAGCATTGTACCAGCTTTCAGTTGGGTTAGCAGGGTTCTTGCACTCAATGTTGACTAGAGGGATGCCATTTATGTAGAGGATCATGTCGTTACGGATCTGTTTGTTGCCTTCCTGATGGATGACTTGGCGACTTACGATGAATTCATTATTTTCAATGGTATCACAGTCAAATAGTCTGACGTACTGGACAACTCTCTCCTTCTCAAGCTTTATGGGAACTCCGGTCTTCAGGTAATTAAGAATGTCTTTTGCACCCTCGACCCCCGAGGTTTTGAATTTAAGTTCGTTTAGGACCTGTGAAATCTCTGCATCACTTGTTATGCTTGGATTCAACTTCTTCAGAGCGCGAATCAGACTGAAAGTGAGCAAAGGTTCTTCAAGGCTTTCCCGCTCAAGGTTTTCAGCCAGAACAAGCTTCCAGCCGTTAGCCTGGAGTTCCTTAATGAAATAGTCCTCAGCAAGATTGTTCTCATCAAACCTAGGCATATCCATCAATCCCCTCTAACCCTAATCTTTCCAGTAAGAAGCAAATCCATCAAGCCGCGTTTTGCCATCTCTAGTTTCGCACTTTCCTTCCGCTTAAGCTCAAGCTTCCTATAAACTTCAGACAGGATTTCCGCAATCGTCACTTGCTCTTTGACGGATGGGACAGGAACTGAAAAGCTCTCGATATCACGAATTCTAATAGCCTTGAATGTGGAACCAGAAGACAGTGCTTTGAATTTTCTGCCTTGGTGCTTTAGATAGTAAAAAAGGAAAAGATGATCAAGTTTGTCGGGTCTCGCTCGAATTGCCGCTAATCCTCTTCCTATACAGCATTCAAAAGGTGCCATGTTGACATCTCCAACAGGTGCTCTCACAGAAAGCAAGATGTCATCTTTCTTGGCTACTTTGATCGGTTTTGAGCAGTATGTCGTTGGAGAAGGATACATCTCTCCAAATTCCATCTTGCCTTGAAGGAAAGGTAGGCCGACTTCTTCCTTGTTGTAGGTTGAGGATGGAGGAGATTGGCCTGCAACAATGTCAGCTATTCTTTCATCGCCAAGCTCTCGTACATCCCATTCCTTTGGGATTCGTCCAATTGGCGTGTCTCGATATTCCGTGTGTGCTATTCCATGAGTCAGAAGCTGCTGAACCAGCCCACTCTTCAGGTGTTCAATCTTGGTAATAACAAGATTCGTCTTATTGATAGCCTCATCAGCCCTTGATAATACGAGGACCACGTTTCTTTGCTCGGAATAGTCCATGTAAGGAATTTCGAATTTCTCCAGTCTATTCTTGGATAGTTCCAAAAATGTGCTACCCCCACTGAGGTTTCGTAGCACCTGTTTCTTGTAGGCGAGGTAATAGCCATAAAACTCTGGACAGACTCTGCTTTGGTCTTTTGGGGCAAGACCCTTGCATCCTTGGTTGAATGATGACTCTTTATCAAGCACCGCAACATAACCGACCGGTGCTCGTGTTGAAAGAATTATAGAACCTTTCGGTAGCAAGTTCAGGTTAGTTTCTTTCATTGCTCTTTCAGTAACTCGTCTCTCGCTGATTGCGATATGGAGTTCATTCTCAAGTCTGCTTAGGTCGGTCGGTGTAATCCAGTTAATCGTTCCTTTTTCCCAGTATGCTGGTACACTCGTTGAGGGAGTCGTTCCCGTTTCAACGTTGAATAGGTCCTCTATTGTTTTTGCTTGCCAATCTCGCGGGAGCTCGCCAATTGGCGTTGTTTGAAAACATCTTTCCTCATAGAGCATTCTTTTCTTCTCCTGACATTTGATTGATCTGCTTCAGGTATTCTTCGAATCTTTCTGTGGATTCCCGTTGCTCCTCTTCCAGCTTTTTCAGCTCAGCATAGGTCTGAGGAATATTGATTTCTTGTTGCACATCATTTGTCGCAACATAGAGCGTAACGTTCAGGCTGCCATCTTTCTCAACTATCTTGTTTTTGGAAACGACTCTGGAGAAGCCAATTCTTTCGCAAAAAGTCTCGTAGGCGTCCACGATTCTATGGATGTTGTCATCGCCTAAAGTGTTCAATTTTCGGACATCAGGGTGTTGTTCGCATTCGTTGGAAGCGTTAATGAAAAGAACTCTATTCCTTCTCTCTGGAGGCTTGTTCTTTCTAAGAATCACTATTGCACCTGGCGCGCCCGTGTTGTAGAACAGTTTTTCAGGCAAAAGAATAACACATTCAACTAGATCAGCTTCCAGAACTTTCGAGCGCGCAATTCCCTCTTTGCCCCCTCTGAATAGACTGCCATTGTCAAGAACCACACCTACTCTTCCAGTATCTTTCATTGATGAAGCGACCATGTGTTCTATCCAAGCCCAATCGGCAGACTGTCTTGAGACAAATCCATAATCAAAGAACCGTTCCTTCCAGAACTCGCCCTTCTTCAAGACTTCTTCATCGTAACCGTCTTGATTCCAAGGCGGATTAGCGGCTACCCTATTGAAGGTCTTGAGTCCATCTTTTTCTTTGAACTTCGGATAAAGAAGAGTGTCACCGAATTCCAAGTGGTAGTCAGTGATTCCATGGATGTACATATTCATTTTGCAGAGGGCGAGAATGCTTCGATTGACCTCCTGTCCATAAAGGAACAGCTTGCGGGCTTCTTTCTTGCCATATTTCTCCTCAACATGCTTGTACGACAGGATCAAGATGCCGCCTGAGCCGCAAGCTGGATCATAAACGGTGTCTCCTGGCTTAGGGTCAAGAATTTCCACTAGAACCTTAATCACTTCTCTGGGCGTGTAGATTTCGCCTTCCTTGGCCTTACTCGGGGCAAAGAACCTAAGAATCCATTCGTAAGCGTCACCCAAGATGTCATCTGAAACGTTCTTCAGTTTTTTCTCGCTGAATAATTCGAACAACTGTCTCAATATCTCCGTGTTTTCGCGGCTACTCGCAAACTGAACGAAATCAACGCTTTCAACGATGTCTTTTAGCTCAGGGTTAAGCTCTGCAAGAGCCTTCATTGCTTTCGAGAAATTCTCAGGAAGCCGGTTAACATCCTTCTTGATGTTGTCCCACAACAGCTCTTCAGGCAGATCAAAGTCATGATAAACAGGATTTTTCGCCTCTTGTTCAGCCTCTTCCTTGCTTAACCCGTCCTGTGCGGCTTCGTCACACGCTCGCCTAAACTCGCCTTCCCATTTGTCGCTCAAACGTTTCAAAAAGAGCAAAATCAAGATAAACTTATAGTCAACTCTGGTCCTAATTAGATCAGCTGCTCTTTTCAACAGACTCTCAACGTCACTCCGAGTCAGCCGATCCTTCTGAATAATGTCTGTCATGAACCCAAGTCTGGCCTTAAGCCTATAGAGCTTCTGTCTCGTGTCTTTAGGATCAGATTCCGTCAATAACCAGTCATTCCGTCTGAGTTCAGAGAGATAAGTCGGAACGTCTTCCCAGCGATCCTTGGAACTATCCATCAGAACCTTGACTGCATCTTCAAGCCTGAAGCTAGAATCACCAAAAGCATCCCACAAACTGGAATATCGTTTTTCAAGCCACTGTGGCAACTTTCCACCCAATCCCAAACTCTCCTAGCATACACGGATAACAGCGAGAGCTATAAACCTTTTGCTTTTTACAAAAGTAAAATTAAAAATGCTTATCTATATCCTCGTCAGATAACCTATATATCCAGATTCAAAGATAGCTGTGAGAGGTTGTCTTAGCACATTGGAGGAATGGAGAGATTGCTGAAAATTGACGAGTCGCCGATTATTGAATTTCTTAAGAGCTTCAAGAAGGAAGACGCAAAGCGATTTCTGATTATACTTCCTGACGATATTGCAATCAGACACTTCTCCTATGCAGCCTTGAAAGAGGGAATCTCCCCAAAGGCCTTTGAAAGCACGACCCTTGAGGGTTTAGCAGAAAATATCCTCGACCCTGATCGAACAAGAAAACCGAGAATCGCAGAAAAAACTATGCTAATGCAACTTGCGACCGAAGCAATCCGGCAAGGCTCCACGGGGCCACTAACACGCTTTCAACAACTGCCGCTCGAGAATGAGGATGTTCAAGAAGCATTGTTATCTGAGTTTGACGAATACCTAGGCGGCACAGATGCAGCTTCTTTGCATTCGTATTTGATGGATAGAGCAGCCGAGATTGAGGATCCATTCGCCAGAAACGCTTCTTTGCAATGCCTAGAGGCGTTCAAACTATTAGAAGGGCTACTCACGAGCAAGATTATACCGCTTGGGCCTTTTTTGTTTCTCTCGCGAAGCCATCTCGTCAAAAAAGCCGGAGAAGCGCTTCCTACAGGTTGGCCGACCAGGTTCTCCAATATTAACGAAGTGCTCATTGCCTCTATCTCGGTATTTAACGCAAACGCGCTTAGATTTATCACAAGGATTGTTAAGACTGGTGAAGAATCACCAAACACAAAGTTTGATGTTAGAATTTTCACAGGAAGCGGAACTCATTCGAGATTGAATTCTCGCTTAACAAAAGCAGGAATACCGTTTAGGGAGGAAGGCAAGCGCGAATCACCCAAACGCCCTGTTGCAGCAGCGATATTGTCTGGAGACAAAAGCCCAACACCAACATTCATCGCGGCACCTGAAAAGAGAAGAGAAGTCGAAGCAGTGGCCAAAAAGATACATGAGCTTCTGCTGAAAGGTGTGCATCCTTCAGAAATTTTGCTAGTCGCTCGAGACAGCAGCAAATACGTTAACTTGGTGAACGAAATTTTGCCTGCTTATGGCATCGCTTGCTATGTTCAAACAAGAAGGCCGTATGCCCATCTCTGTGCGTATAGGTTTGCTAAGGCCACACTAGATGTGATAACAAAAATTTCGCAATCTTCCGAGCTGGACTGGAACGACATAACCGATCCTTTACGGATGGGTTTCTGTCTTCATGGAGGAGGAAGAAGCTGGCCATTAGAATCAAAAGAGTTCATTTACCTTGAAGAATCACTTTCTGTAGCCCAACAAAGGATGATTGCGAACAAAACATCAAGAGATCTACCATCATGGAAGATTGAAGTAGACAAACTCCGATGGCCACGCGCCCGAGGGCTTCTCACGAAATTTCTTGAATGGGTTAAGAAAGAAGCTGATAAGCCCCCGACCAATCCAAAGGATGCAAGGAATTTTATTTCACACGTCCTCGGCAACTACATGTATCAACACAGTGGCTGGAAACGAGAATATCTCTCTCCCAGGCTCCAAAACCCAGGCCGATTCATAATCTCAAACTTTCATCCAACCTGGTTTGCAACTCGGATCAGAAATGAATTGTCCGAATTCGAGGCATACCTCGCAGACTCCGTGAAAACTCTAAACTTGCCAATACGCTGGGATACGGTGGCCGCAGCTTTCGGGATGATTTTCGGAAGCAGAACCTATGGTCTACCGGAACAAGATTCCTCTGCAATAAGAATGGTTGACGCAGGTAACACTTCGTTTCTGAAGGCCAAACACTTGTTCATGATGGGCCTGCAGGCTGACGAGTTCCCACGAATTTGTCCAAAAGGAGTATTCTTGCCTGAAGAGTTGAGGAGAACACTCGATTCTGCAGTTGATGGCGAAGCAGCATACCTGTATCTGAGAGGTCCGACAACCGATTATGACAACGAAGTTGATTTCTTGGAACTCTCACTCAGAACATGCAGCGAAGAATTAACCTGTTCGATGGCCTACCTCGACGAACGAGCACACGTACAGGCATGGTCAACTTTTGTTGGCGCATTCAGACCAGAAGATAATGAAAAGAACAAAATATCTCCTGACGACTGGTTACCAACACCCTCAACGCAGGGCTGGAAAGAGCTTGCTAAGAAAAATCCACCCTGGGTCAGACACAGGCTTTTCTGCTATCATCTCAACAGAAAATTCCCTTCCGCAAACCCGCCAATCGATGAAAAAGGGGTAAAGGAGCTAGCAACTACGATTGACCCAGCTTTCTACTCAGAAATGTTGGAGAAAAGAGTAGAGAGATACCTATTCCCGCCCGAACAGATCGTGGTCTCTCATAAAGAGCCTTGGTTCTCAATGTGCAACCTACAAAGTATAATTGGCTCCCCACTCAGGCTCCATGAAATAGATCTTCACGCTACCTGCCCCCTCCAGTTCTATTTCTTCCAGTTTCTTTTCCTTTGGGACACCAATACGATCGACAGAGACACAATCCCATTGTACACCAAACGACCTCACTGGAGACTAGGAAGAATACCACGTAGAATCTCCTACGTTTACTGCTCGAACCGAACTGTTCAACCGTCCGCCAAAATCATCGATAAATGGGCAAACAGACAAATGAATCTAGGATCCTTCAGCAACCCCAACGAGATCAACAAAGTATTGTCTTCAATGCTACACCCCTTCGATCTGGCACGCTTCTCAACTATCATAGAAGACGAATGGTATCTCGTTAGGCAAGAGAAGAAGGATAACATTCAGAGAGACTGGATGTGGATTCCAGACGGTCTGAAGGTCAAGATGCCAAGTGGAAATGGGCAAGAAGCGGAGGTAATCCTTCCGGCACATCGCATAGACTTGTTGCAAGGCTGCAAACTCATTATCACCCACATTAACTTCAGCAAACAACTGGACCGCTTGTTTCTTGGAAAAGAGCTAGTTGGACAAGATCCACTACCGGACTACTGCCTCCCCATACTTCTCCATCATTACGCTGGCAAAGACAAAATCGCCGGCGGAATATACATAGAGCAATTCGAGGGTGCCAGAAGAGGCTACTATAACCGATCCTGGCTTTCGAAGCATAAAGGAGGATCTGGATATGACGAGGAACTTTCCATGCCTCCGAATGATTCGCCCGACAGCTTGAGACAGTTACTCACGCAACGCGAATGGGAAAGGCGATTTGAGCAGTACGAAACAGCCATTGCCAAGCGCATTAGCCAAATGCTACCCAAACCGGACATTACTTTCACCGCCCAACCATCAAATGAGACTTGCTCCCGCTGTGTGTATGATAACTTATGCCAAATTCCCCGAGCGGAGGGTCTCGCATGACTTATGGAAGCAGGTTGCTCAGGAAGGAGAGCAAGGAATTAGCGCCCGATCAAAAAGCCGTGCTCGAAGCCTATCTGAGTCCAGGAGGCAGAGTTTGTGTGGATGCTGGTGCAGGGACAGGAAAAACAACGACACTGATCGAAACTATGGCAGAGGTTATTCTAGACGAACTGGAAAAGAACCCCGCGTCTAATCCTATGAGAAGTATACTCGCAGTGTCATTCGGAGTCGAGGCTTCTAGGCAATTGAAGACCGCTTTAAAGAAGCGACTAAGAGACCACGTAGACGCAGGAGGAGAACTTCCCTCATTAATCTGGAGATACATAGAGTGCGAATCGCACATACAGACCATTGACGCTTTCATGCAGGCACTCTTACGAGAAATCGCATTGAATTTAGGAATCTCTCCGGCGTTCGAAATTCCCTCAGGTCTAGAACAAGATGCTCTCGTTCAGGAAGTTTTTGACAACATTTTGCACGACCCAACAAATGCCGAAAAGTGGCATAGACTGGAACGGGCCTATCCCTCTCTCGACTATTTGGATCCTCCACCAGAAAACTTGCAAACAATGGTGTGGAGATCACACCAGAAATCCAGAGAAATCTGCATGGAAATCAGACAAGCTCACCAAAGCCTAGTGAATTCAGTGACGAACATCATCCACTGCAATAAATCTCCACCCTTTACAATGAAGGACCTTGAAGAGATTGTGCGAAACCTCTCGGGAGGAAACTATTCCCTAACCTGCCCGAAAGAGTCAGAAAAAGCCATCATTGAACATGCACAAGACGTTTATCAAACAAGCCTACAGCTCGCCAAAGACTTCGCCGATATATTGTCCGCATTCGACCGGCAGTACACAAAGCTTACAAAAGAAAGAGGATGGCTGACCTACGTTGACATTGCATATTTAGTTTGGCAATACACCTATACAGGCAGAGACAAAGACTGGACTACAAGTCTACAGGGGAGATTTGACCACATCCTTATAGACGAATTCCAAGACACAAGCCATGTTCAGTTTGAAGTGCTTAAAAGTCTGTTCAGAGCCGGAAGCCCACAGTTGAGAAATCGTATAATGCTGATAGGCGACGTGAAACAATCAATCTATCAATGGAGAAGTGCTGAACCAGAGATCTTTGCAGACATAATAAACGGTTTGAAGACGAAGCCAGAGGCTGTAGACCCAAGCCTCGAAGGCATAGTCTACAGACCTCTAACATCAAACTTTAGAAGTCATCCTCAGCTGATCCACCTGTACAACGGGATTTTCTCGAATCTGTTCAGCGATGCATCTAGAGGCGCTGTTCTTTATGAAGTGAAGTATTCAGCTTTGGATGAACGAGTGAAGGATCTAAACGGGGATTCGCCGAAGATTCACGTTTTGCACAATGATGAGGGCACTGTTGGAGGTTGGGTTCATGAAGAAGCACCGAGAATTGCTGAAATTGTTAGAGGCATTTTGGATCAGACTTCGTCCAATGTCAAAGTGCAGGAGGGCAACCGTCTGCGACCAGCTCAAGCTGGAGACATCGCGTTACTTTTCCGAAGAAACAGGAACATCCCAAGCTATGTAGAGAAACTAAGAGCCGCCGGAGTAAACTGTGCGATTCAAACCGACGTTTCTCTTTTTAGCGAGAGTGAAGTTTCAATAATTATCGATTTCCTTGATTGGCTTGCAAATCCTGAATCCAGAGACTCTATTACGCGAATTCTGCGTTCTCCACTGGTTGCGTTAAGCGACACGACGCTGAGGTATCTTGCTAGCGAAGGTTTTCTGTTGATCAGAGCCTTGCAAGAATGGAACCTCACACTCGGATTACCAGAAGAAGATAAGGCCAGACTAGAGGATTTGATCAAACTGAGAAACGATTTGAGATGGGACAGAGAAGGAGCCAAAGCTGCTCTGATTGAAAGGATAATTGCGAGCGGTTGCTTCGATTCAGTGGTTCTTGCCTCAGAAGATGGTGTGCAATCACAAGCCAACCTCTGGATGCTGATCGAAGTGGTCTCATCCTGGGAAGAAGAAGAACTGCTACCTTATCGCGAATTCGTCGAAATTCTCAAACAACTAAGGGAAAGAGCTTTGGAAGGAAACGAAAGAGACTACCCCCGAGCAATCATGGCTGACGAGAAAACAAAAGATGCTGTCAAGATCATGACAACGCATGCGGCTAAAGGGCTGGAATTTCCAATAGTCATAATTCCAGAATCAATGGTCTTTGTGCAAGAAAACAACAGGGGAGATCGAATGGCGCGAAATAGGAAAATAGGGTTGATTCTCAAACCTAGGGCGGGTCAGACCTATCTTCCTTCTCAAGTTATGATCGTTCAAAGAGGACAGAATCGTGGCATAGCTTGGGCTAGCAGAGGCAATGAAGAATCGATTTTGTGGCTTTCTCCTATCAGAGATAGCTCAAACGGCATGTTCATCGCTAGAACTCCAATCAATCAGATAGTCAGTGAAGCCTTGGCAGAGTTTTGGAGAATATTGTATGTTGCAGCGACCAGAGCAAGAGACCACTTGATTTTCTCCTGCGGCGATAAGTGGGCGAGATACGAATGGAATTCATGGATGAGATTCCTAAGAACCGCTATGAATCTGGGCAATATGCAAACGAGCGGTATCCAAAAGATCGTGTTCACGTGGGAGGACGTAAAAGGCAAGACTATTACAAAGGAGGTCAACCTAGGAATCGAGGACCTTCCGTCCCTGCTTCTACCTCAACCCTCTCCTATTTCTCGGCAAATCTATCCAACGGGCAAAGAAGCTGACTACGAAACTGGTTGCCCAAGCTTCGTTCCCTCAGTCATTAATCCCTCGACCTTTCCAACACTCCTCGAATGCCCCAGAAGGTATCAATACGAAACATTATGGAAGACGAGTGGTTTGAGGGCGCCTCCGAAGGCAACAGGATCTTCTCCTCCAGCAGGATTATCCGCCGAAGAATGGGGAAAAACAGTTCACGAGGCATTTGAGCATAGAGACTACGCCAAAGAGCTGGATTCTGACAGCCGATTGCTCAAATATTTGGATAGTCAACGACCTGAAGTCAGAATTGAGCTTGAAAAAGTGCTTAGACACTTCTCCGAATTGGACGTGGGGAAACTCGTCGCTGAAACGGCTAAGAAAGGAGGATGCTTCATTCCAGAACGAAGCGTCGAGGCACTATTAACTGCGATTCAACCACCATTGCTGGTTGAAGGTCGCTTTGACTTGCTTTTCCAATTGACTAATGGAGACTGGATACTTGTGGACTTCAAAGCTGAAGAAGAACCATCAGTCGGCTCATATAGAGACAGAATTCACAGAAATCAAATTAACGCTTATGCATGGTTAATCGAAAGAGCAATAGGCATCAAAGTAAAAAGTACCTTCCTTGCGTACGTACACCCAATTGCTTCTCAGCGAGAGCACACGCCCGACGTGTATGGGTTTGAATCCAACGCAGTTAGGAAACTTAAGTCCCTTTTGGTAGAAGAGGAACACGGCTTAGAAGCCATACCGTCACAAGGCACAAAAGGAATATGTCCAGTTTGTCCATATAGTAAAAGCGTAGGGGGTCCTTGTGAGCATTAGCAAAAGCAAAACAAAAACGAGCAGCACATTTTCCCAGAATAACGCGGTCAATAATCAAGTCTTCCCTTTACAGATTAAGGCTGAGAAGAACGGAATTTTCACATGTGATAAGGGATGCCTTATATCGGCACCTACAGCGACTGGTAAGACTCAGATTGGAATAGAGATTATCAAGAGAAAACTCCCGGCTAAACCATCGACTGAAACCTTTCTATACGTAGTTCCGTTCAAAGCCCTTGCCGAAGAAGTGTATGCAAAACTCTGCAAGCATCTTCCAAATTACAAAGTATGCATAAAAACAGGCGACTACGACAAGCCATTTAAGCTAAATGAGACGGACGTTCTCGTTGCAACTTACGAGAGCGTCGAAGGAATTGTCCAAGAAGCGATGAACTTCTACCCCACATTGGTGATAGCCGACGAGTTTTCAATAATAGCGGATCAGCATAGGGGAGCCAAAATAGAGGCATTGATCGCTTATTTATCTAAAAATTGTCCGAGCACAAGCATTTTCGCCCTTTCCGCAGTTCTTAGAGAACCCGAAAAGATCGCTGAATGGCTTGGAACTACTGTTCTCAAAGGTGAAGAGAGGGACAGACCCGTTCCGCTTCACGTTGAAAGCGTCTTCTATTCGAGAGGTCGAAAATCAGATGTTTTGGAAAAACTTGTCAAAAAAGGTCTGGATGAAGGCAGCGTACTTATTTTTTGCAGCACAAGAAAGGGCACAGAAAACCTCTGTAGAGCATTAAGTGACATAGTTTCGTCCACAATGACCGAGCTAGAAACTCGAGCGGCAAGAAAAAAAGCTGAAGAATTTAAGGAATCTTTTCCTTATCTCGTCGATCTGCCCGAACTGGTAAGGCAGGGCATTGCGTATCACAACGCTGAGCTCGAAGTTGACCTCAGGAAGGCAATAGCAGACGCATTCTCTGACAGAAGAATAAAGGTTTTAGTTGCCACTACGACGGTTGCGGCTGGAGTAAACTTTCCCGCCAGGACAGTTATCGTCAGAGATATTACAAGGAATGGGCGTCTAATTCCTGTTTCGGAAATCGTCAATATGCTAGGACGAGCTGGCCGACCAACAAAGGACCCTCTGGGCAAAGCGTACTATCTAGTTCCTAAGGAAAAGGCGGACTTCTCCGATTACAAGAATTTCATTAAGAACGTCAATAAACGAGAAGTTGAGAAGGTAGAAAGCCAAATACCCAAAAACCCCACAAACACTCTTCAGTTTATTCTTGCCACAGCGGCAAGGTTCAAGGGAATGGAAAGAGACGATCTGTTAAAAGCCCATAACAATTCACTTTGGGGTTGCAGGAGTCAGTTGAAACCTCCAATGCTTTCGGAAGAAGACACTCTCAAAAGAATCGAGCAGATTCTTGAGCCTCAACCATCTGTAACGATAAGACCTGAAACGATCGCGGTTTCTGGGAATACACTAAGCGCTAAGGGGGGAGGAGGCGACTATGACATTTCTATTTCGCCATCGGGAAGCAGCTGCACTTGTTATGCATACGAATACGGAAAAGGAAAACCTTGCAAACACATTAAGCAGCTCCAATATGAAGCA
>Ga0315280_10004748_pt1 | contig 19797 bp, 19 predicted proteins | sample YL17G06_40_MG_FD_203697 | JGI IMG/M metagenome (GOLD analysis project Ga0315280, IMG submission 203697) | Sediment microbial communities from Yellowstone Lake, YNP, Wyoming, USA - YL17G06_40 | ecosystem: Environmental > Aquatic > Freshwater > Lake > Sediment | place: USA: Wyoming | collected... | reverse complement strand
AAGTTTTGAGGCAAAAATGAGACAAATGAGATAGTAAAGAGGCTACCTAAACTTTTTCATACCTCAACCTGTATTTAATACCCCCAATTCGGATACAATTTCCGTGCTCATCATATTCATAATCTACCGAGAATCCTTCCTTATCTTTTAATTTATCTCTGAAAGTATGCCTTGCAATTCTTCCTTGTTCATCGTATTCCCAAGAATCATCTTTTTCATTACTCTCTCTCCTAATCATTCTACCCTTCTCGTCATATTCCATTTTAACCGACCCGTAGGTTTCGCCTCGAATTTTATTCCCAGAAGTTATTTTTATTAGGTTGCCTGCTTCATCATATTCATAATTTTTTATAGAGCCATTGCTAAAAGAACTGGGTTCTAACAAATCCGAATAAAGCATCCTTGTTTTTCTTCCTTGACGATCGTATTCATATTCAGTAACTTTACGGACTTTACCATTACTTTCCTTGTGAACCACTTTAGTTAAATTGCCATTTTCGTCGTATTCCATTTCATCTGTCGTAGACCTTTCCCGCTTCAGTTCTGAATAGGGAGATCTAGAATCAGGATCCCCACTGCTAATTGTTTTTTTTACAATTCTTCCTTGTTCGTCGTATTCATAATCATAAATATGTCTGTATGCGTATGCTGGTTTAGCAAATTGACCTGCTCCCCTAGATTTATGACAGGTCCAAACAATAACATTACCCCTCTGATCATAATTTTCTACTTCCGTTATAATCATCGCAGTTGTATCTCCCCCAGTTTTCTCTATTTTTTCGATTAATCGGCCCTGGTCATCATATTTATATCGTTCAACTATTCCAAAATTTTCCGTTACTCTTTCTACTAGTTTTACTTGGGGTTTTGTTTCTTTCGTTTCATTCACTGGAATTTGCTCAGTTTGAACTTCTTCCTCGGATGGCCGATAACCTTCTGATTCCTCTGACATATTTTTCTCCTTCCCCTGTAGTCCAAAAATTTTCTTTTACAAAATGTGGTTCGAGACGATATTTTTTCCGGAATTTCAGGTTCTTTGGCAGTAGGTTCAAAAATTCGGTCAGTCAGATTTTTTGCCAAAATATGTTCGAACTATTTTCAGAATAGAGCACCAGTCAGAATTTGTCAAATTTTGGGCGACTAATTTGTAGGGAATTTGGGGCGAAAAAAACCACTTTCGGTTTTGCCCAGCAGGGCTGGAGTAAAAGAAAATTTTTTATCTTAATTCTTAATTTTTACAAAGAGGAAAAATGCGTTATGTTATCTATGCTCGTAAATCTACGGAGGAAGACGACAAGCAGATTTTGTCTATTGAAGCTCAACTCGTTGAGCTTCGGGAATTTGCCGCCAAAGAAAAACTGGAAATTGTTTCTGTATTTTCCGAAGCCAAAACTGCCAAAGAACCTGGGCGAACAAAGTTCGCCGAAATGTTAAATTTGATTGAAAAAGGAAAGGCCGAAGGGATTTTGTCTTGGCACCCTGATCGCTTGGCTCGTAATTCGGTTGATGGTGGAAAAATCATTCACTTTGTCGATCGTGGTTTAATAAAATCCCTAAAATTTCCGACTTTTTGGTTTGAACCAACTCCGCAAGGATTGTTTATGCTCAATATTGCTTTCGGTCAATCAAAATATTTTGTCGATAATTTGCGAGAGAATGTAAAAAGAGGACTAAGACAAAAAATACGCAATGGTGTTTGGCCCGGCTGGGCGCCGGTGGGATACTTAAACAATCCCAAAACCAGAATGATTGACTTGGATTTTAAAAAATCTTCGAAAGTGGGAAAACTTTTTGAACTTTACGCCAAAGGAGACCAAACCCTTTATTCTCTCGCAAATTGGTGTAAAGAAAACGGATTGAAAAGCAACAAAGGGAAAAATATTTCAGTAAGTAATGTCCATTCGGTTTTACAAAATATTTTCTACATTGGGCTGATGAAGTTTAAGTCGGAAATTTTTGAAGGGCGACACAAGCCCTTAATTTCAAAGAAACTTTTTGACAAATGCCAAGAGGTCTTGCACCAAAGAGGCAAGCCGCAGAAAAAGAGAAAAAACAATTTTGCCTTTTTGGGACTTCTAAAATGCGCGTCTTGCGGTTGTTCAATTACTGCCGAAAAACAAAAGGGACACAATTATTACCGATGCACAAAGAAAAAAGGACTTTGTTTGGAAAAACATTATATTCGTGAAGAAGCGCTCGCCGAACAATTCAAAAAGTTTTTCGAAAAAGTTTCTTTGACGAGCCAAGACAAAGAAAAAGTTTTGTTTGAACTAGAAAAGGAGGAAGTTTCGGCTAAAAAACAAAGCGAGCAACTTGTTCAAAATCTCAAAGAGGAATTGAAAATAATCGAACAAAAACTTGAAAAACTGCTCGATGTTTATTTATGCGAAACTATTACGACCGAAGAATACACAAAACGAAAAGAAAAACTCATTAATCAAAAAATGGATTTGCAAGACAAAATTAAGGATTTTGAACAAAATAAATTGTCTTGGCTCGAACCGGCCAAAGAATTCATTTCCAACCTTGAAAAAGCCCATGAATTGAAAAATTCCGAAGATTTTTCGGAATTTCCCGTATTTCTAAAAAATATCGGCTCGAACCACATTTTACAAAACCGAAAGTGGTTTTTTTCGCCCCAAATTCCCTACAAATTAGTCGCCCAAAATTTGACAAATTCTGACTGGTGCCCTCGGGGGGAATCGAACCTCCATCTTCACCTTAGGAGTGTGAAGCTCTATCCATTGAGCTACGAGGGCTCAAATAGATTTTACCATATTTTTCAGGTATAATGAAGAGGCCATTGTCGGGGACTGGCCTAATGGTAAGGCGCAGCGTTCGGGACGCTGAGATTCCGGGTTCGACTCCCGGGTCCCCGACCATTGACTTTTAATTAAAAATATGATATATTAGGGAGTTTCTAATAAGCAAAAGGAGGAACGAGATGTGCCGCAGGGCTCTCAAGAGCTACCCCAAGAATGTCTGTCCCTGGTGTAGGGGCCGGCTGACATCCAAGAAGCCGGTTTCCAAGTGCCCACATTGTCACCAGAAGGTGTATCAACCGGTCAAGAACCCTGCGGCCTAGGCCGCAGGGTTCTCTGTATCGCTTGACTTTTTTAGCATTTTGTGCTATGATATATATAGAAGTTTGAAAGTACTCGTGTGTATTTAGCTAGGTTCAAATACCCCGAGAAACGCAAACGGGGTCGATAAAATTATAGTAGAAAGAGGCATTTTCCCCGCCTTCGGCGGGAGTGAAAAAAAATGCTTTTTCTAGGAGAAAAATGGAAGAACAAAAGAATAAGCTCTACGTGGGCAATTTGCCCTATTCTGCTAATGATGATAGCTTAAAGGAAATCTTCGCCACTTCCGGTGAAGTAACCGAAGCTAAAGTCATTACTGACAAATTTTCTGGACGTTCCAAGGGTTTCGGCTTTGTAACGATGAAAGATGACAAAGCCGCCGAAAAAGCGATCGCTGACCTAGACGGCAAAGAAGTTGAAGGCCGTCCAATCAAGGTTAATGTCGCTCGTCCCATGAGACCCAGAGAGTAAATTAGAGCGTAACGCAAAAATCCGCTGATGAGCGATCTGAAGCGGATTTTTGTTAATATGTTTTTATGGTAAAATAAATCTAGGAGGAAAAAATGTTGAACGAAGAGTCTGCCAAAGGCAGATCCGCCTCGGGCGGAAAAAAAACTTATTGGATCATATTAATTATTTTAATTATTTTAGGAGCAGTAGGAACTTTCTTTTATTTATACTTTAATAATAAATCTCCCAAACCATCTCTCTCACCAAGCCCAACCATAACCGTTAATCCTTCACCATCAGTTTCGCCAAAAGTTTCGGCCACGCCGTCAGGCAATCTATCGCCTGCCGCCACTAAAGTTAAAATCTTTATGATTGCTCAAGACGACAATGGTGCCTCTGGGAAATTAATTGGTTGCGGTGATAGTGCCGTTGCCGTCGAGCGCGAGGTCCCAGAAACGCAAGCCGTTTTGAGAGCGGCGATGGAGCAATTAATTTCGATTAAAGATTCGACTTACGGCCAATCCGGGTTGGTCAATCCTCTTTCCCAATCGAGTCTAAACTTTGTTTCCGCTGCCATCGATAATGGCAAAGCGACCGTCAAATTTACCGGTAATCTCGTTTTGCCCGGCGAGTGTGGTGATGCGCGAATCAAGGCTCAATTTGAAGAAACTGCCCTCCAATTTTCCACTGTCCAAAGCGTCGATATTCTAATTAACGACCAAAACTTGCGAGATTTAACATCTCAACAAGGATGAAAAAAATTCACATTTTTTATTCCGGTAATGTTCAGGGAATTGGCTTCCGCTACATCGCTAAACAATTGGCCGATAAATATCGAATTGTCGGCTGGATAAAAAACACCGCTGATGACAAGGTCGAACTCGTCGCTCTGGGTGAAGAAAAAATTTTAAAAGATTTTTTAAATAAGATCAATCAAAACTTCTCCGGTTATATTAAAGATGTTAACCTCCAGTGGCAAGAAAGCGCTGGCGAATTTAAAGATTTTAGCGTAAAATTTGATTAGGAATCAAAAAATGAGCCTTCAAATTTCCAGTCCTGCATTCCAAAACAATCAGCCCATCCCCGCCAAATACACCTGCGACGGCGAAAACATTAATCCCCCTTTCCAATTTAGCGGCATTCCCGCCAATTGCCAGAGTTTGGTTTTGATCTGCGATGACCCAGATGCGCCGGCCGGCACTTTTTGTCATTGGACGCTTTGGAATATCAATCCCCAAGAAAATCAAATTGCGGAAAATTCTGTACCGGCTGGCGCGGTCGCTGGTGTCACCAGTTTCGGTCGCCATGGCTATGGCGGTCCTTGCCCGCCCGCTGGCGCCCACCGATATATCTTTAAACTTTATGCCCTCGACATCGAGCTCGCCTTACCGCCTCGAGCCAATAAATCCCAGCTTGCCCACGCAATTCAAGGTCACATTTTAGAGCAAACCGAAATTATTGGACTTTACAGCCATGGAGGATAAATGAAAGACCTTTTTATCAACATATTCCAAATTTTGCATTTACCAGTCTTAGATTCGGGAAATATGTTTGGCCAGATTGGATTTTACACTGAAGCATTTTTTGTGATCGCGTCGTTTTTATTAATTCTTAATATTTTTCTCAAATATCCAAGAAGGGACGAGGTCTTTACGAGCTGGACAACCTTTCTTTTAATTGTTGTTCCTGCCAGTTTGATAATTTGGGCAATAATCTGGCTTATTCCTGAAAAAGTAGAGAACGCCTGGGGATTAATTAAGCCCCATATGTAAACAAGAGCTTACTTAGGTCATTTTCTTTTTAAATTAGTCCCGGCCTTGAAAAAAGGCAAAAATTTTTCTGGGATACTATGAACTTGGCGAGTTTTTGGATTAAGAAATTCTCTGGCCTTTCTTTTCGCGAGCGAAAAAGTCCCAAAACCAGAAATCGTGACTTTTTCGCCCCGGCTCAAGCCCTCTTTGATGGTGCTGACGAAGCAATCCAAAATTTTCGTCGTTTCTTCTTCGGAAACGCCAGCTTGATTGGCTACCTCCACAATTAGTTCGGTCTTTTCCATGACACCTCCTTTCAGTCGTTTTTGTATTTTTGTAACCTTTTTTATTTCGTAGTGGTTACTTTACTTGGCAAATTCTATCGCCCTGGTCTCACGAATGACATTGACTTTAATCGTCCCCGGATACTGCAAATCATCTTCGATTTTTTTGGCAATATTTTTCGAAAGTTTGATGGCTTCTAAATCATCGATATCTTCTGGTTTGACAATGATCCGAACTTCTCTGCCTGCCTGAATCGCATAGGACTTTTCCACTCCCGCAAATGTATTGGCAATGTTTTCTAACTCTTCTAAACGCTTGACATAACTTTCCAAAGTCTCTCGACGGGCACCCGGCCTAGAGCCAGAAATCGCATCCGCGGCCTTAACAATAATCGCTTCAACGGTTTTGGCCTCAACATCGTCATGGTGAGCAATAATCGCGTGATTAATATCTTCGGAAAGACCGTATTTTTTAGCAATGTCGACACTGATGTGATGATGGGGCCCGGGAATATCGTGGTCAACGGCTTTGCCAATATCATGTAAAAGGGCCGCTTTTTTAACTAAATTGACATCCGCCCCCAGTTCCGAGGCCAACATTCCCGCAATATGGGCGGCTTCAATGGAATGTTGCAAAACATTTTGTCCGTAGGAAGTGCGGAATTTCAATCTCCCTAAAATTTTTAATAAATCCGGATGCAGGCCGGCCACCCCTACTTCATAAGCCGCTTGTTCGCCAGCTTCTTTAATTTGGACACCTATTTCTTCGCGGGCCTTCTTAACCAGTTCTTCAATTCTCGTCGGGTGGATTCGGCCGTCAGCAATCAATTTTTCCAAAGCGACTTTGGCGACATTACGTCGGATTGGATCAAAAGCGGAAATTACCACCGTGTCCGGCGTATCGTCAATAATCAAATCCGTCCCGGTTTCTTTTTCAAAGACTTGAATATTACGACCCTCGCGGCCAATAATCCGGCCTTTCATCTCGTCGGAGGGCAGGCTAACTGCCATGGTGGTCGTTTCCGCCGTGTGCTCAGAGGCCAGCCGCTGGATAACCGTGGATAAAATTTCCCGGGCAATATTTTGGGCCTCTTCCTTGGCAATTTCTTTTTGTTCCTTAATTTTTTTAATTAAATCGTCTTTGTATTCTTTCTCAACTGCGGCCAGGAGCAATTCGCGGGCTTCCTCTTTTTTAATGCTAGCGATTTTCTCAAGCGTTTCTTGCTGCTTTTTCTTGACTTCATTGATTTCATTTTTAATTAAATTGATCTCTTTTTCTCTTTCAACAACTTTCTCTTTTTCAATATCGACTGATTCTAGACGACGATCAATCATTTCTTCGCGGCGGCGAAGACTTTTTTCGAGTTCTTGGAGATCACCCCTAAGTCTTTCTTCTTCTTTTTTGGCTTCTTCTTTAATTTTTAGCGCTTCATCTTTAGCTTGGAGTAAAAGTTCTTTTTGTTTTTGCGCTGACTGATCCTTCTCTCTTTTGGCGAGGTAAATTCTTCCAAAATAGCCCGCGGCCCCACCGCCCCCAGCCGCGGCAATTAAATACCATATTAAATTGTTCATTTGAAACTCCGTATAAAATGTTTTTCATCTTTAATTCTCAAACTTATTGTACTATATCTTCGCGGAAAAGTCAAAGTAATACCAACATTGCCTTTTGGCCTTGGTCAATTGAGTCCGGAGAGCCGTTCCAATCATGAATGGCATTCAAGAGAACCTTTTGATTATATTGGTAATGTTCGCCGCGCTTGGTGCCGATGTCTTGAACAATAATATTGTTTCCCGAATAACCAATGACGACTAACATGTGGTAGATCGGTCCTGGTTGGCGAAAATAGGGATTACCGAGCAAACGACCTGCTGTGGGGACGATGACTGGATGATTCTGGACGACTTCTTTTTTAATATCATCGATAGTGATATCGTATTTGGGCGTCAAAGAAAGATTGTAAAAATCTTTCGCCATTTCGGCCGTTTCTTTGACCGTCAGGTCCTTATGCGAGCCCCAATTTTTAATCTCCCAATCCACCATTTTTAAGATTTCATCGTCCATAGTTTGGGCCGAAATTGTCAATTTGTCATCAGCCCACGACTTTACTAAAATCACGGCCGCCTCTTCGCAGGCCTCATCGTGGAGTTGATCCCAATTGGCAAACGGCGCTTGCGGTTGAAAGGGAAAATTTTTGATTAAATAAGAGTTAGGTAAGCTTTGAGCCACTGGTGTTGACGACTCGCTGGGAGTTAGAGTTGGCGATGGCGATATCAAGGTAGTCGAAGGTGTTATTTCTGGCGAAGAAGCCGTATGCGAACTTGGATAATATTTTTTATTAATAAAATAACCGCCCACCAAGACGATTAAGAAAGCTCCGATTAAAATATATATATACTTTTTTTTCATTTGGCAGCGCGTAGGGGATTCGAAGGTCGGTGTCTAACCGACATTCCTGTCGTGCTATTATTGATTATCTGATATTTTTGGTGATACTGCAACAAAAATCATTCTGAAAAGTCTCGTCCATCATTTCGGGTTCTCATCCTCGTCAAAAACAAAAAGCCGGCCAGAAGGCCGCTTTTGTTTTTAGCGCGTACGGGATTCGAACCCGTGATCTCCAGGATGAAAACCTGGTATCCTAGACCAACTAGACGAACGCGCCATATTCTTATGAGGGCTCGGTGGGATTCGAAGGTCGGTGTCCAACCGACGTCTCGATTCGTGCTTGTATTGGTTTATCTTAATTTAATGGCTCAACCCATCTGAGCCGTTCAGTTTCTATCTTGTCGGCTATCATTGTGGGTTCTCACCCAACCGTCCCAAGCCAGAAACCCTGATAAATCAGGAGCTCTGGCTTGGAGGGCTCGGTGGGATTCGAACCCACGACAAGTTGCTTAAGAGGCAACTGCTCTACCACTGAGCTACGAGCCCTGGCGCCCCTGGAGGGATTCGAACCCCCGACCTTGACGTTAGAACCGTCCCGCTCTATCCACTGAGCTACAGGGGCATCAAGTAAATTATACCAGACTTCTCCCTAAAAATACAGGGTCAATTAGGTCGCGATATCTCGTTTGGCAAAAATTATGAGTCCTAAAATAAATAAAACCAGGGCTGTCCCCAAAAAAACTAAATAAGTCCAATGGTCGATTTCGTTGTAAACAAGGGCCTTTTGCGGATTAAAATAATAGAAAAACGAGGCATATTTAAAATTCACCAGATTTTCTTTAAGGCTCGATAAAATATTGAGAACATACATAATTACCAACACCACCCCCGAAATAAAAAAGACTTTGCCCTTGTCGGAAAAAATACTCGAAAGAAAATAAGCGATGCTAAAAATGCTTAAGGCGAACATAAAAGCCAATATCACTAGCGTTGTAAAGTTTTCGGCGTTAAAACTAATATTGTAAGCGGCGCTTAATGGGGTGGCAGCATAAACAGAGAAGAAAGTAAAAACAACCAGCATCAAAATCCCGGCCAAATAACGACTGACAAAAAGTTTTACCCGCGAAATCGGCTGAGAAAGCAATGTTTCGATCGTTCCCTTTTCAATCTCACCGGCCAGAGCCGACCCCGCGAACCCGACCATCATAAAAATCGTAATTAATGGCCAGACAAAAGAAAATTGTTCAGTCGCCAGATACCCTTCAAGCGTGGTAAAACTTTTGATATCAAAATTAAAAGCTTTCATAAAACTCTGAGGATAATTTTTTATTAATTGTTCTAAATTAGCCGACTGATCTTTAAATGAAGGAAACAAAGCAATATACATCCATAAAAGAAGGATTGCGGCCAGACAGTAAATCAGGATTAAATTTCTTCGATCTTTAATTGTTCGCCAAAAAATTGTCCACATTTTTTAAAGTTTAGGAATCTCGTTTAAATCGTTACGGATATCAAGTGGTGGCATTGTCAAATGATTTGAACTTCCGTAAAATTCCAAAAATATTTCTTCTAAACTGGCATGAGAAATTTCCAGTTCTTTAAGATTATGTTGACTAAGCATTCGAATTAAAGAATTAATATCACCTTTGACACCCAAAACCAAACCATCAGGCAGTTCCTCGCGAATTTCGACGCCGGGAATATTAAAAATACTTCGTTCATATGGACCCAGGAAATGAACTCTGACAACGTGCATTCTCTTTTCTTTTAATTCTCTAATGCCTTCGATGTCAACAATTTTACCGTCTTTGATAATCGCAACCCTCGAGCAAATCCGATCAACTTCGGCTAAATTGTGAGATGACATAAAAATTGTGGTGCCCTTTTTTTGAAAATCACCCAAGATTTCATAAATGGTATTTTGTAATAACGGGTCTAAACCCAAAGTCGGTTCGTCCATAATCATCAATTCGGGCTCAAACATTAGGGCCAGCACCAGGCCCAATTTTTGTTTATTACCGGATGAAAGAGTTTTAAATTTAATATTTGGATTTAAGTTTAGCTTTTCGATCAAATCCCTGGCAATTGACTTTCGATGTCGGAGATTTTCTAAAAATAAAATGTGGTCTTTGCCGGTCCAGCCGTCGTAAAGCCGGACATCGCCGGAAAGATAGCCGACTTTTTCTTTAATCTCACGGATATTTTTTTTAACATCCATACCCAGAATATTTATCTGACCCGCATCGGGTCGCAAAAAATCCAAGAGACACCGGATGGTGGTGGTTTTCCCGGCGCCATTTGGTCCCAAAAACCCAAAAACCTCACCCTTTTCAATACTAAAAGAAACATCGTCAACCGCTCGCGTTTTACCAAAATATTTCTTTAAATTTTTTACTTCAATTGCCGACATTTATAACATTCCTTTATCTCATTTTATTTCTTTTTTATCTAAAATGTAATTAACTACGATTGAAACTAATGAATATATCAAGGCAGCCCAAAATGCCGGCCAAAAACCGACAATCGAAAATCCTTTAACAAAACTTGAAACAAACCAAAAAAGTAGCCCATTAATAACCAAAGTAAAAAGTCCTAAGGTTAGGATATTGATTGGCAAAGTTAAAATTATTAAAACCGGTCTAATCACGGCATTAACTAATCCTAGAACAAGAGCAGTAATCATGGCGATGTAAAAATTTGCCACCTCAACACCGCTGATAAGATAAGGGATAAGCATTAAAACTAAGGCATTAAGAATCCAACGAAGGATTAAAAACATACTACTCCTCCTTTTTAATTAAATTATCAATCTTATTATATCAAGATTTCACTGATTAGACCATCTTATAAAAAGATAAAGCACCGCAAGGATTTTTGCGGTGCTCAAGTTTCGCCGGCGGCCAGTTCTTAGCCGACGCTTCCCAGATCGGCGTTGCGCAAGTCTTCGGCGGCATGCTCGGGTGTGCGCGGGTTGATGTAGGCGCCCGAGCCCTTCTCGAGGGCCGCCTGAATCGCTTCGGTGATAGGTTCGATCTGACAATGCCAATGATAAGTCTCTAGCTCCGTGTGGGTGGGAGGAGCAGTGTGGAAGTAGAGGTTGTAATCGGGGTCGTTGAGCGTTACCCGAATTCTCCTCAGCGTTTCCTGCAACAATAGGGCGAATTCCGTCAGGAGGTCGGCTCCTTGAGGATGGGTGGAGATGTTGGCAAAGTAGCTCTGGTGATACCGTGGCGCAACTATGACCTGATAAGGCGTCCTCGAGGTGAAAGGACACCAAGCCATGAAGTTTCCGGTAACCTTGATCAACCGTTCCTCGGACCGCAGTTCCCAATCTCTCTCCTCGCAGTAGAAACAGGAGCGATTCAGGTCGTAATAGTGCCGGGCGCCTGACAACTCAAGGTGAATCCGCGTTGGTTGTGTTGGTAACGCTACCAACTGGCTGTGTGGATGGGGTTGGCTAGCACCAGCGAGCGGTCCGTAATTCTTGAAGAGGAAAATGTAGTTGATGTTCCGTGTACTTCCGACTGCCAGGGTCATCTCCCGCCACATGTGCAAGACTTCGCGGAAGTAGAAGGGGTCGAGAGTCTCAAGAGAGACATCATGTCGAGGTGATTCGATGATGACATAGTGGAAGCCGAAAGCCGGCAATACCGTAAACGGTCCACGTTTCTCCACCTCCAGAATCTCTGAAGGAATCGAGGCGTTCACTGCCGGCGCGAGGTTCGGCACGACTCTCACCCACCAGCCAGGACTGTTTGCCTTTGTATCCTTAGCACGATATGACCTCACTTCCTGCGGCGTCTGGTGCTCCCGACCTTCCTCGAAAGAACAATCCTCACCACTGACGAGGCGCGGGTTGAACTTGGACCAATCGCGCTTATTCTGCCGCCGTAACCTCTCCAGCGGCTTCTCCCGGTCAGAACCGATGATCACTAGCGTTCCCGAAATCGGGTTTCGTCTCAGTTCTTCCACACGACCTGGCATCACAAGCCTCCTTGTACCAAAAAGAACCAGTCCTTCTGGTCCTCTTGGTTTTGTCAAAGGTCTAAACGATAAAAGCATAGACCTGATATTTTAATTTGTCAAGCTTCAATGGCTCACACGTCTGAGCCATTAACCACCGCCGCAACGGCTACTCTGGTCTTGTTTACTGGTTTCATTTTGTTTTACTCTTTGTTGTTGGCGATGGAGTATTTTGATCCGATTTAATCACATCAATAGTCTTCGAAGTAGTTGGAAATTCCTTATTAATTATGACTTCTTTATTGTTGAGAAGATATCCAGAAATTTCCGGACACGATTTTTCAAAAGTTTGTTCTTCACCGGCTTTTAACACTAGGTTTAAAAGCAGCGATCTATCCTGGAGTCCGCAACGCACATAATAAATATTTCCCGGACCTTCATTTTTTATTTTGGCCTGACCGCCTTCTTTATTGACATTCATTACTGCCGAGACATCCTTGAGGGTAGAATTCTTAAAGTTGGCTAAAATTTCCCGCAAATATTTAGCGGTCTCAAACTTAGTTTCGCGGCTCGGCTCAATTTGGCTATACTCATACCATTCATTCCACGAGGTAACATAAAGCCAATTAGCAGTGTTTTTTTTGGCAATCTCGTAGCGAGCATTCAGATATTGCCCATTGGCACGATCAATATCAAAACCCGATTTTTGAATATGGCTGGTTCCACCAATCAAAGTGGCAATTATTGGCCGGCTTTGTTTTTTTAAATTTTCGTAGTGGGCCGAAATTTCATTAAGACCAATGTACTTGTCCGCATAAGTGGTAATCGTCTGAAAATAGGTGAGATAGTCATTGGAGACGTCCCAGTTATCCGGCATTGCTACTAAGTAGGCTTCGCCGGCAGTATTTTTGACATCGCCCAAGATTTTTTGCCATCGGTTGAGATCAATCGTTTGCGGATTATAGACAAAAATGACTGGCAAGCCATTGATTTTTAAGAAGGCTGGATGCTGGCGACTTAAATTTATTAAATACGATAGTTCATCAACGAATGTTTTATTTGGCCCTTTAGATTCAAAATTGATATTTTCATACAAAACGGCCATTTTGAAATTCGGATACTTGTCTGATGTCTCAATTTTTGAGAATATCTTAATTAATGTTTTATCATTCGGATTATTTATCCCATTCCAAGAAAATAAAAAAGCATCAAGGCCGACATCATTAGCCAAAGTTAATTGATAGTCAATCGTCTTGTCATCGGCGGGGTCATACGACCCGGCCAAGGGATGTTCGGCATTCGTGTATTCAGCCCAGGCAGCATTTTTATAATACCATCCGTAGTAACTCGCTAAAGCAATTCTGTCTTCTAATGTAAATTCTTTTTTAGATAATTCAGAAACTGTCGGCGAAGCGCTGGGAATTGGCTTCAATAATTTTGGGTTGTATTTGGCAAACACCAAAAATAACAAACCAACAATTAAAATAGGCAGCACCCACCAAAACCGGCGCAAGATTGATTTTTTGGGTTGTGGTTGGTCCATTAGTTCCTTCTTTTTTGCCAATTCATTGATTTGTCTTTATCATACCAAAAAAGATGATTTTTGAGTACAAAAACTCTCGTAGGAGTACTTTGGGTCGCAAAACGAAAATGCCACCCAGCAAGTTGCGGGTGGCATTTAGTGAGACATTCTCTTTTCTCATTTAGAAGGGATTATCTTTTTCAGATATGAAGATTGCAACGCCTCCGATTAGGCTAAATAACAAGGATAATCCATAGGATAACCGACCAAGAGTATCCAAATGATTAAGAGAAAATAAGGTAAACTCCTTAGGTAAAAGAGCTGACAGTATCCAATATACAGGGATAGCAATAATTACTGATGCTAGAGTAACGAAAATGATCAATAACAATGCCAGAAGGATTACCTGAAAGATTCTTCTTACACCTGTTGGTGGGACATACGGCGGTCCAGGATGATGATAATCTTCAGTCCATCCACCATATTCCGGATCATATTCAGGACTCATTAGTTTGTCTCCTTGTGAAGGTTCGTCACTCCGATAGAATACCGAAGTGTCTTTACCGCCACAAAGAGTTTTTAAAACATTGAAACCTGTTAAATTTTGGGGTGGCTGACGCGATTCGGACCCCAGCACAATGACTTACTGGCTTACCCCGCTTAGTGGGGCCACGCCGTGCGTCATATGCGGGGCAGGCGCGCAACTGCTACATACATATAAAATTTAAATAATTTCTGGGGCGACCAAGCGGAGTCGAACCGCTAACCTCAGGGCCACATCCTGAAGTTTTGCCGTTAAACTATGGCCGCCATATTCAAAACTATCCTTCTCCTCGGAGAAAACTGGGAAAATTAATCAATTCTTGCTCTAATAAATCCCTGAAACTACTTTTTACGGGACGCCAGCCACCAAATCAGGGCAATGACGACGACGCCAATGATTACCCACCAATACCAAACCATTAAATCCTCCTTACTTTTTTATCATATCATAAATTGGCGCCCCCTGCAGGATTCAAACCTGCGGCCTCTACGTCCGAAGCGTAGCGCTCTATTCGCTGAGCTAAGGGGGCAAGAGCGGGTAGCGGGAGTCGAACCCGCATATCTTGCTTGGAAGGCAAGCGCACTACCGCTGTGCTATACCCGCAAAGTTAGACAATGCCGCTATACCAGGGACGCATGCTACGATACCCGCATTGGTCGGGGTGCTCGGATGCATGCCTTTGGTCATTAGACCAAGTGCGCACCATGAACTTCTGCTCCCTCGCCAAATTATCTGGTCGGGGATGGCAGACTCGAACTGCCGACCTCCTGCTCCCAAAGCAGGCGCTCTACCAACTGAGCCAATCCCCGATAATTTGGCAGACATGCAAGCAGGCGCGATAGCATGCACTGCATTCGCTACACCCCGAGACTATCTATAGTATAGCATTATACCTGATAATTGACTAATAGTCAATTAGCTTATGAAAGTCTTTGTCTTTGAACATTGACATTTTGAAATAAAAAAGATATATTTTAGGCGATCATCGCACCTGACAGGAGGATCTAACCAGTGGAAATGACTGTCTCCCAAAGCCTTTCTCAGGCGTGGGTTAGGGCGATTGCCGAAGGAAAGATCGTCAATGAGTTTCCAACCAATGAAGATGATCCATTTGGACAGTGGAAGCAGGGTGACACCATCAGATTCGGTCTTCAGCTAGAAAATGGCCGACCCGAGTATTTTGCCAAAAACGTAACCGCTTCAACAGATCTAAAGCCAACATTCATCGAGAGAACAGTTGGAGAAATGGGTTTTGTCATTCAGTTCAATGGCTATCGGGCCCTGAGACCTGGCGGCAAACGTCCTCCGATCGGAAAACAATCAGATTTTTCCGGGGATTGTCGGTTTTTCTGCCATGATCCGAGCCAAAACCTAAGCCTTCTAAAAAGAGATCCCTTAATACAAGTTGCCCTTCCCAATTGGCGATGGAATGCTTACTACAATGCTACACCTTTTGAGCAAGAGGGACACATTTTATGGATACCAGTCAAAGTTGAGACTACCTGTACTTCGCTCCCCCATTTTCCTCAAGAATTGACCTCGGAATTTCTTGAAGACATTCTCGCACTATTCCGTAATAGTCGCCGGGCGATAATCTTCTTCAACTCACTTCACGCTGGGGCATCGGTCAATCACATTCATTGGCAGGGCGTCTATCACAAGCAAGAATTGGCCATCGAAAGAGCCGCTGTAGTTTCCCGCGGATCAGTTACACTTCTTGATGGTTTTCTGGTCGATGATCATCTTCGAAGAGCCCTGGAACTCACCACCCTTCCTGGGGAAAAAATCTTCCAGCTGATAGAGAACTAATTACGATTCGACAATTTCAAACCCGTAAAGAGCGTCTTTGCGGGTTTTTGATTATCTACTTAAGATCAAAAATGAACACCCCCGGCGTAATTTGCTCGCAAGGAAAATTTTCAAGCCATTTGAGTTCGCCGAGCTGAAGATAAGTTGCCGAGACAATCACCCGACCTTTAATATCTTGATTATCCCAGGGAAATGGCTTTAAATTAATCCCATAATATTGCAGGGCCTCGTCCCCGTCCCAGGGGTAAAGGATGTAACCATCATTAATTTGATGCTCGTCGAGATATTTTTTAATCCGGAAAATGTCTTGGCCCCAATCCAAATTAGAATCAACTAAAATTTTCGAACCGGCTTTTGGTCCGCCGGCCGCTTCGTTAAAATAGGCAAGATAATTTGGATAAGAAATAGCCGCCGAGTATAAGTACCACAAAATCAGCACTAAAAATCCTAATGCCGGAATCAGTTTCTTGACATCAGCTCTAATTATTTTTATCGCCCGGAAATCAATTAAATTAATTGATTTTGAGGCATAAATTGCCAAAAATGGGAAAATCGGCAAAACGTGACGGACGCCTAAATCGGCTTTAGAGAACATACTAAAAAGCAAAAATATCATCGGCGATATTAATAACGTCAGTTCGTCAAACGATTCCCTGTTTTTGAGACGGCGCCAAAAAATTATCGCTATAATTAAAAAGATGAAAAATGGAATTGGCGTTTTGTAAAAAATCGCCATCGGAAAATAATACCACCAACCACTACTGCTCGTTTTGCCCAACAAAAAAGAGCCGTGGCCAGCCAAAGCATGGCGGCTGACTAAGAAAAGACCTTTATAAAATTCAGCCGGAAACATCACTGGTCTAAAGGTTTTAAAAATATTATCAAATTTCCCCGGCACCCGAAGACTGGTCCAGAGATTGATATTTTGTGACAAACTCTCGATCGGTTTCGGCGGCACCTCAATTGAAAAGCCATAAGTTGCCCAAGTCATGATAAAGCCGACAATCATAATCCCTAGGAATCCAGCGAGATATTTTGACCAATTCTTGAGATCTTTATCGTCAATCAGCTTGACGATCGCTAAAATAATGACAATCGGAATCAGGATAATGCTCGTAAATTTAGAGGCAAAAGCCAAACCGACAAATATCCCACTTAACAAAAAATTGGGCCAACTTGTCCGCCAGCCGGCGGATTTCAAAAATTTCGTCCAAAAAAATATCGCCAAAAATAGAAATAAACTCAGACCCAAATCAGTATTAATCAGACGGCCGTGGGCTAAAATATTGGGCATTAAGAGGACCAAGAAAGCGGCAAAAATCCCGGCTTTTTGGCCATATAACTTTTTTGCCCAATAGAAGCTGGCGAATCCCAAAACAAGCGTTAAAATAATAAACGGCAATCTTCCCCAAAAAACCAATTTGTTAGTATCATTGCCGAACGCAAATAAAAAATTTTCGGCTAGGGCTCGAGTTTCTTGCCAAGAGTCATAATAAAAGTTGCCTGCCTTGTCCCAAAGCCCATCAATGGGAACTTTTAAATCTCGGAAAAAAAGTAGCGGGACAGCCGCGATTTCTTTGAGTAGTGGCGGGTGTTCGCTATCAAGACGAAAAGAATGCGACGCACCTCTCGTAATATAAGTGTAGCCGGCCAATAAATGAATTCCTTCATCAGTCGTCATTGAATCAGCTTTGGCCGAAAAAATCATCAGCGCTAAAGCAAAAAGGAAAACCAGCCCCAAAATTAATTTTGGAAAAGAAATATATTTTTTCATTTTAGGCCGTGGCGGCTGCTTTTTTAGTCACCCTAAAAGTTAGGTATTTACCAAACATCAGCCGTGTTTGGGCATCAATCGCCGGAAACGATGAGAATAAAATCGCGGTAATGGGAATTAAAATCCACTGAGTAACCATTTCTAAAGATTTCCGACGGCCGTAACCCTTTGGCCTCGGCGGTAAAAGCAAAGTAGAAATAATCATTGAAGCCACCAAACCAACCCAGGTGAGTCCGAGAAGAACTCGAATAATTGTCGGTAAGTTTTGCGCCAAAACCGTTTCAGAGAACCCCGGTCCGAAAAGAATCGGCAACCAGGCAATCACCGCAATATAAATCGAGGAGGTGGCCAAAGAATAATTCGCCTCAAATAAACGGTAAATTTTGACGAGCCGGTCCCAAAACGGAATTCTTGAATTTTCTATCGCCTCAGTCACCACATATGGAAAATGCTCGACGCCATAATACCAGCGTCTTTTTTGCAAATATTGATCCTTAATTGTCTGCCAATAATTTTCTGCTAAGACGGCGTCCATATAGATTGGTACAAAAATCGGCACGACTTCGTGATCCCCATCAAACTTAAAATAGGCCCGCCAATACTGCCGGGAATCCTCATTAACAACCGTGGTATCCCAAAAGTCCATCTCCACTAAGGTCTTTAGGCTCATCGCGTGAGTCGAAAAATTGATCAATCGCCAAGGTCGAGTCGCCTCGATCAACTGCCAGAAAGAATTGCCAAAGGCAATCAACCGTGAGAGCGCCGGCGCCTGCCAAATATTATTATTATAAAGCGGAATTGGTTGGAAGCTTCTGCGAGTACGGTTGGGATTGGCCAGATATTTATAGGCCAGACACGATAAATATTTTGGATGAATTCTGGTATCAGCATCGCAAGTCGTCACAATTACATTTTCATAAGGGATATTTCGAGAATCAATAAATTTTTGCAAATGTTTTGCCGCCCATTTGACATTAGCACCTTTGGCTTTAACTTCTCCAGGGATATCGGGATGCTCAGTTACTATAAATTGGAAAAATTTATTGCCGAATTTATCGCCCAAAATTTTTGCGTTCCGGCGTGCCCTTTCCGCATCCCTTTTCTCAGTCGCTAAAACCATGATTATCCGGTTATTGGGAAAATCTGAATCAACGATTGCCTGAAACGAAGGGACAAGAGTCTCCACTTCTTCCTTATAAGTGGCAAAAATAATCGCCTGATAAATTTTGCGCCAGCTTGGTGTCATTTCATCGACTTGTATTTTTTTTAAACGCTCTAGCCAATCCACCCTCGTCTCATGCCGATAACTGTAATAACCAGCCACCAAGTGGTAGCCCATTAAAATTGATTTGTAGAGCCAATAGAGATCGAAAAGCAAGACAAAAGTCGCCACCGCCGCTGGCCAAAAAAAAGAAAAAACAATCGGGGTAATAAGAGCGACCCAAGTCGTGGCTCCAGGGAAAATTTCTAAAAAACGCCAAAGATTTTTTTTCATAATTAGACTATTTCTTCGAATTCAAAAAGCCAAAAAGAGATAGCGAACAAATAAAAGCATTAAGATTTGCACAAATAAAGCTGTATAAATTAATAAGAAACTCGCTAACCTTTGCCGATTCCAGAGGAAATTGGCTAAAACGACATTCAGGATTATCAACGCTGTGGTATAGATAAAAGGAATCGGATTCTCGCGTAATCTTGACGTGTAAATATACCATAAAACGCCGCAGGCTGCAAGAGAAAGAACTAAAGATATCAAAACCGCTCCTGATTTCCAAAAAGAGTTGAAGAAAAACCCTCTTAGGATTCCTTTAAGAAAATTGATGATGTTTTTCATAATATTTGGAGCCCGTGGGCAGAATTGAACTGCCGTCTGCGGTTTACCTGCCCGCCGATTGCCTGGAGCCGATAGCCAGATTTGAACTGGCGACCTACTCTTTACGAAAGAGTTGCTCTACCACTGAGCTATATCGGCACCCGGCGACTGGCAGGCGGGCGAAACCGCTGCTTTGCCACTAAGCTACACGGGCATAAGCGGGATACCAGAATCGAACTGGCGGCTTCACCTTGGGAAGGTGACATATTGCCACTATACGAATCCCGCATATTCTACCGATGCCTGTCCGCCGAAGTCCGCACTTGTGATAATAGGACATAGTCCATTTCACGGTAAGGATGTAGGCGGAAACTACTCTCGCTCATCCATAATTTTAGCAAATTTGAGGAGAAATTAA
>Ga0315280_10004747_pt1 | contig 19798 bp, 20 predicted proteins | sample YL17G06_40_MG_FD_203697 | JGI IMG/M metagenome (GOLD analysis project Ga0315280, IMG submission 203697) | Sediment microbial communities from Yellowstone Lake, YNP, Wyoming, USA - YL17G06_40 | ecosystem: Environmental > Aquatic > Freshwater > Lake > Sediment | place: USA: Wyoming | collected... | reverse complement strand
AGAAACAAAGAAAAAAAGCACAAAGAGTAACTTGATTTATTATGCTATTCTGATTGTAGGGATTGTAGCAATCGGTGCTGTTATAATTCTATATTCATCATCCAATGTACCGTCAACTACTTCTACTTCAAGCATTACTGCAACTAGTGTAGTCACGTCAAAAGTTAAATTGGATTTGTATGTAATGAGCCAGTGCCCGTATGGCGTTCAGGTAGAAAACAACATAAAGCCCGTTCTGGATGAATTTAAAAATTACATTGACTTTAACTTGAATTACATAGCAGGTGAAACTTCTACAGGATTTGACAGTCTGCATGGACAGGCAGAGGTTGATGAAGACATAAGGCAGTTATGCGCAAAGAAATATTCTCCCGATAAATACATGGATTACATAGTCTGTGTGAATAAAAACATAGCTAATGTTAATAACATATGGGAATCATGTGCAAAGGATAATGGCATCGATGCAGATAAAGTAAAGAACTGTTGGCAGAGCGATGAGGGTAAAAATCTTATGAGAGAAACAATAAACGCGTCAGATAATGTAAACGCTCAAGCAAGTCCAACGATTTATATAAGTGGTAAGCAATATACTGGTAGTAGAGATACAACTGCATTCAGGAGGGTTATATGCGGTAATCTGCCAGAACTTAGCTCTTGTAAGAATATTTCTGCATGCCTTACTGATGCCGATTGTGTAGCAGAGCCAAAGAAGATTGGTGTATGCGAAAATCCAAATACTCCAAATGCCAAGTGCACTTATCAGGAACCAGTCGAGGTTCAACTTATAGTGCTCAATGATAAAAACTGCACAACGTGCGACACTTCTGGAATTCTTCAGGCGGTCGATCAGTTATTCTTGAATGTGAAGATATACTATGCAGATGTGAGTAGCAACGAAGGTAAGTCGTTGATTTCTGATCTTGGGATAACTGTAGTTCCGGCATATATCTTCACAAATAGCGTAACAAATTCAAAGCCATGGTCAGACCAAAGAATAAGAGCTGCTTTTGAGCAGAAGGGCAATTATTATAAGTTGCTTGATGAAGCAACCGGCGCTAAACACTTTGTCAGTGAAGAAGCGAGAATGGCATACTATGATGCTATAGGAGTCAAAAAGGGAGACAATAAACCACAAATAGACTTCTTTGTTATGAGCTTCTGTCCTTACGGAAATCAGGCAGAAGAGCTTATTGAAAAAGTTTATAAGATTCTTAAGGATAAAGCAGACTTCAATCCACATTATGTAATATACAGCAACTATGGCGGTGGAGGACCGCAGTACTGCATAAATAACGGTAATTACTGCTCAATGCACGGAATTCAGGAATTAAATCAGGACATAAGGGAGCTGTGCGTCAACAAATACTATGGAATCGGAAAATGGTTTGAGTTTGCTCTAGCGATAAATAAACAATGTAATTCTCAAAATGCGGATGCTTGCTGGGAATCAGTTGCAAAAACCGTCAATATTGATACAGATAAGATAAAGACATGCCAGACTGGAGAAGGCTTGACATTAGTTGCAAAGGAGAAGGAAATTGGAGACAAACTCGGAGTTAGTGGATCGCCGACTGTATTTATAGAAGGTGAGGAATACACCGGACAGAGAACTGCAAATGGTTATCTTTCAGCATTATGCGCTGGTTTTGAAACAAAACCAAAAGAATGTGAAAATGTAATTGCCGAGCAACAGGCAGCAACAGTACCTTCCACTGGCGGCTGTGGCTGATTATTACTTTTCAATGACACAATCACATATATGTCTGTAATTACTCTTATTCTAATATTTCATAAAAATAAAATAGAATGGCTACATTAGGCAGAAAATCATCTTCAAAATCTAATAAAAAGATATTGTTGATAATTGGAATAGGAATTTTAATCACCATTATAATCGGAAGCATATTGGTAATGGCTGCATTTTACTTCTTATTTTATAAACCTTCAACATCTATTACAACCATTTCCAATCTGTCAAAAATCAATGCTACGACATCATCAGTTATAATATCTTCGACTTCAATCCAATCAACCACGACAATACTTGCAATGACCTCCACTACTTCAAGTTCAACTACATCTTTTACAACTTCCTCGACATCATCAACAACGATACAATCTACTACAATCATGCCAGAGAAATCGAGAATAGCAAAGTGCTTTAATGACAATGGAGTTAAACTCTATGTTAATGATGTATGTCTCACATCGCGTTGCAAGGGCATAAAGGACACGTTTGAATCAGCATTTAATGAACTTAGTGTAATCAACTGTGATGAAGATCAGAACGAAGATGATTGTGATACTGCTCGTGAAGATATGAAATCACTTAATAAAACTTTTGGATTTCCGCTATGGTATGTCAGCTTATCGGGTGAATATTATCCTGGAGCTTCGGTTTCGAAGATTCAATCAGTAACAGGATGCAATTAATTATATATATGAACTATATTTTTGAAAGAATTTTTCTCTAAATCTCAAGGCTACATTTACGAGGATTATAAGTACTGGAACTTCTATAAGTGGGCCAATAACTGTTGCAAAAGCTTGGTTGGAGCCTATACCAAAAATTGCAACGGCAACATCCCCCGTTTTCGGCTATTTTACCGTAACCTTCCTTCACGATTTTCTTGACATCATGTTTTTTCATTTAACATCACATTTCACTTGATTTTTTCTGCTGCTTTGATGAGTTCTTTAACGGATTCGTCTGCGAGCCGGTAGTATACGCTCAATCCTTCTTTTCTTGATTTCACCAGTCCTGCCTCATGAAGTATCTTCAAATGGGCTGATGTCGTCGGTTGGCTTTTGCCTGTTGAGGGTATTATCTCGCATACGCATTTCTCGCATTTTGCGAGCATCTTCAGTATCTTCAGTCGAGTGGGATCTCCCAACGCCTTGAACACTTTTACTTGTCGTTCTATAGATTCCATCTTTTCCTCGCGTATAATGCTACATCAACTAGGCTTATCATAACTGGGACTTCAATCAACGGCCCGATTACTGTTGCAAATGCCTGTCCGGAGTTGATACCGAACACTACAATGGCAACGGCGATGGCTAATTCAAAGTCGTTGCTTGCGGCGGTGAAGGAGACTGCAGTCGTCTGCTCATAAGTTGAGCCCATCTTGCGGGCTAAAAAGAATGTCACAAGCCACATGAAAAGGAAGTAACAGACGAGTGGTATCGCCACCCGAACGACATCGAAAGGCAATTTTAGTATATACTCCCCCTTTAATGAAAACATGACCACAATGGTGAACAACAATGCAATAAGCGTTATAGGGCTTATCTTCGGCAGGAACTTGTTCTCATACCACTCCTTACCCCGCTTCTTCAGGAAGTAGTATCTGGTGGTTATGCCAGCGAGGAATGGTATCCCAAGGTAGATGAAAACTGTTTTGGCTGATTCTATAACTGAAACATTAACGTTCACTCCCTTTGCAAGCCCGAACCAATTGAGTGCGAGCGTTATGAAGATGTAGATGTATACTGCATAGAACAATACTTGGAAAACGGCGTTGAAGGCGACCAGCCCAACTGCAAGCTCTCTATCTCCTTCAGCAAGTTCATTCCAGACGATGACCATTGCGATGCAGCGTGCAAGACCGACCAAGATAACACCAATCATGTATTCAGGGTAACTGCGGAGGAAGATGACTGCGAGGATGAACATGACAACAGGTCCGATTATCCAATTCTGTATGAGCGATAAACTCAGCAACTTCTTTTGCTTGAACACCTTTCCCATTTGCTCATATTTAACCCTGGCTAAGGGCGGGTACATCATGAGGATGAGCCCTAATGCAATTGGAATGGATGTTGTCCCGACTGAGAGCCCGGTAATAAACTTGGGGACTGAAGGCGCCATATATCCGATAAACACCCCAAATAGGATAGCTGCTATTATCCACAACGTCAAATGCCGGTCTATGAAAGATAGCCTGTGTCGTATCTCGCCGCTCATTTTACATACCTCCGAAGATTAATCCTGCTATTGTTGAGTAAGCTATTACAAGTAAGACATATGCAAGCGTCTTCTTATTCCCTAATACTGCTCGTATCGCCAGCATGCTCGGCAGGCTTAATGAAGGGCCTGCAAGGAAGAGGGCAAGGGCAGGTCCCTGATTCATACCCTTTGACATAAACATTTGAACGATAGGTATCTCAGTCAACGTGCTGAAATACATGAACGCCCCGAAAATTGACGCAATGAGATTTCCGACAATATTATTCTGCCCAGCAAGTTTCTCCACTATCTCGCGTGGGATATACGGGTTTATGAACCCTGCAATGAACACGCCGATGAAGAGGTAGGGTGTCAACATCTTGGCGAAGTTCCACACTTCACCAAGCCACTCGTTTCTCTCTTCAGCTTTGAATTGGGAGATGACTGTAAATGCGGTTATGACTGCAAGACATATCATCACACTGTATTTTAACGTTGGGTCAATCTGGATGCCATTAATCACCAGAATAAGCACCATTGAACCGAAGAACAGAATCCTGGTTGACTTGGACAGGTTGAACTTGCTGTCGCCGGTTATCAAACCAGATGCTTCCTGTTTTTCCCTGAAGAGGACTGCCATAGAGATACCGACCACTATGGAAAGCACTACTGACGCTATTGCTCTCGCCAATCCCATCTTAACGCCAAAAACACTCCACGTGAGGAAGATGGCTGCTATGTTTATGGCAGGACCTGAAAAGAGAAATGCTATGGCGGGACCCAAACCCGCACCCCTCTTGTAGATGCTCGCAAACAAAGGGATGACCGTGCACGAGCACACTGCAAGAATCATCCCTGAAACAGATGCTATCCCATACGACAAAACCTTGTTTGTCTTGCCTCCAAGATACTTCAAAACAAAATCCTGCTTGATGAAGACCGCTATTCCTCCAGCTATGAAAAAGGCAGGGACAAGACAGGTGAGAACGTGCTTGTGAGCGTAGTCACTAAGCATTGACACACCATTAAGAATTCCACTACTAAAAGTCTCGCTTCCAACCGGCATAAAATACACGCCAACAAAAAACAATATCAAACCCAGAAGTTTCTGCCTTTCGCTCGCCAATTTTATATCTCATGAACCCACTTAGTTATCTCTTCCACAGAAGCAATCTTGCCCGCACACTTAACTTCGCCATTTATGACAAGGGCGGGCGTCATAGCCACGCCATAAGAAAGAATCTTATCCAAATCCTTAACCTTAACTATCTCTGCTGTGATACCGTCGGCAGCAACAGCCTTCTTAGCATTCTCCTCCAGCTTCAAGCACTTCGGACAACCCATACCAAGAATCTCAATCCTCATGGTAACTATATAGAAACATTTGAATATATAAATATACTAAAACCCAAAATACCCCTCATATCATCCAGACATTCCCCCCGTTTTTCAAGCTTGTGAATTTCAGTTAATAAAATGGTGAGGCGAAGGGAGAATTAACGTATCTACAACGCATAAATGAGACTTATAAGCAATTTATGTGTAAACCCCTGTTTAGGCACTATAAATCCAGATACCTAACCACTTTATGAGCAGAAACGACTTTATTAGCAAAGCCGCATCTTATATATCATTTTTATATTGACGACTATGTTTTCTTACTTGGTTTTATTCCGCAAATCGTTATGCTTAGAACTAAGTTTGTGACTTCTTTTATTTTCTTAGGCCGCATTTTTAGATTATTGACGACAGCTTTTGCTGTTAAATCATTAGCCATATTTTCAACAGGAAAATATTTTTCATCAATAATCTTGATTTTATAGAATCCAGCCATCTTAATATATCCTATATATTCGTCTTTCATTATCGCTCCCGAAAGACAACCTATATATGCTTCAATAGAGTTCTTTATAATATCCGGCAATTCTTTGCGTAAAACTAAATCCGAAACCATCAACCTACCACCTGGCGTGAGTACCCTGAAAGCCTCTCTAAATACTCTTCTTTTATCAGGTGAGAGATTTATAACACAATTTGAGATAATAATATCAACAGAATTATCAGCGACTGGTAGGTTCTCGATTTCACCCAATCTGAACTCTACATTTTTATATTTTCCTTTTTTAGCATTGCCTCTTGCTTTTTCTATCATTTCCGGAGTCATATCAATACCTATAACTTTTCCAGTACCTCCAATCCTATCTGCAGCAAGGAAACAATCGAATCCAGCACCAGAACCAAGATCAAGAACAATATCGCCCTTTTTTAAAGATGCAAACGCAACAGGATTCCCACAGCCAAGACCTAAATTTGCACCATCAGGAACAGCTTTAAGTTCTTTATCAGTATATCCTATATTCTTACTTATATTTTTTGCTGAGTTAACACTTGAGCATAAAGACGTATGGTTACAACAGGAACTATGCTGTTTTGCAACTTTAGCATAACCTTCCTTCACGATTTTCTTTATATCGTTTCCTCTCATCTTCAATCTCCATCACCTCCTAAAATATAAAGTTTCCAAAAACCAACATATACTAGCTCATTTATTCATACTACCCCATCTATATCCCAAAAGGTCAAGGGTTATATACTTAAATCCCAACTCCAGGAATTTTTTTGTAATTTTACCCTCATTGTTTAAAATTTTCTTAAAATCTTTTTTTGGAACTTCTATCCTTGCGATATCTCTATGGCATCTGACCCTAACTTGATCTATACCGAGATTCCTAATGAAATTCTCAGCATTTTCGATTATTTTAAGTTTTTTGTCTGTTATCGTTTCGCCATAGGGTATTCGTGAGGATAGACAGGCCATTGCTGGTTTCTCTGAATTCGACAGCTTTAATTTTTTGGCCAGTTTTCTTACTTCGGATTTTTTGATATTCAAATCAGCTAGAGGACTTAAAACGTTTTCTTCTCTCAGGGCTTTTATTCCTGGTCTGTAATCTTTAAGGTCATCAACATTTGTGCCAAATAAAATATGTTTTATACCTCTTTTTTTTGCTATTTTTTTCAATATTTCAACTTCTTCTTTCTTGCAGAAATAGCATCTATCTCTGGGATTTTTTACGAATTTCTTGTTTTTAAGCTCGTTATGTTTTACGATTATATGCAGAATTCCTATCCCTCTCGCTATCTTCTTGGCATCTTCCAGTTCACTTCTCGGAAAAACAGGAGAGTCTATGGTAACTGCAATTGCATTTTTTCCGAGTATTCTGTATGCAACGGCCGCCAATAGAGAGCTGTCAACACCGCCAGAAAACGCTATTAGAACTTTCTTCTTGGATTTAATAAATTCGCAGAGTTTTTTGTACTTGAGAGAGAGCATTTTACAACCTTTTTATAAAAAAGGTTGATCAAAAATAATTTTGATCAAACTTTTCTTAAAAGTTTCCTTTTGATCAAACTTTTTGGCAAAAGTTTGGAAGAAAAGAGAAATTAGAATGGAGAACTGAATGTTTTTCCTATTTTTGAACCACCATTGGTTGTCCTTAGTAATCCAAGCGCAACATTTGCTGCTTTTTCACCTGACAGTAACATTCCTCCGAATGTCGGACCCATCCTTGGGAGTCCAAAGACAGTTGCAACTGCCATGCCAGTTACAATCAGACCAGGATAAACTTGGCCAGTATTTTCCACAACAGCATCTTCTGATTTATCTATCCACATTCCGCCGAAGCCTCTTGTTTTCATAAGACCTCTGTCCTCTAGTGATTTTACTACTACTGTATCATGGCCGCTAGCATCTATAACTATTTTGGATTCAAGTCCTACTGGATCTACACATGTAATTGCCCTTGGCAAGGCTGAGACAGCATTCCAATTGACTACAACTCCGGATACTTTGTTATCTTTAAGGACAACGTCATCAAACTTTGTGCAGTTCACTATCTTAACGCCAGAGTCGCAAGCAGCTGCTATTAGTTTTGAGCAAGCATGCGGACCATCAGCCACATACAATCCTTTTTTTATCTCTTTATATGGAGCTTCAACTTCATCTAATATCTTTTGGCCCGGAGCCCTTATGGTTAATTTATTCATCAAATAGCCACCAATCCAAAATCCACCACCTAAGTAGTTATTTGATTCTATTACTAGAATTTTTACATCTGCTTCAGCCAATTTTCTAGCTGCTGTCAGGCCGGATGGACCTGCTCCTACTACAATAACATCACTTTCAGTATAATCGATAAATTCTTTTGCGAATTCATCCACAATCGCTTTTGTTATCTCAGATTCTTTTACAGGTTGAAATATTGCCATTCAAATCACCATATATATTGTCTTTTATACATAAAAATATGGATACTATACCCAATATCTTTTGATGACCGAAAAATCCGTAAAGGATTTTTGGTCCGAACGAACCATGAGGGTTCGTTGGACCAAAGTTGCAGAGCAACTTTTGGTCCAAAAGTCGCTTTGCGACTTTTCGGAAACTTTTCAGTAAAAGTTTCCTTTTATACATAAAAAATACGAGTATTTATATCTATAATATGGTCAAATTGTTGAAAATTGGGATTGTCGGCTGTGGGGCAATCGGTAGTTCGTTGGCCAAAACAATAGTTGAAGATTTTTCTAGGAAAGCTAAATTAACAGCCCTTTATGATATTGACAGAAATAAGTCTAAGGAATTGTCACGAATAATTTCCAATGAGGAAAAATTGGCAGTCAAAAATTTAAAGCAGCTAATAAGTAAATCCGACTTAGTGATTGAGGCAGCATCAGCAAAGTGCTCTTGGAATATAGCCCCAGAAGTGTTACGTAAAGGTCGCGATATTATGATCATGAGTGTAGGTGGTATACTAGATAAAATTGGACGGTTATATGACCTAGCAAAAAAATATAACGCTAATGTTTACATACCCAGCGGTGCAATTTCGGGCATAGATTCTTTAAAGGCAGCTGCATGTAGCAAGATAAATAAAGTTACTTTGACTACAAAAAAGCCATGTGCGGCATTTTTGAACGTTCCCTATGTAGTGAAGAAAAAAATACGCCTAGATAAAATAAAAAAGGAAAAAATTATCTTTGAAGGTGATGCATATTCAGCAATAAGAGCATTTCCCCAGAATATAAACGTTGCAGCTACATTGAGTATCGCTGGCATCGGTCCAAGGCGAACAATTGTGCGTATTGTCGCATCTCCAAATATTACAAAAAATATTCATGAGATAGTGATAGAATCGGATTCAGGCAGAGTAATAACTCGCACGGAAAATATAATTCACCCAGATAATCCCAAGACAAGTTATTTGGCAGTTTTGTCCGCAGTTGCTACATTAAAGCAGATTCTAGATCCAGTTAGAGTAGGGACTTAATATAAAAATCCAGATTACTAGAAACTAAAATGGCAAAGGTCAGTAAGGGAATATTTGGCATAATTATCCTAGTCGTTGTTGCATTGATTCTGATATTTGCATTTAGGAACGAAATTATATACCCTCCAGCATATACTACAACAGTCAAGCCAACTGAACTCACTGTAAAAAACGGCAGCCAGATAGAGATTTATTATGTTCTAAGTCTTGAAAATGGCGATATAGTTGAAAGAACCAATACTCCAATAAAATTTACTGTAGGCAACGGTAGTGTTATAAAAGGTTTGGAGGAAGCGGTAATTGGAATGAAATTAAACGAAGAAAAGAATCTATCAATACCAGCGGAAAAAGCATATGGCTTGTTGGATTACAATAAAATTCAGATAGTTCCAAAAATTCAAGAATCCCGGAGAATACAGCGCTCTCTAATAACAAAGTTTGAACAAGAAATCGGCACAAAACCTGTAGTTAATATGACTTACTATCCGCCAAAACTTCAGTGGCCGATATTTGTTCTAGAGGTAGGCGATATGAGGGTTGTATACAGATATGATCCTGAGCCAAATTCTACGATAGATACAGTATTTGGTAAAGCAATAGTGAATGTTACAGACACCCAAATACAGATAATACTCCCAGAGATTCCATTGAGCTCTTTGATTTATACGCCATCAGGAATTGGAAGAATAATCAACATAAATTCTACAGACGTTGTTGTTGATTTCAACAAAGAATTTGCAGGAAAGTCTCTAAATTTGTTTGTAAGGATTGAAGCTATAAATAATTCTGTTTATTGATTCTCAAAGGTATAATAAATAGTTATTTTTATATTTGAATATATGAGTAATTATTCATATGAAGTCTGATGTTTTAAAGAAGGCTTCAGAGACCTTCAGGATATTTGGAGACGAGACAAGACTAAAAATATTCAAAGCTTTGGAAAAACAGGAGCTCTGTGTCTCAGAAATTGCAAAGAAGATAAATATGAATACTTCGGCAGTATCTCACCAGTTGAGGGTACTCAGACAGGCTGATTTGGTCAGAGCACAGAAGAGAGGTAAAGAAGTCTATTATAGAATAGCAGATGGTCATGTGAAATGTATTATAGATGATTGTTTGGAACATGTTACTGAAAGATGATGGAATATCTGATTCAATACATTAACGCATTGTGGGACATATTTAAAGACCTTTGGCTTTACATGTTTCTTGGATTCTTTTTAGCAGCTTTAGTGGATGAATTTGTTTCAACCAAAAGGCTTCTATCTTATTTTGGCAGGAATGATAGTCTATCAATAGCTAGAGCAACTCTTGCTGGATTCCTTGTAAGCTCGTGTTCATGTGGAGCAATACCACTAGCAGCAACATTCAGAAAGAGAGGGGCCTCAACTGCAACAATACTTACATTCCTTTTGGCTGCTCCCTGGGCCGGCCTACCAATGATATTCATCTTCATCGGATTCCTTGGCTTAGGAAATACCATACTGCTTATGACTCTTGCGTTACTGGTAGCATTCCTCTCTGGATTAACTTTAGCATTATTTGAAAATAGAATGTTAATTGAACAGAAAATAAATTCAGCACATACGGAAGAGGAAGAAGAATATTGTCTAGAGTGTGAAATAGAGGAAGAAAAGAATAAAAGTAAAGAACCAATAAGAAAGAGGATTTTGGTTAATGTGCCAGAACACTTTAAAAAGTCCTTGATTAGCATTGGAAAATATATGATGATCGGTCTTTTTTTAGCTGCATTCCTCAAGGCGTATATACCTACAGGTATAGTGATATCGTATCTCGGAAAACAAAACGGAGTTTACTCAATATTAATTGCCATTCCTATTAGTGCCGTAATAGAAGCCTGCTCAGAGGGATTCGCTCTGATAGGTGGACAACTATACAGTATGGGTGCTACATTAAGTGTTGTTTTTGTTATGACCATGGTTGGTGTAGCTACGGATTTAACTGAGATACTCATTGTTTGGAAAAAAATTGGTAAACGGGCAACTGTAGCTTACATAACAGTTGGAACGACGTTAGCGTTGTTATTTGCATGCCTACTATTTTTAATTACCTAATGAGAAATAGAAAATAATCAATCTAATCAATCAGACTCAAAATACTCAGACAAATTCTCACACCAGTTCTGAGATAATGGAGTTCCTTTGGAGCCAGTCGGTATTACACAATTTTTTGTTGTTCCACTGGAATTTAATTTGTATGAGGAAGTGTATGTAGTATTTACAAAAGTTCCTAAATTTATACCATTTCGTGCTAGCCATCTCTTAGCCAAGAATGAAGTATCGAAATATGGACTCATGTTTTCAGGCCTTTCGGTATATACTATCACAGTTTCAGAAAGATTTCTTATTTCCTTATCTTCAGGTCTTATGGATGTAGTCGCAAATGCCCCTTGTTTTATCAAAGTCGACGTTGAAGTTGATGTTGTTGATGATGTTGAAGAAGTCGTGGATATACTAAATGTACTACTGGTAGTTATCTCTAGGCATTTTTCTAAATCAGTTACGATAGTTCCATCAAAACATTGGTATTCCCTTACTGTTATTGTCTCTTTTGAACCAATACACCCACTTATTAATACTATAAATAAGAAAATTGCTATACTTTTTTTCATATTGTAAAGTATAATGTAAATAGAATTAAATAATTAACCATGGACTTTTTCGACGTAGTAAAAAATAGGCATTCAATAAGGGCATTTAAGAAAAAAGATGTTGAAGAGGAAAAAATAATGAGGATATTGGAAACAGCCAATATAGCGCCATCCGCTGGCGATTTGCAGGCTTATGAGATAATTCTGATAAGAGATGAAAAGAAAAAATCAATGCTAGCAAAAGCCGCATGGAATCAAGACTTCATTGCTGACGCCCCTGTCATTATGGTAGTATGCGCTAATCAAAAAAGGTCATCCGCAAGATATGGAAAACGTGGCATTGAACTCTATTGTATAAATGATGCCAGCATAGCAGCTTCATATATACTGCTAGCTAGTACTGCTCTGGGCCTTGGTAGTGTATGGATTGGAGCATTTGATGATAGTGAAGTATCAAAAATCATAAAAGTCCCTGATTATATAAAACCAATTGCTATTATTCCAATCGGCTATCCTGACGAAGAGCCTTACATAACTCCTAGAAGAGACCTTGATGATATTGTGCATAAAGAAAAGTTTTAGGATGAATAGGGGAAATGTATGTACTACAAATTTAAAAATTTAATCACCTAACTGGAACATTTGAGCGTCTCTCTTTCTCTGCTTTTACTGCCAACAAACATTCATTCTGCTTTGTTTTATCTGCTATATTGTTACATATTGTCTGATTAACATTAGCTTTGGCTAAATTTATGTAACAGTCAATAGCTACTGAGACATTTACTATATTATTACATACATCTAGATTTGGATACATGTTGGACAATTTATGATAACACCAATCTTTGGCATACGTATCTGTTATCTTTTTGCACATTTCTGGATCAGATTTAGTCAATGCTAAACATCTGTACATTGAATTATTTACTGTTATATTGTAACATATCTCTGGATTTTTATTATCAATTGCTACCGTGTAGTAACATGTGTCCCTTCCAGACGTGTCAGATACTAAATCACATATCCTTGGATCGCCCTTGCTTTTGGCAACCCCTCTCAGACAGTCGTTTCTGTCAAGATCTGTGTCAATATTCATACAAATATCAGAATTTTTTGTATTTTCAGCAATATTCCTGTAGCAGATACTCTTCATATAACTATTGCTTACGTTTGTGCAAATTTCTAGATTATTATTCTCCTCAGATTCCTTTACATAGCATAAATCCCTGTTGTAGCCAGTCAGATTAATGCATGATTCCTCTATTGTTGTAGTGGATGATTCCATAAAAGTTGTTGTCGTACAGCCCTTGCAAGAACCTCCGCAGTCAATTCCAGTTTCGTCACCATTTTTTATGCCATCAAAGCATGTTGTTTTTTTTATTACAGTGGACGAGTATCCGATAAAAATTAAAATTACTACTCCAAGTATTAATACCAGATAAAGTGGATTGATTTTCATTATCATCACATAGGAATAATTATTATATATATACCTTAAAAATAATTGGAAGGATTGCTATCATGCCAATCCAAAATATATCAGAACCGCCAGTCCTAGTACTATCCTGTAATATCCAAAGACTTTAAAATCCTTCTTTGATATGTAGTCCATAAAGCCAGCAATAACGGCCCATGCGACTAAAAATGACACTGTAAATCCAATGGTCAAAAGCAGGATTTCCCTATTGCTCAGCATCATCCCTGTCTTCCATAACGAATATCCTGATGCCGCTGCCATGGTAGGTATTGCTAGATAAAAGGAAAATTCAGCAGCAACCAGTCTCGATGACCCTAAAAGCATCGCCCCAATAATCGTTGCTGCAGACCTTGAAGTGCCTGGAATCATGGCCAGGCACTGTATCAATCCAATCGTAAATGCAGTTTGATAGGAGAGGACAGAGAGAGAATCAATGCTGATCGGTCTTTTCTTTCTCTCGATCAATAACAAAACAATCCCACCAATCAATAAAGCCATTGCAACAACAAAGGGGTTGAAGAGCAGTTTTTGAATGTGTTTTCCAAAAGTTGCTCCGATAAGTATTGCGGGAATTACGGCCACCAGTGTTTTTTTCCATAAAATCCATACTTTATTTTTTTCATCTGCAGATTTATTTTTTCCGAACGGAATCAGCTTTTTCCTGAAATAGACAACTACCGAAAGGATTGCGCCAAGCTGAATGAATATGTCAAACATATTTGCAAACTCGCCAGTAAAATGTAGAAAATTATTCACAAGAATCAAATGCCCAGTTGAAGAAATAGGCAGAAACTCGGTAAAACCCTCCACGATACCCAATAAAACAGAGATAAAAACATCGTTCATATTGTCTACCCCATACGTTTATCACTAATTTATTAAACCTCTTTATACCTATTTACAACATTACTTAAATTTCGGCGGCAACCCCTCTCACTCTAGGGGCGGGTGGTCGGGGGACTGCCGAATTCTGAATTACGCCTAACAACTATTTCCCGTAATTTTATTATGGGAAATGATGTGTTAGACCATGTAAAGCGAAGTATGAATGCCATTATCTTGTCTCTGACATTACTTCTTCTTAGAGGTTTTTATCTCTTCGTAAGAAATCCCCTCTTTTTCAAGGTGTTCCCTTACGGGCTCAAGAATCGAAATCAGATTATCTGCAACTGCGTTTTTCAAATCAGCGGGATGCAGTTTATTATTTAGATAGTCATCTTCCAGTTCCAAGTATGATTTATACTTTATAAAACCGCCAAACTTCTCAGGCCTTTTTATCTCCAATTCATTCAATCTTGAAAACAAAAGATATTTGCATATGCCCAATACAGGATTTCCTTCGCTGCTCAAAGGACAATATGCGTTTTGTATCTTCTTTTTTATTGACTCTGGAGTTTCATCGACAGCTATCATCGTTTCTGGCTTACTGCTAGACATTTTTGTTTCGGGTCCTTGCAGAGAGCATAATAAAGGAGTATGTATGCAAACTGGTTTCTGGTAGCCTATACGTGGTAATGTTTCGCGAGCAAGCATGTGTATTTTTCTCTGCTCCATTCCACCATGTGCTATATCAATACCTAATGCTTTAATGTCAGCTATCTGCATCAATGGATATATTATTTGAGATACATGGGCATTTTCTATATCTCTAGCAATTTCTTGCATACTTCGCAAAGCCCTGTTCAATGTTGAGTGTAATCCTAACTCAAGAACATCTCTAAAATAGTTCTCTTCAAATTGGAATTCACTTCCCAATACAAAATCCGCTTTTAGGCCAAATCCTATAAAGCAGTGTTTCCAGTATTCCACCATTCTATTAATCCAGTCCTCATCGCCTTTTCTGTTCAGACGTGTATGAACATCAGCCAAAAGTACTTTTACTGTACAGCCAGATTTTAAAAAATCAATCTGTTTATTTACTGCTATTAAATTGCCGATATGAACCGGACCGCTTACTTCATAACCACAGTATGTTACTGGGGTCTTTCTCTTTACCAGGTCATCTAATTCATCAGCTGTTACTATCTCTTCAGTGTTTCTCTTCATCAATTCAATATCCATCATTCTTCTTTTAGTGCTTCGAGATCGCTAATTATATCCCACAATATAGTTTTGGCGTGCATAGGTATATTTACATCATTGGATATTTCTTCCAATTCGTATACTGCAGAAGTTATTTTAACTATTTTGTCTTTGTCATTATTTAGTAGCTCTTTGCTTACTCTACCCAGGGCTTCCTTTACACGCCTTGGAACAGAATAATCCTTCAATGTCTCATCTATCTTTGTAGCTATTTCATTCACATCCATTTTTGGTATTAGAATAAGATAAAACAAGCTTTTATCTATTACACAGGATTTATATAAATATTATAATAAAAATGGAACTTATCGACAAAGGAGCAGAAGCTAATTTATATCGTGACAATGACAGATTGCTGAAGCAAAGGGTTTCAAAGAAATATCGCATCAAGGAGCTAGATGAAAGACTTAGAAGGTTGAGAACCAGGCATGAATCAAATTTATTAAAAAAATTGTCAGACATAGGGATAGATGTTCCAAAGTTGTATGAAAGTGATGAAAAGGAATACAAGATTTTGATGGAATATATCGATGGAAAACTGATAAAGAATGTATTTGAAAGTGAGAGTGACCCTAAAATTGAGGAATTAAGCAGGGATATTGGCAAAATTTTGGCAGATATGCACAAAGACAATATAATCCACAATGACTTGACAACATCCAATATGCTACTGGAGGACAATAAAATTTATTTTATCGACCTAGGGCTTGGAATGATATCGACAAGGATTGAAGACAAGGCTGTTGATCTAGTTGTATTGAAAAAATCACTAAAAGCGAGCCATCCAAAAAAATTCGATTTGATATGGAATAATATAATTAAGGGATATTTCAAATACGATAGGAATCAGGAAGTCTTTAAGAGGGTTGAAATTATCGAAAAAAGAGTGAGATATGCGTAAGTTCAGTCATTTTTATAGTTTATTTCATAATGTTTTATGCAACAACTACAGAAAATGAAAAAAATTATTCTGTTAATATTTGGGCTAATCTTTATTGTTAGTAGTGTATTTGCGTTTGATTTTTACGGTTATACCTATGACACTAATGGAAATGCTTTAAATGCCACAAATGTGACTGTTGAAGTGTATCAAATGATACCTGGTAGTGGTCCAAGTTTGGTTGGGGCTAAATCTGCACTCAGCAATTCTTCAGGATATTTCAGTGTGAGTGATATAACAGGAAACCCTGCATATATGTACAAACCAATAGTTATACATTATGTTAGCAATGATGCAGACTATGTAGGTAAATCTTTACCGTCATTCCCAGCTGGTGAGTTTCAGGGTACAAACAATGTTAGTTTCTATCTATGGAGAGGAGCAACTCTGAATATAACTGTTTATGGTACTGACCATCAAAGCGGTCTGACAGTTCCTAAAAATTTCCAATACCAGATTAAAGACACAAAACTTGGATATTCAGTCAAGTCATTCTTTAATGGGTATGTAAATCAGGTAACTGCAAATCTTCCAGCAAACAGGAATTATTCAATAATGATTTATGCTAACGAGTCGTTCCCATTCAGTTATGCATTAAATAATCTCTCTAGTTATGGCTCTCCAATACATATTGACCTAAGTTTTAATGCAACTGACAGCCTAAAGTGGGTTTCTGGTTATGCAACATTTAATGCAACTGCCGGCTTTGACAATTTTTATATAATCGGCTACATAATAGAGCCAGGTAATATGGTTTTCACATATCCAATACCAAGTAATATGAGTGGATGGAGGTGGCCATCTTCAACTGACCAGTTCAATCCTACGACCGGTTTTTATAATATGACTCTGATTGGGTCCGTTTTGGGGTCCGATATATTGCTATTTGCAACTGCAAAGAACGGTTCTAATTATTACGGAGCTTTCAAAAAGATAACACTTACTGGAGCTTCGCCTGATTTGGAATTAAATTTCTCAATGCAACCATTGGCAGGCGGATATACAGGGAATATAACGATACAAGGAATGGATACAAAATACATTGAAACTAAATTGGTTAGATTTTTGTTCCAGAATTCTTCAGGTAGTCCCCTAGGCAATGCTTTTGTCAGTGCTTCAGTTAACTATTCATATGTCAATCAAACTGCGTTCACATGGATGACCGATGTAAGTACTAGCGATAATGGGACGGCAAAATTACCAATGCTTAGCACCGATGTCATGATGGAAGTCTTTACAAACGAAGGTGCACCAAAGAAAACTACGATATCATCATCAAGACTTTCAACAGATCCTGTGAACGTGACAATAATACCCTTTAATCCCGGTGGTATTGATGAAGCCTTTGTAGACCTTTTCATAGACTTTTTGGTAAGTAATTCAACGTGTGATGTTCCTGAACCCCCGACAGGATGTTCTCTAATGCCACAGACAAATCTAAGTGAATTCAATCCATTGGGCATAGTGATAGGTGGCGGTACTATGAGTTTTAGGATGGGCAGGATAAGCAATGGGATAACTGTTCATTACATAAATGTAGATCTACTCGCTTCTGGGCCACCAGATGTATTGTTCGATGGTAGTGCAAATAGCTCAAGCAATTCAAGTGCATTTGCAGAGGCTTGGAGATTTGGCAGCTCAGGCCCGACAATATATGACAGCATTCTGCTTGGAATGCCATACAGTGATGCAACTCTTGATGACTCGCAAAATGTCAGCGTACTTATGAGAAGGCTCTATGACGAGAACTGGAATGTTATATGGAACGCGGATATAAATACAACAGCTCAACTGCCCGATGAGTATACAGATTTCAACCAGACGCTGTTTAATAATAACACTCATGGACCAGTTTGCAGTACCAACAACACATTGGCATTGTGTTATATAAACACGACCAGCAACATGATATGGGTTAGAATTCCACACTTCTCTGGAACAGGCCCGGACTTATCTGGAAGAGTTCCACTTACAAGTACTCAGTCTATTTCACTATTGCAGAGTTGGAATCTGATTAGCTTACCATTAATAGTTTAGCCAGTCAGCCCATTATAGGGGTTACTATTAAACCCATATTTTTTCTTTATTTTTAATTCTAATTAGCTGAAATATTAACTCACAAATACATATTTTACACAAAATATGGCTAGACGAATTCATGTTTTGGATACGACACTTAGGGATGGCGAACAGACACCTGGCGTGTCTTTAACGCCAGAGAAAAAGCTTAGATTAGCGAAGGCTCTTGATGACCTTGGCGTAGATGTAATAGAAGCAGGTTCAGCCATTACGAGCGAAGGCGAGAGGGAAGCATTGAAGTTAATAGCTAAAGAAGGCCTAAATGCCGAAATAGCAAGTTTTGCCAGAATTGTAAGAGAAGATATAGATTTAGCTCTGGAATGTGATGTTGGTTCAATCTTCCTTGTAGCCCCTACATCCGACATTCATCTAGAATCAAAACTAAAAATAACAAGAGAACAGTTATTGGAGAAAGTTAAAGAGACAGTTCAGTATTGCAAAGATCATGGCCTTAGAGTTGATCTATGTACTGAGGATGGCTCAAGGACTGATTTAAAATTTTTGCTTAAGGTATTTGATTTGGCTAAAGATCATAAAGTTGATCGTTTTACAGTAGCGGATACTGTCGGCATAATGACACCTGAAAGAATCTACGATCTATTCTCAAAAGTAGTTGAAAGATCAAAAATCCCAATAGGAGTTCATTGTCATGATGACTTAGGATTAGCGACTGCTAATACACTTGCAGCTGTACGGGCCGGAGCATCTTTTGTAGACGTAACTATAAACGGTCTTGGAGAGCGAGCAGGAAATGCTTCTCTTGAAGAAGTCATTATGGCTTTGAAATTGGGATATGGTTTTGACATTAAGATAAAGACAGAGAAAATATTGGCGATATCTGAACTGACAGAAAAACTCTGCGGAATTCCCGTACAGCCAAATAAAGCAATCGTTGGGGAGAATGCATTCACGCATGAAGCTGGCATTCATGTAGATGGCATTCTCAAGAAGCCTGAGACTTATGAGTCAATAAAGCCTGAACTTGTAGGAGCTAAAAGAAGATTTGTCCTAGGTAAAGACGTTGGTATTAAATCTGTAAAGAAAATGCTTGATGATATTAAAATAAATGTTACAGATGACCAACTAAAACAGATTTTTGATCAGATTAAGTACATTGGAGATAAAGGAAAAAGGATAACAAATGCTGATCTTGACGCAATCGCAAGTTCAGTTATCGGAGTTGAGAGGAAAAAGGCAATTAAACTTGAAGAATTAGTAACGATAGCAGGTAATAGATTCACTCCAACCGCATCTGTAAAGTTGAACATAAATGGAAATGAAATAGTAACGTCAGCTGTAGGGGTAGGTCCTGCCGATGCTGCAATTAATGCAA
>Ga0315280_10004746_pt1 | contig 19798 bp, 14 predicted proteins | sample YL17G06_40_MG_FD_203697 | JGI IMG/M metagenome (GOLD analysis project Ga0315280, IMG submission 203697) | Sediment microbial communities from Yellowstone Lake, YNP, Wyoming, USA - YL17G06_40 | ecosystem: Environmental > Aquatic > Freshwater > Lake > Sediment | place: USA: Wyoming | collected... | reverse complement strand
GCCTCCTGCAACGTGATCACGGGGGCATGAGCAGGCATGCCTAAGCATATCATGCCCCCATTTGTCTGTCAAGTCATTTATGTTACTGAACACTAGGCCCACCGAATCGGCGCCGCCCCCACCACCGCCGCCCCCACCGCCGCCGCCACCGCAGCCGCGATTTAGTCTGTCATCTTTGCAGCATTTCCCCACCTGTTGCGGTTTGCACACGCCGGGCCCCGAAATGCACGCCCAGGCTGAATCAAGGCCTACCGCCAGCCACAGGAAGGTGATGACCAGCGCAACCGCCAAAACTCGCACCGGTCTCGCGTGCAGAAACATTTTCATGGTTCCTACCTCCGTCGGTCCTTGACTCGCTCTAACGTCAAGTCTGCTCCGGGCCTTGCGCCCGGCCCCCACGTTCAGGCGGCCGCCAGCGCGCCGCCCATCCTGCTCTGCGTTCTCAGCGCATTCTGCGGTCGGATTCCCCGTTGCCCGCTCACTGCCCCGCCCATGCCACTTACATTCATTCCTCCGCATTGCCAGCGTCGTCAGTGGCCCAGAATCCGCGTTCGTTCCTCTGTGCGCTCTGTGATCTCTGCGGTTAGATCGCTTTCACCCTCACTGCGCCGCCAGCGCCTCCAACTGCTGCTTCGCCTGCGTCGCGGGATACGTATCCGCGTAGGTCGCAATCACCTGTTCGAGCGTCTGCCGCGCCGCCGCAAGCTGCCCCAGAGCTTTCTGGGATAACCCCTTTTGTAACAGCGCGTCGGCGCACGTGGTCTTGTCGCCCGCGTATTGACTCACCACCTTCTCGAACTCCGGGATCGCCGCCGCCAGGTCGCCCTTGCCGGCGTACGACATGCCGATCGAGAGCTGGGCCGGCGCCGCCCCCTTCTGGTAAAGCGCGATATAGCGCTTGGCGGAGGCGATCGCGTCATCCCAACGGCTCGCCTTCTGCTGCAGCGCGATCACTCGCTCCAGGCACAGATCCGCCATCTTCTGCGTGGGGTAGCCATCCACGGCCTTCTGGTATTCGGCGAGGGCCGCCGCGTCGTTACTCAGTCGGTCATAGACCATGCCCCGCCCCCACAACGCCCGCGCCGCTCGTTCGTGGTTGGGATAGTCTCGCAGGAACTGCTCCAGGAGCGTCATGCCCGGGCCGAAGTTCTCCTGCGGCGCGCCCATGATCATGCCTTTCCAGATATATGCTTCGGCCAGGCCGAGCGTCGCCCAGGAGACCTGTTTGGTCTGAGGGAATTGGTCGAGGACCTGCTTGAAGACGTCCATGCACTTGAGCGACCGCTGCACCTTGTAAACCTCGCCGATGCCGCGCAGGAACAGGGCGCGCGTCTCGTCATCGGTGGCCGCGTCGTACTGCTGTTGACAGATCGCGCGCGCCTCGTCGAACTTGCGCTCCCGCAGAAGCTGATCGACGCGCAGCGCGACATCGCGGTACTCCGGCGGCGCGCCAAGGGTGGTGTCCGTCGGCGCCGGCGGCGCGGTCTGCGCGCCCGCGGTACAGGTCAGTCCCGCGAGCAGCAGCACGATCATGGCGATCAGCATGGTTGTCGTCGCAACTCTTCTCATGGCCAAAGCCCTCCTTGCGCCCACATCACACCAGTTTCGTGGTCACTCTGTTTACATGGAGTCCAAATCGAGCCAAATTGCTGCAACTGTTTTTCACCCGGTCGGCCGGCGGGCGGGTTATCCGCCCTGACCAGCCGCTGGAGATCGCGTTCTGCTTCACCCCCAGAAAACAAAAAACGGCCCGCCGGGCCAGGGCTGCGCTAAGCGAAGCCCAATGGCATGCGGACCGCGAACGCTCCCCGCGCCCGGCCGATCGGACCGCGCAGGGAAAGCGCACTGTGAACGCCGCGACGCGTTACCCGCCCCGAGCGTAACGGACAGACTCGCAACCCGGCTGTTCACGACCCAGGGACCCCCTCTCGGCGGTCACCGCGAACAATCCAACCCTGGCAGCCCAACCATGCGGCTGCGATTACGACCCTGGTTTTCGGCGGATTCCAGTCAACACCTTCTCCAGCGGACTACAATTCCTCCGCGCGTCTTTGCTCCGCGCCTTGCCCTAGCAAAGCGCGATGTGACACCAGCACCGCCCGACCGACGAACGCCTGTGTGCCCATGATAGAGAACGCGGCCCAGGCCCTTTGCTGCCGGTTTCTCCGTGGGGCGCCCCGTTACCTTGGTCGGCGACAACGCGACCAACCTGTGGGTTTCCAGGTCGCAGATGGCACAATCTCGGGCCGCGCTCCGGAATGGGTTCCACCTCGGAACTCAACGGCACTCTCCTGTGCGTAGCGCGGTGAGCACTCATCCGTTCCGGGCCGATAACCATTCATCCGCATGCGGAGCGGTAACCAACGTTATGCGCCAGTCGGCTCCTATAGCGACGAATGCACGCGCTGCGCTGCCTTCAGACAGCGCTGACCGGATAGGAATGTAGGGGAGGGGTATGTAGGCAGGGGTAGGTAAGTAGGTATATAGGCGGATGCGCGACCCCCGGCTGCGCTCGACGTGCAGCCGCTGCCATCGACAGATATGTGGCGAACATGTGGTAAATGTGTGGTGAATATGTGGCAAAATCGGGGGTGGTGAGAACTTCTGCCTGCCGACAGGCGCGGTGCCTTTCTGGCCGGCACCGCCGAGCCGCGTAGCCAGGCGGAGCCGCGGAGGCATCTCCGCTGCCTTCGGGATCCTGGCGGTTTGGCCTCCAGCGTAAACCGAGCCAGCGCCGCGAATCGTCCCTTACTTCACTTTCCGGCCGACAACCGGCTGGTAGGGAGTCCCGTCCAGTCGATGCCCCGCTCTGTTCCTGGCCACCCTGGCGCCTCCTCAGATCGCAATCCCAGCAGAGGCATAGGATAGCACGATCACCGCTCCAGCACCACGCGCAAGGCAGATGAGTTTTTGGACAGCACGAGGTATGAGCGCGTCTGTCCGATCCGGGTTGAGGATCCGCTGTTCTGGTTGCTCTACCGTCTGGGTGTGATAGAGGGGCGGTGAGCCACAGTGAGGTCACCGAGAGATATCGGGTACGGCGGCACCCCGGGTAGGTGCGATTGTCACCGGCCGCGACCAAGCGTGGGCCGGACATCCGTCGCACTCCAGGTTCGAGGCAGCTAGGAGGAAACAATGGGAAAGGGCTTAGCTGAGGCGGTAGTCAATGCCCAACTCGATGGCGCCAGTGTCGGGCAGGCGATTGGGCAGGCGCTCGGGGGCGGGAGCGGCGGCGTCGCAGATGCAGTGGTGAACGCTCAGCTTGGCGGTGCTGCCACCGGTCAGGCGGTGGGGCCGGCCGCGGCCCTCTCGCAGAGCTGGTCGGCTCTCTCTTCTGGAGCGGGTAGTCCATGGGCGTGGCTGCAGGGGAACCTCCAGGACCCGATACAGGTAGGGCTTGACCTGCTTCAAGGCGCCCCGCCGCCTTCGCCCGCGCAGGCTGCCACAAGCGCCAGTGCGGCCGCGCAGGCCAGCACGGCCTATCAGGCACAGGCGATCCTCACCCAACAGGCTCAGACGACTGCCGCAGCTGCGCAGGCGGCGCTCGGCCAGAGTCAGGCTGTAATCAACGCGCAGGCTCAAGCCGCCGCCTCCACCATACAGTGGGCGACCGCCCAAGCTCAGGCGGATGCCGCTGCCGCCCAGGCGGCGGCTGCTCAAGCCAAGGCGGTCGTTGATGCTGCCCAGGCGGCCGCCCAGGCCGCGACCAGCGCAAGCGCGGGGGCTCAGGGGAGCGGCGCTTACCAAGCACAGGCTATCGTCAACGGCCAGGCCCAGGCGGCCGCGGCCGCCGCTACGGGCTCGGGTGCAGTCAACCCGCTGGTAGGTGCCCAACTGGGCGGCGCGGCGGCAGGCGCCGCCATCGGGCCTGCGGTGAGCGCGGCCGGGGCGATCCCCTCGCTGGGAGGGATAGCCCCGTGGCTAGCCGGGTCGGGGATCAAGGGCGTCATGGGGAGCATCGGCACCCTGCTTCCCCAGGTGGCGCCGAATGTGGGCGGCATTCTCTTCGACCAGTCGGCTGAGCCGCTCACCAGCCTTGAGGAAATCGTCGGCGCTCAATGGGACGCAGAGAGCGGGTCCTTGGTGCTGATGGGTCGGCAGTCTCTGGTATCTCTGCCGGCCATTGACCGCGATCACCTTGCGGTCGCCCTGCGGGCCGCGCTGGCGGACCAGTCCATAGGTGTGAGCATAGACCCCCCGGCCGAGTATCGGGAGGGCCTGGCCCACGGCAGAACACCGCCCGATAACACACCCATGCTGGTCAGCTATCTTGGCAACACCCGGGGGACGCTCTTCGGCGCGATCATGGTCGAGGCTGACCGGCTGCTAAAGTGCCTTGACAAAGGAGTGGACAACGAGACGCGCGATCCTCGCCGGGCGCACGTGCCGGGGTTCAGGACCCTGCTCGAGATGATCCACCCCAGCTCCGGACGCGAGGCTAATATCTGGCACCGGTTCTGGTTTGTGATTGGTCGGGTACAGCTCAAGCAGGACCCGGTGAGCAAGGCGGTGGCCTTCGGAGAAGTGAAGATGAAGGTTCTCACGGAGGTCGAGAAGGACGGAGCTTCAGCCCATGAGCGAAACGACCCTTTGGATTCCGCCTTCGCTGACCATCTGACTCGTCACTACGATGACTACGCCAAAGAGTTCCCGGTGTTGGCCAGGCTGAAGGAGCTGGCGAAGATTGCGGCGCTGGCGAAGTACCTTGCCAATCTTGGTGTCCCTCTCGACCTCGACGGTCTCTTCGCGCAGCCGACCGTCACGGTGGACACGCCGGACACCACGCCGGGGATTTCCGTGGTGGGCCCCAATGTGGAGGTGCGCCAGGAGGCGGATGGTCTGCACACGCATATGGTGTCGCTCTTCGGCGGGGTTGACCTTGACCCGCCGGACCCCGAGATCGTGCGTGACGATGGTAGCGCCCAACGGCTGGCAGCCCACGCGCAGGCGGCGCGCCCGAGCTCGGGCGCGCGGGCGTGGCGGTTCGCAGAGAATGGGAAGGCGCTGGGCGCGGCCGCGGTACCCCTTGCTACCGCGAGCAGACCGCTGCGCCACACTTGCCACGACCTGGCATTCCCGGCTGGTCCCGGAAGCGTCGCTCCCGCCTTCGCCAGGAGATACGATCCTGGCCGGCCCGGCGGGCCTTTGGGGCAGGGCTGGTCAATCGCCTTCCCATACCGGATCACGGTGCTCTCGCGCACCGGCAAACGGGAAGAGGTGCTCACCATGCGAGAGCGCGAGAAGGAGGACGGCGCGCAGGCGCCCGTCCTGATGGTGCACAACGGGGAGACGGGCGACTCCGGCCTTTACCGCCGGGTCAAGGGGGAAGGGTCGTCTGCTGCGGGAATCTACTGCCTAGTGACCAAGGCGGAGATGAAGGGCAAGACGGTTTCCTTCAGCTACGACCCCTCCCGCAGCGTGACGCGGGTGGGAGAGTGCTGGGAACTCTCAGAGGGGGGCCGCACCTACTCGTTCGATCCTGCGGGGCGGCTAGCGGCGGTCAAGGCGAAGGACGGCTCGGCGCTGAGTTATGACTATCATGACGGGCGCTTGGTCGGCATCAGAGACAGCCGTGGGCAGAGCCTGACCATCTGCTACTATCCCGGCCGACCGGAACGCGTTTTCGAGGTTCAGGCCACCGATGGCCGCGCGGTTCAATACCTTTACGGCACCGACGGCAGCCTGGGGGTCGTCATGGGCTCGGAGGTGTTGGGGATCTACAGATACGATGAGCATCGCCGTCTGACCGAAGTGCGAGGTTGGGCCGGTCACGTTGCCGCCCGCGCGGGATACGATGACCTGGGCAATGCCGCCTGCCAGGGGCGCGATGTGGTGGACGACGGCTCAGGCAGCCAGGTGGAACGCCGCTTCGACCAGCAAGGCCGGCTGATTTCCGCAAGAGACAAGTTGGGCACCCTGGTGGAGTATGAGTATGGGCCCTCGAGCGAGCTACGGGTCGCGCGCGTCTGTGATGCTTGGGAAAAGCGCTGGGAACTGCGTTACGATGCGGCAGGCCACCTTTGCGGGTTCTATGAGGCCGGCGGGGTTGCGTTAGACCTCTCCCGTGATGAGCGGGGAGCGGTGAAGCGCGTAGCCGGCAATGGGCGCCGCACGTGGAAGCTCGTGCGCGACGACCGGGCGCGAGTGATACGGGCGAACGACGAGATGGGGCGCGGGTGGGAGGCGCGTTATGACGACGAAGACCGACTGGTGGGCGCAGTGTCCCCGGCCGGCGAACACTGGCGGCTGTCATACGGGAATCAGCCTTCGCCGCTGCCGGACTGCCCGAGCACGGTCCTGCACCGGCTCGACGGTCCGGGCGCCACAGTCGGAGTGGTGCGGCGGAGCGACTCCCTCGCCCTCCGGGTCAGCTTAGCCGGAGGGTGGTGGCGGGAAACAGTGTACGACGGGTCCGGCCTCTTGCGGGAAGCAGAGGCCAAGGGCGCGGCGCGGCTTCGGTTCTCCTATGATCGCGATGGCAGCCTTCGCGCGGTATCGGGCGAGGGCGGCGGAGTGAACTACCAGGCCGACGAGCAGGACTTGACCGTCAAGGTTGTCTTCGCGTAGCGGGGTTACCGGCGCCGGGGCGAGACGTGTGCTATGTGTCAGCAGTCGCGCTAGACTGTACCGGCCATAGTCGCCACATGTGTACCACTTATTGACGCTCGCGTAATAGGTTATACGTCAAACCGCTATTTGCGAGCGTCAAGTCCCATCGTCCGGGGTCAACCAGATATGCGAGCTTGAATAAAAAGGCCAACTGTCATCCTGAGCGTAAGCGAAGGATCTTGGTGGCGAGTTGCGTCACGCTCGCTCGCCGTCTACACGGCGTCCCATGACGATCTGACAGGGAAGGGCCCGGGTCCGTTTCAGCCCGAAGGATGCCCCACGACTGCGTCGCGGGATGCTATCATCAAGAGGCACGCTCCCGGAGAGGCTTCTGGGAGAGCATAGCAGGTCAAGCACGGCATACACCTGCTTTCGACAAGAGATGGCCAATTGGCACGGCTGCAGGCACTAGGCTTATCCCTTGCCTTAATGGCCGGGGGAGTCTGTTCCCTGCTAGCTTGCAGGCCGCTGCTGTGGGCCTACTGCAGTGATTTCGAAGCCACTTCTGCGCGTGTGCTGTCAATACGTACACACGCGGCCCTGTTGCCCCTCAGCGCGGACTATGAATTCGAGGTTAACGGCAAGGCCTACCGAGGAAACGCCGACATCGCGGCCTCGGAGAGGGCCTTATCCTCCACAGGCGAGTGGGTGTACATCTTCCCAGGCTCAATCGAAGTGCGGTACGACCCCAGGAATCCTCTGCACAACTACAATCCTCACGAACCCGTCGTGACGCGCTTCGTGCTTCGGCCGTTTTCCATCCTCGTGTCTTTGAGCCTTTGCCTGTGGGGGGTTCTGTTCTTTTGCTTCGGCTTTGTACTCGGCCGCCCCGGGCGGTAGAAAGGACGCTCCTCGTCTCGGACAGAGCACCTCGGTTCGCTCCTATCCTCGCGCTTGCGCCGAGTGGGCTTCGGTTCGTTGGATTGCTTACAATTGATGTCATGAGAAAGGTTGGCCTCGCTCCGGGCTTGTGCTATCCCGCCTCGGCGGGTGAAAATGCGCGGGTCTGGGGAAACCATGCGAAAGAAGGCCCAGTTGATGTTACACGTAGGAATGGATTTGCACAAGCGCCGGCCGCTGGTAGCGGTGGTAGACGACGCGGGCCGGACACGGAGGTCTTTGAGGCTGGCGCCTCGATGATAGTGAAGGCGGTCGTGTTGAGCGGCCAGTGAGCGAGGGAGAGACGAATGCTGCGCCTGCGTCAGGCCGCGGCGAAGGCGAGCGGCTTGGCGCAGCTAGGCGCCAAGCCGATGACGATGTGGGACGAGAATGGCCGCCTGAGGATGCCGGCCTGGCAATGGACTCGGCTACGCCTGCCCAGCCAGGGAGGCACCGGTCAGACTGGCGATCAGCGCGACCCCGGTCTCCTTGGCGCGGGTATCGGAGTGGAGGTAGTTGGCGGTGGTCTCGAGGTCGGCGTGGCCGAGGAGCTCTTGAACGGTGCGCACGTCCACGCCGTTGCGGACGAGGTGGGTGGCGAAGGTGTGGCGCAGCATGTGGGGCGTGATGCGCTTGCCCACGCAGGTTCGGGCGATGATGCGGCGAAGCGTGCGGTTGAGGAAGTCGTTGGCCAGGCGCCGGCCCTGGGGGCTGAGGAAGAGATACGGCTGATCCACATCCGGGCGGGCGGCGAGGTAGTCGCGGATAGCTTGGGCGGTCTGGGGCATCAGCGGCACCATGCGCTGCTTGGCGCCTTTGCCGCGTACCAGCAGCAACCCGTGGTCCAGCTTCACATCCTCCAGCCGAATCGCGCCGACCTCGCTGCGGCGCAGGCCGGCAGTCAGCATCAATAGCAGCATCGCCCGCTCAAATGGGGATTCGGCTGCGGCGATAAGCTTCTGGGCATCTTCCTCGGAGATGGCATTCGGGATGCGACCGGCGGGCTTGGGCAAGGGAATCCTTCGGGCGGGGTTGGTGTCCAGTTCTCCCAAGTCCATCAGGAAACCGAAGAATACCGACAGGACGGTGATCTTGCGACAGACGGTGGCTGCCGCTCGACCGCTCAAGGTCACGGCATACTGCATCACCAGTTCGCGGGTGATGGCGCTGGGCTCGGGCAGGCTGCCCAAACGCCTCATCAACCAGCGGCAGAACTGATTCAGGTCGCAGCGGTACGTGGAAACGGTCAGTGGCGAGTGGCTGCGGTAGGAGCGCTGGTACTCCAGGAATCGTTCGATGTCGAGTGTCAGGCTCGCGCCTCCGGCTGGCGCACCAACTGCCGGCTCTATGGTCGCGGTCATTCCTTCTCTTCCTCCCTATGCTCATTGTCCTCATTGCTCTCCGTCCCCAGCAGCCCGTTCAGCCTTGCCACTGCAGCCTGCTTGGCCTGGCCATCCGAGTGCAGGTACTTGGCGGTCGTGCCCAGATCGGAGTGGCCCAGGAGCTCCTGCACCGTCTTGACGTCCACCCCGTTTCGTACCAAGTGGGTGGCGAAGGTGTGGCGGAGCTTATGAACCGTGATGCCCTGGCCCGCCAAGCCCGCTCGCTCCAATAGCCCCCGCACGATACGGTGGATGCGTGCCCCCGAGATCGGCTGCCCCCACATCTGACTGATGAACAGGTGACCACTCTGAGTGGGCCCGCGCCAGGCAAGGTATCCCTGGATTGCGTCAACCACCTCGCCAGTCAAAGGCACCATCCGTTCCTTGTTGCCCTTGCCGCGCACTCGGAGTTGGCGGTGTTCCAGGTCAACCTGATCCAGGGTAATGGCGGCGGCCTCACTGCGGCGCAGGCCGGTTGAGAGCAGGAGCAGAAGCAGGAGCCGATGGCCGGGGTTCTGCGCGGCGGCGAGCAGTTGCTGGACCTGTTCCGCAGATAGCACCGTGGGCAGATTCCTCGCCACCTTGGGCAGAGGCAGTCGGCGCGCAGGGTTGCCCTGGCACTGGCCCATATCCTGCAGGAACGAGAAGAACGACGAGAGGCAACCATACTTGCGGCGAATCGTCAACGGCTTCATGCCTTTGAGAGATAGGCCCCAGGCGACCACGTGCGGGCGGGTGATCTCCGCAGGTGCGGGCACTCGGCCCTCCTGCGCCAGCAGAAACTCCCGGAACTCGCGTAGGTCAATGCCATAGGCTCTGACCGTCCACGGCGAGTAGTGACGGTAGCCCTGTAGGTACGACAGAAACTCCGAGACTGCCGCGTCAAAGGCGGTTGCCGTTTCTGGCTCTGGCCCTTCCTGGCCCTCAATCGCGTGATCTTCCGCTGGGTCAGTGACTCGCATCTAGCGCTCCTGTAACCCACGTTCTGTCGATCACATAGGTCACTCGAAGCGGCCTGGAAGTCAACGCCGGGAGGCCAGAATCTGCAGCCAGAAATGGGCCGAAAACCGGGCCTGTAACAGGACAACTGTCGGGTGTCTGGAAAAGGCGACAAACGGACTGGCGGATTCAGGCGGAAATGGCGGCGGCGGCGCTATATGTATAATGTGCGGCGGTTAGGCGGCTGTGCTAGCGGAAGGACAGAAAGAGGAGCGCGAGGAGCGGGCCTGTAAGCCGGAGTCCGCATGGCGGGATCGTCGCTCCAGCGGTCGGATGAGAGCCGAGGCAGAACCAAGGTAAAACCAGGGCAAAACCAAGGTAAAACCAAGGCAAAACCGTACACTTTTGGGCCATTTTTTCGCCGGTGCACGTTCTCTGGCCGCAACTTGTGGCGGGAAGGTGGACAGGCTGAACCACGGCTATGCGCACCTGCCCTGGCGCTCGGGGCTCAGCGCGTCCGATCGGAAAGTGCCAAATGGCACATGAACTGCCAGGCAACCCGAGGGGCACGCGACCACCGCTGCCGGATCTAACCATCAAGCCATCGAATGCGAGGTTCTGGCGGCCGCGGCTCCAGGCAGACATAGTTAGCCAGGGCGAGCGCCATCACCAGGTCGTCATGGGCTCCCGACGGGGCGCCCAGGCTTCCATCATCCAGGTGCTGATAGGCCCGCAGCTCACTGATGGTCGCTTCGCACGCGACGACCAGGCTGCGCTCGCGCAGCGACTTGTCCAGCCGGTCGATGAGCAGCACCTTGGAGGCCTGGTTGGTCAGGAACCCCGGCTGGGACTCCGTCTCCCGCCGGTGATCCTTCCACACGTTGGCCCGGAGGCAGTCCAACTCCAGCAGCACCGCATGGCCGTGGTTATTGCGCTCCACCACCAGCTCCGCCTGGTTGTAGCGCTCGGAGAGCGTGTAGAGCTTGGCCGCGAAGACATCGGGAGGCCACTGTCCGCGCATGCGCGCCACCACTGCCATGGGAACCCCTGCCTCCTCGGGGCGGCGCACCACCACCGCGGCACTGGGATCGCTCTCGGAGAGGCCTTCCGCCGGGTCGGCGCCGATGACGTAGATGGCGCCCCGCTCCGGCTCCTCCCAGACCGCCTCATGCTCGTCTCCGTGGAGGTAGGACCGGCTCTCCAGCCACCCGACGGCCTCGTCGCCAAATGCCGGCCGCCCCGAGCGCAGGAAGCAGCGCGCCGGGTCCTCCGGGTATTCCTGGTCGAACCTCTCGCCCAGGTCGAAGCGCTTGGCGCGGCGCCACTTGATCTGGGCATCATCCAGGCCGTGCTCGGCGCGCAGGGCCAGCTCGTCTTCGGTCAGGCTTGGCGGATCGAGGATACCCGGGAGGCGATAGGTCGGGTCATCCCACCACGGGAAGAAGTGGCGCTTGAAGCGCGGCAGGTTGGGATCGCCCTCCGCATGCTTCTGCCAGAAGTCCCAGGCGTAGTTCTGGCCGTGGGGGGTGGTCTCGATGACCACCCGTCCTCCCGCCGGCACGGCCTCGAGGATGGAGGCCAGCGTCTCTTCCGGATTGGGCCAGAAGGCGAACTCGCTGGCGTGGACGTTATCGATGGTTTGGGCGCGGCCGAAGGTCACCGAGCCGGCGGTGCCCACCAGGAACTGCGAGTCGGTCTCAGACCACCACAGCTCGCGGCGGTTGCTGCGCCGGGTGGACAGGCGTGCCCGCTCCGATTCGGGCAGCATCCGCTCGAACAACTGCACCATCTGGAAGATCCTCTCGGTCGACTCCAGGTCATGGGCGATGACCACCGTGCGCCGGTTGGGGGTCAACCGGGTATCGTGGTAAAATATCGCCTCGATCAGCGTGGAGACCCCCACCTGGCGCGGCTTGAGGATGTAGTCCCGGCCGCTCAAGCTGCGCTCAAGCTTGCGCTGGATCGGGTTCAACCTCAGCGGAATCACTCGGTTCTGCTTGTCCCGAATCCGCAGCAGCGCCTGAATCCACTCTGTCCGGCTCACATGATCGGGATGCTGGCAGGCTATCCGGCGCGCCACCTCCGCCCACTCCGCTGGCGTCAGAGCTGGCTTGGGCAAGGGCATAGGCGATTCCTGCGGAAATGTGCTGCTCGTCATATTCATCTCCTGTGCGTGTCCTCTCCTCGGTCACCACCGTCGGCTCGCCCCGGGCGGTGCGCTCGACATCAACGCCGACCTTGAAGAGGTTGGTCACCTCGTTGGGGCGCAGCTTGGCCGCCAGCTTCAGCTGGCCGGTCTGCGGGTCCGGCTTGACCCACTCGGACATGGCGCCCTTGGCCAGGCGCTGCATGTCGGCGCCGTCTCGTGCTTGCCGCTCGACCATCTCCCGGACCGCGTCCAGCTGGGCCTGGCGGCGCGCCCGGTCTTGCTCGTCATCCCATGCGGCCGCCCGGGCCTGCCAGTGCCAGCGCTCGCACGCTTCCTCCAGCGCCGACCGCGACCAGCCCGCTTCCCCGGCGTGCAGCCGGCGCAGCTTGGCCAGCGACCGGCCGGGGCCGAGGTCCCGGTACGCGCCGAACTTGCTGTAAGCTCTGCTCGATTCTCCCGGCATGCGCTCCCAGAGGTTCTCGGGCTCCTCGTGCAGTGCAACTTCACTCATGGGGGTCACTCCTATGTGGCTGGTTGCCAGTGAACTCCTCGAAGCGGCGCAGGATCACGTCGCAGTATCGCGGCTCCAGGTCCAGGCCGTAGCATACTCGTCCCGTGCGCTGCGCGGCGATGATCGCCGTGCCGGAGCCCAGGAAGGGGTCAACCACAAGCTGGCCGGGCGTAGTGGCATTGCTGATCGCCCGCTCGATCAACGGCAGCGGTTTCATCGTCGGGTGGAGTTCATTGCGGGCGGGCTTGTCGTGCTCCCAGACCGTCGTTTCGTTGGTGGGACCATGCCAGCGTGGACTCTCTCCGCGCTTATGGCCGTAAAGGCAAGGCTCATGTCGGGATTTGTATTGGGCAAACAAGGAACCGCTCGCGATATGTTTCACCCAGATCAGAAGGGTCCGCTCGCGCCATCCGCTCTCGTCGAGACACGTGAGGACATCGCGCAGGTGTGCGCTGGCAAACCACAAGTAGACCGGCGCTTGGGCATCGCTGTGCGCATGCGCAAGCGACAGGCTCGCAACCAGCAACTGTCGGTAGGCTTCGGGCGTCATGTCATCCCAATAGCAGTCGGAGGGCTGGTCGATGCCGCGGCGGGCCTTGGCGATGCGCTCTTCCTGCGCAGCGCGGCCACCGCAGTAGGAGACGGCATATGGAGGGTCGGTGATCACCGCGTGGGCCAACCTACCGTTCATCAGCCGTTGCCATGATGCAGCATCGGTCGCATCCGCACACATCACCCGGTGCGGGCCCAGCTGCCACACCTCGCCCGACTGGACGCGGGTCGGGCCCGTGGCCTGCTCCGCTTGCTCCATGGCGGCTTCGGCATCGAACGTTTCCTCGCGGTCACCGAAGAGCTCCCGCTGCGCCTCGCCGAAGATCTCGCCGATCTCGTCCTGGCCGAATCCGGTGAGGTCGAGATCGGCGTCTGCAAGCTGCAACTCCTCCAGCACCGCCGACAGCTTGGGGATATCCCAGTCGCCGGTGATCTTATTCAGCGCCAGGTTGAGGGTTCGCTCTTCGTCGGGTGCGAGGTCGACCACGACCACGTCCGTTTCCTCTACCCCCTGTGCGGCCAGGATCTTGAGGCGTTGGTGGCCGCCCACGACGTTGCCGCTTCTGCGGTTCCAGACGATCGGCTCCACCAGCCCGAAGCGGGCGATGGAAGCGCCCAGAGAATCCAGCATCTCCGCGCTGATCGTGTGCGGGTTGTAGGGCGCCGCGCACAGATCAACCAGCGACTTGGTTTCAATCTGCAGTCTTGCGTTCATGATGAATCCTCCATGTCTGTCCGTTCTGTTGCCTCTGCTTTGCTCGTCACTGCATCTACCCCCCAGAACGCGAAAGCCAGGAGGAGGTCGGCGCAGACATGCGATCGGCGCCGTCTCTTCCCGGCTTCACTTACTCCGGCGTTCACCTGCCATCATCAGCAGGCGGACCCATTTCGCTAGCCGCGGCCAGTATTGGCTATAACAGCCCCAATCCTCCTCTTTGCGTCGTCTTCAGGTGCCACTCCCGAGGTTGGCCGTCTCGCGCGACGCCGGTAATCTTGATCAAGCGCGGAGGCCACAGGGGAAGCGATATCTCGGTCGCGCCGGCTGCGACGCTCACCGCATCACCTGCGGCTGGCTGTTGCGCCCGCGCCTGATCGGATTGCCTGAAGCCATCGGCGCCGTCGCCGCGATCACCCTGGCGCGCCGCGACCAGGGCTGCCGTTGACAGCGCCAGGTCATCCGCGAACCGCCTGCGCTGCGCCGCCAGGAAGCTCGCATCCCGGTCGCGACCCATTGCCCGGTACGCCGCTTCGGCGACGTTATTGATCGGGAGGTAAAGCCACGGCTTGGTCGTGGCCTTGAAAAACGCCTCGGCCTCCACCATGTCCAGCACATCGAAGAGATCCCGGAAATCCCATACCAGGTACATCTCTATCCCGTAGCCGAGGCTGAACATGATCCCTTCCATCAACTGCGCATCGAGGTAGGCAGTCAACTGCCTCAGCCCGCTGCGACTCGCGCCAGCGTGCTTCACCCCCATGATCAGCAGCAGCCGGATGACCGCGCTAGGGGACAAGTAGCTGCGCTTGCCTTTGCCACCAGCAGGAGGCAGGACGCCGGCATCTCGCAGACGGTCGACCTGTCGCCCGCTTATGCCGGCCAAGTCTGCAATCGCATCCGCGCCCATCCGCACCCGACCGCCTCGCAGCGCGTCATAGCGCTCCTGCGGCGCGTGAGAAGTCGCCTCGTCGGCCCCGGCCGCGACGGACTCTGGTGTAATCTCTGACATGATCACCTACCTCTGCCAATAATGCTAGCACCAACTGGTGCTTATGTCAATGGCATAGCGTGGAAGGTCCGCTGGAGTGCCTGTCCGACGTGGCGCTGGGTCGCATGTTCCGGTAGGGCGGGAGCTTCAACTCAGCGCGCCGACACGCGGCCAGCCTTCTCCGGGGTCGCAGGAGGCTCAGCCGGGAAAGCATGACAACCGGTCATGGCCGCGGGCATCACGTCGCAGGCGCGCAAGCGGACGCCGCCAGCGGGGGAATCCCATCATTGCCGTCTATGCCTTCAAACACAGCGGACGAGCGCCGCGCTGGGCCTTGACACGGGGGCATCTCCGAGTGAGGAATGTGTCGGTCGGCGGCTGCGCCGGCAAACACGTGAGTCACAAGGAGGATGGCGAGGATGGCAAAGCAGACGAAGAAGCAGGCAGTGGAGCGGCGCACCCACGAGCGGCTGGCGGTGCGGAAGGAGGCGGCCCAGCGAGGGGCGGAGACTCGGCGGCGCAAGCGGGAGGTGCCGGAGCAAACCGAATCCGCCACACAGCCAACGCAACTGCAAGGCCAGCAACCGGAGTCGGTCCAGCAGCAGACCAAACGCCCCGAAGCCAGCACGGCGCGAAAGAGCGACTCTCCCGGGGCGATGGCAACCGTCGCGCTGCGGGGCGAGCAGGCCGAGCGATTCCGAGCGCTGGCGGCGGCGCAGGAGATGAGCCTGTCCAAGCTGCTGGTGCGGATGATGGAGGTGTTCGAGGCGCAGGTCGGATAGCCGGACTACATCAGTCCGCTCAGAAGACAACGGCGAACCGCTTTCCTACTGAGGATGGCGGTTCGCCGCGTCATCCCGCATCGGATGGCTCCATCCTCGACCGCGCTCGCGCCGCACACGGGGCTGCCAAGCACGACGCTGTGACCGCAACACGGTTGCCTCTTGGCCTAAACATCGCTACAATCAGTCCACTCTCGGTCGGCAATGGCACGGGTCAGCAACCGGCAGCGTCAAGCGAGGCGGAGATGGATTGGACAAGCGAGATCGAGCGGATGCTCAGCGGGTACGCGTTTGCGATTGACGTCATCTGCGAGGTGGTCGCCGAAGGCACGCGTGATGCGGCGGAGCAACTGAGGGCGCATATCATGGAGGTCTTCGATCTCTACCGTGCCCCGCTACAGGTTATGTCCGACCGTCTCAGCCCCGATCAGCAGCAAGAGCTCTCCGACCTCGATGGGAAGCTTCTTGCCGCCGACAAGGAAATCCGTCGCGTCATTGACATCAGCCTAGTTGACCACCTAGAGCGCATCAGAGGCGGCACCGCACAGCCCAAGCGGCGGCGTAAGAGTGCGCCTTAGCCGGCCCCCTGCCGAAGATCCGTTTCCTAGCAACTCCGCCAACAGGCGCGGATTCTCGCCCTCAATGTGGGTCCCACCCGACGTGGTAGCGATGCTGGCGTGAACTTCGCATGAGTGAGGAGGGAGGAAGTTGAGTCGCCGATCCGGGCCAGCGGCGCCCCATACTGCCGCGACGGAGCGCGACCTTCGCGCCGACCGCCCTGACCACGAGCGTGCAGATGACGAGAGCCACAGCTGCACGGAAGACCTCCATGTCAGCTCCGTTCCTCCACGCGAAGACGGCGCTGGAAGGCGCGCGGCTCCGGCTGGAGGTGATACGCCAGCACGGCCTGGCATACACAACGCCAGCGCCCTCGCGCCGGCTTGACAGGCGGTTGCCAAGCACGGTTGCGGCAAGCAGGGGGATGTCGGGCTGGCGCGCGCCCGAGGGTCCGCAGCATCTCCGTCGCTTGTGGGTCAGGCTGCGCGTGGGCCTCGCGGGCAGGAGGAGAACCCTTGGTGTCAACGAAGTCTCGTTTGGATCTCAATGCGAAGCGTCGTCCCGTACCGCCCACGACGCGGCAATGGCCTAGGAACTACATCATGGAAGCTGCGCTCAGATTCGATGCGGGTACGATTACCCTCGAGGGGTTGGATGCGCAGTCCATTCCGCAGCCGTTCACATGGGATGCGAGGGTTTCGAAGTTCCGCGCGCCGGCGATAGTCAGGCGGGCGGTGGTGCAGTCGCTATCGCGAGATTGCATCGAGGTGGCAGATCGGACGTCGGCTGCGTGCTCTCTCGATGTCAGACTGCGCACCTCGTATGACCCGCGGCCGTATCAACAAGAAGCCCTGCAATCGTGGCTGCGCGCCGGCGGGTGCGGGACCGTGATTCTCCCGACCGGGGCGGGCAAGACCTTCGTCGCGTTAGGCGCCATAGCCGAGATCAAGCGCAGCACGCTGGTGGTCGCTCCGACCATTGACCTGATGAGCCAGTGGTACTCTATGCTGAGTGATGCCTTCGCGACCGAGGTCGGCCTCCTCGGCGGAGGATATCGAGAGATCAGGGATCTTACCGTCTCGACCTATGACAGCGCGTACATCCTCGCCGCCGAGTACGGTAATCGCTTCGATCTGATCATCTTCGACGAGGTGCACCACCTGCCCAGCCCCAAGTATCGCCAGATTCCCGAGATGTCAACCGCCTGGTGGAGGCTCGGCCTCACCGCAACCTACGAACGCCAGGACGCGAGTCACTGCGACCTGGAGCATCTGATCGGCCCCGTGGTGTATCGCCGGCGCGTCCACGATCTGAAGGGCGAGTATCTGGCGGACTATGAGATCGTGCGCATCGGGACAACGTTAACCGAGGACGAATCGCGCCGCTACGAGGCCCATGCCGCGGTGTACTACCCGTTTGTCAGGAAGACGGGGATCAAGCCGCACGGTCAAGGTTGGGAGGAGTTCATCAGGCTCAGCGCCTGGAATCCAGAGGCGAGGTCGGCGCTCATTGCGAGGCAGCAGATGAGGCGAATAGTCTTCGGCTCGGAACGGAAGCTGGAGGCGTTAGAGGCACTGCTCAAACAGCACTGCGGAGACAAGGTGATTGTGTTCACGGAGCACAACGAGTTGGTATACCGCATATCACGGGAGTTCCTTATACCGGCCATCACGCATCAAACTGCGACCAGAGAGAGGAAATGGATTCTGGACGGATTCAGGGACGGGATCTTCAACGCGCTTGTGACCTCGAAGGTGCTGAACGAGGGGATCGACGTGCCGTCGGCAAAGGTCGCGATCATCCTCAGCGGGAGCGCCAGCCCGAGAGAGTATCTGCAGCGCCTGGGGCGCATCCTGCGCAAGTCGAGCGCGCGGCGGACTGCGCTGCTTTACGAGGTCGTAACCTCGGCTACCAGCGAGACCGGCGTCAGCTCCAGGAGACGCAAGGGCCATGCTGACGCTTGACCTGCTGCGGTTCACTGTTCGCGGCGATGAGGTCAAGCCGGTCTTCGTCACCGCCACCGGCGGCCGCAAGTACCTCACCGCCGCCGACCAGATGATCCAGACCTTTCGGCGCCACGTCGGTCGGACCGTCGGCGAATTGTCTAGGGAGATCGAAGAGCTGTTCGGCCACCTGCCCGATTATAAGGTATATCGCGGTTTCGCCAAGTTGCTCGACGAATATGCGGTGACCGAGCCGCCTTGGACTATCAATGCGGAGGCCCTGCGACGCGCCGTGTTCTCGTTTGCCGCCCAAGCGGGTCCGCCGGTACGACGGGCCGACCTGCTCTTTTCCAAGACCACCCCGGACAAGCTCGCCGAGATAGCTTCCCAGGTGGGAGTGCCGCAGGAGAAGCTGCCGGCCATGCTCTATGGCGACCTTCCGGAGAATCGCGTTGTGCGCGAGTTCGATGCCAATCTGACCGCAAGGGAGTTGATCACCCGCTACAATACCGCATTGGCGCAGGCGATGCTCTATCGCGCGACGCGCATGACCGTGCAGTTGTTCGACAACTACCGCATGGTTTTCACCCACATCAAGTTGGCGCGGCTCATGTATGCCATCGCGCCGCTCCATCCCGGCTACCGGGTCGTGGTGGACGGGCCGCTCTCGCTATTCCGCAACGTCGAGCGCTATGGCGTGGCGATGGCGCGGGTGCTGCCGGCTGTTCTGTGGTGTCGGAGGTGGTCGCTGTGCGCGGTGGTGAATGTCGGCGCGGGCGAAAAGACGTTCAGGCTCGGCCCGTCGTGCGGGTTGACGTCTCACTACCGCGATCAGCCGCGATTCGACTCTGCCTACGAAGAGGCATTCTTCCGCAGGTTCTCACGCAACAAGAAGAGCAAATGGACCATCGAACGGGAAGCTGAAGTGGTGAATTTGGGGGCCGCGGTAATGATTCCGGACTTCAAGTTCACGCACATTGACGGGCGAGTCGCCCATCTTGAGATCGTCGGGTTCTGGACGCCCGAGTATCTGACGCGGAAGCTGGAAAAGCTCAGGGCGGCCAATCTACCCAACATGATAGTAGCGATCCCGAAGGCGCTGCGGTGCTCGAACGACGAGTTCACCGGCCCTGTCATCCGCTACAAGCAGAGGCTGCTGATTAAGGATGTCCTGCCAGTGCTGGAGGATGTGGGCATTCCGGAAGCCTGAGCGCCCGTCAGGTGGCAGTGAGACACGCAGAGGGGTGCCCTCGGCTTGCGTCTAAGGTAAGACCATTCTACCATATGACACCATTCTGCGGCGCCTGTGGCGCCGCTTTTGGTCTCACGGAGGGCCGAGGGCATGGAGGTTCTTCAGGCTGCCGTCTCCCTGATCGTGAAGTCGGTGGTGTTGAGTGCGCAGTGGGCAGGTCAGAGACGCAGGCTGTGCCTGCGGCAGGTGGCCGCCGGTGCCGGCGAGCTGGCGCAGCTGCGCGCGGAGGTGACTGCGCTGCGTGACGAGAACGATCGGCTGCAATTCGAGAACAGCTTGCTGCGCTCACGCCTGCGTCATGCCCGTTCCCGCAAGCCGCACTACACGCCTATCCAGCGACTACAGATCCTCTGGCACATGCAGTACTTCAACATCCCGCGCGAGCGCGTGAAGGAGCATTTCGGCATCGCCATATCCACTCTCTACCGCTGGCTGCACGCGGCGGAGCGCGGCGACATGGGAGACAAGCGCAGCAAGCAGGAAAGCCCCCGGAAGACGCCGGCGGAGATCGTGCGGCTCGTCTGGGAGATCTTCGA
>Ga0315280_10004745_pt1 | contig 19799 bp, 17 predicted proteins | sample YL17G06_40_MG_FD_203697 | JGI IMG/M metagenome (GOLD analysis project Ga0315280, IMG submission 203697) | Sediment microbial communities from Yellowstone Lake, YNP, Wyoming, USA - YL17G06_40 | ecosystem: Environmental > Aquatic > Freshwater > Lake > Sediment | place: USA: Wyoming | collected... | reverse complement strand
AGTATTCAATGCCACCACCGAATGTTAGAAGCATACCCTTAGATGCTGTTTCTCCCTCTGCAACCTTTGCTGTCTTTAAGATGTAGTTAAGTTTTACTGGAATGTTGACGGCTAACTTATCATTAAGGAATAGGTTAATGCCACCACCGAAGTTAATGCCTAGTGAGTTAACATCTTCTGGTACTATAGTGCCTTCTGTCACTACCTTGTATTTAATCAAATAGAAGCCGAAGCCGCCGCCTGCGTATGGTCTGAACTTCCCCTCACTGATGAAGTTAATCCTAGCACCACCGCCGAAGTTTATCATCTGAAGTTTGTAAGCACCCTCTTCTATAGTGATTCCGCCTTCTGATACTGCCTTATTCTTATAACCAAGATGATAATCAAAGCCGCCCTCAATTGATAACATAGGCATGACACCAATGACTACACCACCACCGAAGTTCATGAAGTTAAGTTTGAAGCCATCTGCCAGGTCGCCCATTGGCATTCCTATTCTAAGTCCGCCGCCAGCTCCAACACTCATCGCAAATGCAGTGGAAAATGTACCAATCAGTGCTAATGTTGCAATTGTTACTATAATCTTCCTCATCTTTCTACCTCCATTTCTTTTTACTTACCATTCTTATACTATAAACCCTACAAAAATTCAACACTTTTTTACCATATATATAAACTAAATTTATCTATAAATAGCATATTATTTATTTATTGTCAAGATATATATTAAATTTTTTTTATATAAAAAATAGCGGTACGGGGATTCGAACCCCGGTCCTATGGCTGAGAACCATATATCCTAGTCCCCTAGACGATACCGCCATATCTATGTTTTCTAACAAAACTCACCATCTATGTCAAACGAAAAAATATTATATTCTATATAATTATAAGCGTTTACAATTATGTAAGTGTATAATATTATATCAGAAATATTTGATAACTCTCAGGAGATAATATGTTTTCGTCGGTTATTAAAAACAGTTCTTTGATAGTGACAATTGACCTTGATGCTATTGAAGAGAACACAAGAAATATTAAGGCATCACTTGATAACGGTGTCAAACTACTCGCAGTCGTCAAGAGTGATGCTTATGGTCATGGTCTGATAGAGGCATCAAGGGCTTGCCTTTCTGGCGGGGCTGACTGGCTTGGAATCGTGAATGTAAGAGAGGGTGTGATGCTGAGAGAGGGTGGAATTAGCGCCCCCGCTATTATATTGGGTGCAATACTGCCCGCAGAGGCAGCCGATGTTGTATCAAACAACCTTGATATTATTGTCTTTACAAAGAAGACAGTGGAGGCGCTCGCATCTTCCTGCCAGAATCTTGAAAAGGAAGTCAATGTGTTTATCAAGGTTGATACTGGAATGGGACGCCTAGGTATCTTTCCTGATGAGGTTTTTGATTTTGTCCGTTTTGTATCAAATGTGCCTTTATTAAATATTAAGGGATTAATAACTCATTTTCCTATCGCATATTTTGATGATAAGAAATTTACACTTGAGCAGATAAAGGTTTTTAAGACATTGATAGAGAAGTTAAGAAATGAGGGGTATGTTCTTCCACTTAATAATTGTGCTAACTCTGCGGCAATTCTGAGCATTTCGGAAGCGCAGTTTGAACTGGTAAGGGCTGGAATTGCCTTATATGGTTATTATCCGTCTGATTCCGATGAAAGAAGGATAAAATTGAGACCAGCAATGACACTTAGAGCAAGAGTTATGTATTTAAGAAAGGTTAAAAAAGGAACACCTATCTCTTATGGAATAACATATAGACCCGATAGAGATACATATATAGGTGTGATTCCAATTGGTTACAGGCATGGCTACCTCAGGGCTTTATCTAATAAGGCATTTGCAATCTGTAAAGGCAAAAGAATAAAACAGGTTGGCACAATATGTATGGATATGTCAATGTTTGACTTTGGACCTATGCCAGATATAGATGAATATGAGTGGGTAATGCTGATGGGTGAGGATTCTGGCGAGGCGATATGGGCTGATGAGTTAGCAGGCTATGCCAATACAATTTCTTATGAAATACTTACATCGCTGAGTGGTAGAATTGACAGGTTGTTTATTCAGGGCGGTGAGATTGTTGGTTCTAAAATAGCCAATAATATCAGTATTGACAGGTAGCGTGATTGTCTATGGCAGGTAAAATTGTAGAGATATTCATAATTTGGTTTGAGGAGATAGGTAAGAGAACATTAAAGTTTCTTGGTGACCTCGGTGGAATTGCTATAATGTTTTGTAAGGCATTTATAAACATCTTTATTCCACCATTTGGATTTAGAAGAACATTGAAGCAAATGCTTGTATTTGGTGTTGAGAGCACACCTGTTGTAGCGCTTACTGCACTCTTCACAGGTATGGTTCTCACGCTCCAGACAACATATGAGATATCAAAATTTGGCGCTCAGACATACATAGGTGGTGTCGTTGGTCTATCAATGACAAGGGAACTTGGTCCCGTTCTGACATCGCTTATGATTGCAGGAAGGGTTGGAGCATCTATTGCCGCTGAAATTGGCACGATGAGGGTAACTGAACAGATAGATGCGCTTGAGACGCTTGCAATGAATCCTATCCGCTATCTTGTAGTTCCAAGATTTATTGCAGGCATTTCAATGCTACCTTTACTTAATGCCATGGCGGACTTCATTGGTATTGGTGGTGGATTAATGGTTGCAACAACTACTTTTGGTATACCATCAAGGTTCTATCTCAGGAGTTTGAAAGATATGGTTGCACCTTATGACCTATTTGTGGGTATTTTAAAGACCATTGTTTTTGGCGCAATTATTGCGTCTGTTGCCTGTTACTATGGTTTTAAGACAAGGGGAGGTGCGGAAGGTGTTGGCAGGGCAACTACGGTTGCTGTTGTATATTCTTGCATTATAATTTTACTTGCAGATGTCTTACTTACCGCACTTTTTATTAGATAATAATTTTTCGTTCTATGGTTGATAAAAGAAATAACGGTAAAAAGGTGATTATAGAGGCGAAGGACTTATATAAGACCTTTGAGGACAAATCAGTTCTTGTTGGAATGGACCTTGAAATTTATGAGGGTGAGGTAATAGTAATAATTGGCAGGTCTGGTTGTGGTAAGTCGGTCTTCTTAAAGCATGTAATAGGTATATTAAAACCAGATAATGGTGCTGTCTATTTTGATGGAACTGAAATTGGTAGTTTGAGTGATAGAGAGCTAAATGATGTAAGAAAGAATTTTGGGATGTTGTTTCAGGGTTCTGCTCTCTTTGATTCGCTATCTGTTAAGGAGAATGTATGTTTCTTCTTTTATGAATATACCAAGACACCTCAAGATGAAATTCTAAAGATAACAAGAGAGAAACTTGCAATGGTTGGTTTGACAGGAGTTGAAGATATGTATCCAGCAGAACTCTCAGGTGGAATGAAGAAGAGGGTTGGTCTTGCCAGGGCTATTGCAGCAGAGCCAAGGGTGATACTCTATGATGAGCCAACGACGGGTCTTGACCCTATTATGGCAGATGTGATAAATGAACTCATTCTGAAACTCCAGAGAGAACTCAACATCACGAGTATCGTAGTTACACACGATATGGTCAGTGCATATAAGATTGCAGATAGAATTGCTATGTTATACGATGGTAAGATAATAGAGGTTGGAACTCCTGAAGAGATAAGAAATACAAAAAATCCTGTTGTTCGGCAATTTATTACAGGAAGTTCTGTTGGACCCATAGATGTTTTGAAAGGGTAATAATAAAATGTAGGAGGTATTAATATGGCATTAAGTGCGGAAGTAAAAGTTGGTTTCTTTGTATTTGTCGTGATAATTATGCTTGGTGTTCTTGTCCTTGGGATTGCTGATATAAATATTCACAAGAAGGGTTATAATGTTGATATTTTGTTTCCCAGTGCTGCAGGTCTTGAGGAGAATGCACAGGTAAGTTTGGCAGGGATGAAGATAGGCAAGGTTGAGAGAATAATTCTTGAATCTGATGTTGAAGGCAATCCCAGGGTTCGGGTGAGATTAAGAATAAATGAGGGTGTGATGATACCAGATGGGTCAAAGCCGATTATTACTGTCTCCAGTTTACTTGGTGAGAGGTATATTGAGATAATGCCATCAAAATCAAGCGGTAAATTTGTTGCTTCCGGTGGTGAGATGACAGGTCTTCCCCCCAGTGATTTTTCAACATTTTTATCTGAGACAGGTGGTATGATGGGTGACCTGAAGGATACCCTTGGAAAGATAAAGGGCTTTTTGAGTGATGAGAATAGAGAGAATATTACAAAGACACTTTCAAATACAAATAACATTACAGGTGATATAAAAGATGTTGTAAGAGATGCGAAACCTGGTATTAAGGGGACGATTAGTAATCTTCATTCAATAACAACCACTATCAATAATGTTATAACCCCGAATGAGGAGCGGCTCAGGAATACAGTAGTTGACCTATCTGACACGGTCAAAAGTTTGAAGAAGGTATCGGCAGATTTAGAAGTGACAATGGCGAATGTCCGCCAGATATCAGATAAGATAAATAAGGGTGAAGGGACGATTGGTAAATTAGTATATGACCCGAGTTTGTATGACAACCTGAATAACACAATCCAGAACGCAAACAAGTTGATAACTGACTTCCAGGAGAGACCCACAAGGTATCTGAACCTGAGTATATTCTAGTTAATTAATTTAGAATTTTTATTATAATATTATAAGTTATGGATATTATAAATAAGATTATATGTGCAGATTCACAGAATTTAGTTTTTATTCCAGATAAGTTTGTTCATTTAATAATCACAAGTCCACCTTATGGAGAAATGAAATTTGGATATGATTTAAATGATTATAAGTTGATGTTGAAAAATGTTTTGAATGAGTGTATAAGAGTATTAAAACCGGATGGTAAGTTATGTATAAATGTAAACAATTATGTAACTGATAAAAAAAGTTATGGAATAAGAAAAATAATACCTTTAACAAAGTTTGTTCAAGAAATGATAGGTGATTCATTAATATATATGGATGAAATTTTTTGGTATAAAAACCTTCCAATACATGGAAAAAGATTAAAGCCATTATTTGGTAGTTATCCTTATCCAACAAATTTTTTAATGTCTCAAAGAGTAGAATATATTTTAATTTTTAGAAAGGAAGGTAGTAGAGAACCTATAAGTGATGATATAAAAGAGAAAAGTAAATTAACAATTGAAGAATGGAGAGAGTATACACAAAATCTTTGGACAATACAAACTGTTCAATCAAATAACATACATCCAGCTATGTTTCCATTAGAATTACCAAAGAGATTAATAAAACTTTATAGTTTTTGGGGAGATACAGTTTTAGATCCGTTTGTTGGTTCCGGAACAACCTGTGTTGCAGCAAGAGAATCAGGTAGATTATTTATAGGAATTGATATAAGTGAAGAATATGTTGAATTAGCTAAAAAGAGATTATCTCAAGAAATTTTATTTCATTGATTATGGATAAAATATTAAAAGATTACTTAAATAAATATAACGAAGAAAAATATTATTGGTACATCCCAAAAGGAAGAACTATTTCTTATAATACATTAGAAACAATAAAAAATATTCTTATCGTTTTGAAAAATTTTGAAAGTAAGAAGTGGAGTTTAGTAAAATCTGAATGTTTAAGAATATTAGAAAGTAAGGGAATAATAAAACATAGAAGAGAGGATGTTGATATTGAAGCAAAAATTAGAATGGACAAGGTTGTATTAAGTACACTTGGTTTCGCATATATTGATGATGATGAGAGTGTTTATATTACTGATGTAGGAAAAAAATTTTTAGAGGAAGATATATTAAATATAGCAATTAACCAATTATTTAAGTATCAAATATATAATCCAACAATATCAAGTAATGAACATAAGTGCATTAAATTATTCCCTTTCAGAACATTACTGAATTTTCTTATTAAATTAGATGGTAATTTTTTGAATAGGGCTGAATTTATATTATTCATTTCAAGATGTAAGTCAGACAATGATATAGATTATTTTATTGAATTAATTAATTCTTTTAGAAATCTAAAAAGGAAAACTAAGATAGATTTAATAAATAAATTTGAGAGTAATATGAATAATTTAAGTAAGATATACAAAACAATAAAACAAGATTTTACGTATATTCTTAACTTTTTAACATTACATGATGTTATTTCATATAATAAAGGTGGTGATATATTGTCTTCCAAAATATATATAAAAGCAAATTCTTTAAATTTAGCTAGGAAAATTAAAAAAGATTTAGACAAAAAGGTTTTTATAGAATTTGAAAATGTAAAAGATTGGATGTCATATTATGGTGATTTAAATAAATTAATAAGTTATGAAGATGCTATAGAATATTATTCTATAAAATCTGATTTAGATAAATTATCAGAAATTTTAAAAACTACTCCACTAAAAATAAAACGAGATTTAGGAATAGAAGATGAAGATTATATAAAGGAAATTGTTGATGAGGAACTAATTGAATCTTATTTAGAAAAGAATATATGGAAAATTTCTCCCGAGCTTAGATTGGTGGAAAATGGAAGAGGATATTCAACACCAGCCGGGGAAATAGATCTTCTTGCTATTGATAAACAGGGGAGATATGTTGTTATTGAACTGAAAAAGGGAAGAACCAGTGATAAAGTTATTGGTCAAATTTCAAGATATATTGGTTGGGTAAAGCATAACTTTCAACAAGAATATGTTAAAGGAATTATAATTGCTAAAGATTATGATAAAAAGTTTATTTGGGCATTTAATGCATATGAAGGTTTTTCTTCAATTATAGATTTATATAAATATACAATTAAAATTTCTTTTAATAATTTTGATATAGATAGTCTTTCAAATTAATAATTTTTGTGATTATTTTACATAGATTGATATTTTCTATTATATTATGCATTCCATAAGAAAAGCACCAATGATTGTCTTCTCTGCTCTTCTTGTCTCAGGCATATGTGTCGGTCACTATCTCAATGTTCCTGTATATATCCTGTTTCTTTCACTTGCTGTCTGCATACCACTCATCTTTTTGATTAAATTCAGGTTCGCCTCTTTATCTGCTATATTTCTGTCGCTCTTTATACTTGGTGCAGTTCTTATAACATCATATGAGAGATATATTCCTGAAAATGACATATCAAACTATGCAGAAGGTCATATTGTTACTATTGAGGGCAGGGCTGACTCATATCTTGATAAAAGAGATGACAGGTCTTATCTATATATTAAGCCAGGCAAAATTATTGATGGTGATGTTGTAAGGTATGTGAGTGGTAGAGTAAGAACCACCATATATAATTTCTCAGGGGATATTCCTTACGGTGATAATATAGTCATTACAGGCAGGTTGGTCTTACCGAGAGGAAGGACAAATCCCGGTGGTTTTGACTATAAGGGCTGGCTCTCATCCAGGAGGGTGAGTGCCCTTTTATATGTCAATAAAGTTGATTCTGTCAGCAGTGGATGGGGGAATCCTCTAATTAAGTTTTCCTACTGGCTCAGGGAAAAGGCAGTCACCTGTGTAGACAGATTTGCAGGGGGAAGTGCAGGCGCTCTTCTCAAAGGCATGCTCATAGGCGAGCGAGAGAGCATACCGGAGAATATTCAGGAGGACTTCAGAAAATCAGGTGTAATTCATATCATAGCAATTAGCGGGCAGAATCTCTCGTTAGTTGGTTTTGCAACATTTCTTATTTTATCTGTCTTTGGTCTCTCAAAACGAACTTCTGCAATCATTGTGATACCTGTGATAGTGCTTTATTCAATTATGACGGGCTTTGACCCTCCGGTTGTAAGGGCTATGATAATGGGTATTCTTGTCCTGCTTGCCCTTATTCTTGAACTGAGGGTGTCGCTTTTGAATATTATTGGCACAGCGATGCTGATATTTCTTCTCTTCAATCCAAAGATGCTCTTTGATGTCGGCTTTCAGTTGAGTTTTGCTGCAACGCTTGGTATCGCTGTATTATATAGACCAATATCAGGGTTAATGCGATCTTTGCCTGCCTTTATAAAGGAGATGATATCTGCAACGCTTTCTGCACAGATAGGGGTCATTCCCCTTCTTATATATTATTTCTATAACATATCGCTGGTTTCTTTAATAGCCAATATGATTATAATACCTCTTTCTTCTATATCTATGGTAATAGGTTTTACAGGACTTATTCTCTCTTTTCCAGTAAGTTTTGTCGGAACAATATTTGGAGAGATATCAGGTCAAATCTCAGTAATTATTATATACCTTACGCATATTTTCTCAAGTTTTCATTGGTCCAGTATCAGTATTCCAAAACCGGGTGTTGAACTGATTGTATTTATATATGCTTCTGTAATCCTTCTTGTGTTATTTTTTACTCAGTCCCTTAGAAAAGTGTCTGCCCTTATATTTTGTGGTTTCATCGGTATATATGGCTTTGGTCTCGCCCTGAAACCATCATCTCCTGATATGCGACTCACATTTCTGAGTGTGGGTGACGGAAGAGCGGTTGTGCTGGAAGAACATGAGAAGTGCTATGTAATGGACTGTGGGAGTAAGTCAGGTGGTGACAATGCTTATAATACAGTGAAGTCATATTTAAATATGAGGGGAATAAAGAATATAGACACTCTTATAATAAGCCATCCGCATTCAGACCATATAAATGGTATATCAAAATTACTCTCAAATTTTTTAGTTAACAATCTATATTCTATACCATATCCATACCCTTCAAATACATATATTGAAATGCTTGGTTCAATAAAAGGTGATACCAGATTTTGGACTACAATTGGTGATTTCACAATTTTCAGGGATAGCAATTTTAGCATCAGGTTCTTCGCACCTTTATGCTTGCCACCAGTTGTAAACGAGGGTAATTATCCGGGTAATGATGCTATGAATTCTTCATCTATTGTAAATATCATAAGATTCAAAGGGCTGTCTATATATTTACCATCTGATAATGAGGATTTATTTAATGAGATTTATGACTATTATCAGATAATGGAGTTTCCACATCATGGTAGTAAGAATGCAAATATATGGCAATTTGTTAATGTCTCATTGTCAAAGGTTGTGATATTGAGTAGTGGAAAACTCTTTGAAAAGAATTATGAGAATATTAAGAATATGTCAGATGGGATGGGGGTTTATCTTATGTCAACTGGTGAGGGTGGAGCAATAACTGTTGAGGTAACAGGTAGTAGGTGCATTGTAAAATCTGAGTATTGAGAATCTACCTGAATTTTTTTATTATGATTAGTATACATTATATAATTCTGTGGTATTCTATTTGTTGAAATATGTTACATAGTAAAATAAAGATTGTTATACGATTTTGCTTTTTTGTGCTCTTCATTTTTATAATTCTGCAGGGTATGCTCTCCTGTGCTGGAACAAAGTATCCTACTGGTGATTTTCAGATATTGAGGATTGATGTAAACCCTGATAATTTATATGTTAATATGGATGCTATATTGACAGCACAGGTTTACAATCCAAATAACGAAGTCCTTCATTATAAATGGGAAGTGAGTGGGGGGACACTATATGGAACTGGTTATCAGGTTCAGTGGCACACACCATCAAGTAGCGGAGATTATCTTATAGAACTCGGGGTTATCGGTCAGAGCGGTGAGGATTATGAACGGTTGTTTGTCTCTGTAAATGATGTTCTATAATAGATAATAAATTGGTTCTTTTATATGGAAATTTTACTATTAAATCCACCGTTTTTACCAAGATACTCACGAGAGCAGAGAAGTCCAGCAGTAACTAAAAGCGGGACTCTTTATTACCCGATGTGGCTATCTTATGCAACCGCTCTTCTTGATGAAAAGGGCTTTGATTGCGTATTGATAGATGCTGTTGTTAAAAGCGGTGAAACGAAGTTAGAAAGATATATTAGAAAAGGAGACCCAAAATTAATTGTTCTTGACACATCTACGCCATCTATCTCCAATGATTTGATATGGGCTGTCCACCTGAAGGAGAGATTTCCATCTGCTTTTATACTTCTCGTTGGACCGCATGTCTCAGTATTGGGTGAAGAGATAATGTCAGAGATTCCATATATTGATGGCGTTGCTCGTGGTGAGTATGAGTTCATTGTGGTAGAGGTGGCAGAGAGGTTGAGAGACGGAAATAATAATATGAAAGGTATTGAGGGTATTATTTGTAGAGATAATGGAAATATAGTAAATGGCAGAAAAAGGCACCTTCTGCGAGACCTTGATAAGATTCCTTATGTCTCAAAGGCATATCTTAAGCATCTCAATCATACTGATTATTTCTATTCTCACAGCAGGTATCCAATTGTAATAACCCTTTCTGCGCGCGGTTGCCCATATGGTTGTATCTATTGTCTGTATCCACAGACATTCTCAGGGCAGGTATATCGTCCGAGGTCAATTGATGCGGTTGTCAGCGAACTTGAGTTTATTCAGAAAGGGTTCAAACCTTTGAGGGAGGTTATGTTTGAGGATGATTCATTTGTAGTTGATGAAGAGAGGACTTTTCTATTAGCGGAAGCGATTATAAATTCAAGATTCAGGTTGCCCTTCTCCTGTAATGCACGACCGGATGTGTCATATAAAACACTGAAAGTTCTTAAAAAAGCAGGGTTAAGATTGATGTGTGTTGGTTTTGAAAGCGGAAATCAAAAGATACTTAACTCAATAAATAAAAAAACTGATATTTCCACAATTGAGAGGTTTGTTAGAGATGCAAGAAGGGTGGGAATTATGATACATGGTTGCTTTATGGTGGGTTCGCCTGACGATGACGTTAAAATGATAAAAGAGACATACCGTTTCGCAGAGCGTCTTAATACTGATACTGCACAATTCTTCCCTGTGATGGTATATCCCGGAACTTCTATTTACAGGCAGATGAAAAAACTTGGTTATATTGATGCTGATAATTTCAGGGATTGGCTTACACCGGATGGTCTCCATAATTGTGTTTTATCAAATCCTCATCTTAAAGGTTTAGAGTTGGTAAAATTCTGCAATGAAGCCAGAAAGCACTATTATTTAAGACCGTTGTATATTGTGAGGAAAATAATTCAGTCATATGTAAACTCTCAGGAAGCGATTAGAAATATAAAAGCGGCGGGTAATCTTTTAAGGCACCTCTTATAGTATTTAGAATGGAAGGTTCTATTATACCAATTCTATTTATATTCTGGTTTTCATTTGCTATTTTGGTAGCAGGTTACATATTCTATCCAATTTTTATGATATTTATTTCTATGGTAGTTCCAAAGAAAAGGTATGAATTAAAAATTACTCCTTCGGTCAGCATCATTATTCCTGCCTATAATGAAGAGAAGGTTATAGAAAAGAAGATAGAGAATTCACTTTCTATAGATTATCCACCAGATAAATTTGAAATAATTATTGTTTCTGATGCATCAGATGACAGGACTGATGAAATAGTCAGTAAGTATGCTTGTAGTAAAATCAAGTTAGTCCGGCAAAAAAAGAGACGGGGTAAATTATCTGCATTGAACTTGGGTGCTAAGGAGGCAACAGGAGATATACTGGTTTTTACAGATGCAAATTCAATGCTGGATAAAGAGGCAATTTCAAATATTGTTATGCCATACTCTGACCCAAAGGTAGGTGGAGTTGCAGGTGAGCAAGTAATAATTGATGAAGGTGGTTCAGCAAAAGGCGAAGGTATTTATTGGCGTATGGAAGCGAAACTGAAGGATGCTGAAAGTCGCATAGGTTCTGTTATAGGTGCGGATGGTTCAATTTATTCAATAAGGAGAAAATTATATCCCTTCTTTGAGTCATCAAACGTAATTATGGACGATTTTGCTGTTTCAGCATCAGTTATAACAAAGGGCTACAAACTTGAGTATGTCTCTTCTGCCAGGTCGTATGAAGGTGCTTCAAATAACCTCTGGGTTGAATTTCTCAGGAAGGCAAGGGTCTATGCGGGTTCCGGGGGTGCAATATTACTCGTCAAACAGCTCTTACTAAGACCATTTGTCTTCAAAATTATATTCCATAAATTAGTCCGGTGGGTTAGCCCTTTTTTGTTGATGATACTCTTCTGTTTAAATATATTCCTCATTAACTATGGACTTTTTTATAAAGTATTTTTTATAGCACAGTCAATCTTCTACGGGTTGTCACTTGTTGGTCTCATTGTTGAGGTGGCAAAACTTCCTCAGGGAAGATTGACATATTTTCCACTTTATTTTACATTGACAAATGCAGCAGAGATTTATGGTCTTTTTGGAATGCTCACAGGTAAGTATAAAGCTGCCTGGAAGAAATTAAGATAATGCATACCAGACATTTTTCTCCTGGTGTCTTTTTTTTAATTTTATTTCAATTTATCTACTGTTCTAAAATTTGTAAAGAAGAACCGGGTGTTTATGAACTCTATTTTCTAACTATGGGCTCATCTGCGCATATTGTAATTTATCCAAATAGAGGCATTAAAGGAGATGATGTTCTCAAGAGAATGTCTGATGAGATAAAGCACATTGAATATATTGCAAATAGATTTGACGAGGAGAGTGAGATATCAAAGATTAATTCATTGAACACAGGTGAGAGGGTAATGGTAAACAAGGATTTGATAGATATACTGAAAATTTCAAAGGAGTTAACGATGAAAACTGATGGTGCCTTTGACCCGACATATATGACAGAGATTAAATATGGAGGTAAACCTGTTTCCGGTAAACGCGAGAGAGATGACTGGTCAAACCTTTCTATCAATGAAGATACAATGACCATAGCGAAACTTGGTGATGTCTTAATAGACCTTGGTGCAATTGCCAAGGGTTATGCGGCAGATAGAGCACTTAAATCAGTAGAAGGTCTTATTAAAGGAGGGATGGTTGAAATAGGTGGAGATATCTCAACATATGGTGAAAAGCCAGATGGTTCTCCATGGGTGATAGAGATTCCAGAAGAGTTTGGTGATTTCAGAATTGTTATTGAGGGTGGAGGAGGCGTTGCTACTTCATCTTCAAGGCATGGTAATTTAAAAGAAGGTGAATTTCATATTGTTGACCCGAAGACAGGAAAACCCATCGTTAATATCAACCAATCTCTTGTTGTTAGCAGTGACGCTACTATGTCGGATGCTTTTGCTACCTCCCTCATTGTTCTTGGCAAAGATGGCATTGGACTTATTAATAGAACAGATAATATAGAGGGTATGATTGTAACAAACGGTGAACTTTATAAATCAGATGGTATAGACAAATTCCTGAATAAGGAATTCTGGATTGAACTTGTTAGAACTTCGGCTCTTCCTCAATCTGATATAGAGCACCACAGTAGGGACAGTGAATGAATATCGCTCCCTCTTTCACCTCCACAGAGTCCTTATTAAGGGGGGCACTGCACATTTTACACTTCAAGTTCTCAAGGGAAAGGTCTCCGGGCAGGTCAATCTTCTGTATTATCTCCACTTCCTTTTTATGGCGATACTTAGCAATTGCTATTAAAGCAATTCCTATGATTATTCCCACTATTCCAATACAGAGGTTGGTTCCACTTGACCCTTCTGTCTTTGATTCAACTGATGTTGCTGCCCAGATAAACAAAACACTGAAGAATAATACAATTATTCCAACTATAATTAGAATAATATCTAAGGTAGTTAATGCTTTCTTCTTCTCTTCCATTTATACAAGGAAAATGTTTGAAAAATTTGAGCTTCTAATTATTTGGTCTTCATTTCTTTATAACGCCGTATAATATTCTCAAGCAGTTCTATTGTGTCAGAAAGAGTGATATTCCTTCTACCTATGCGAACATTATTCCCTGACACTTCAATCATTATCTGAATTGCTTCTTCTGCCTTCACCTCTTCCGGAGTTTTTGCCTCTACCATCTCAGGCAATTCAACTTCTACAGGTTTTTTTTCTGCTGGCGGCTTTACTAATTCCTCCTCTACAGGCACTGCTCTTTTAATTGTTGGAATCTCAGCGATTTCTTTCTCTACGACAACTCCTTCTTTTATCGGTGTTATCTCTGGAATTTCTAATGCTGGTTTTTTCTCAGAAACAATGACCTCTTCCTCTACCTTTTCTTCAACTAACTCTTTTATTTCTGGTATAGGTGGTGGAGGAACTTCTGCTTCTTCCTCTTCCCAGAAAGATGGTGCAAAGCTGGCAAGGTCTAACTCTTCAAATTCTTCTGTCGGTTCACTAATAGGAACCTTCTCCTCTACTTGAGGTGTAGTTGGCACTTCCGCTTCTTCACTCATAATTTTATCTATTAATGCGTCTGTCTCAAAATCCTCTGTTGTCTCTTCCTCTGCTTCTATCTCTGTCGCTCCAAGTCCAAAATCACCGAACTTCAGTATCTCTTTCAGTCGTTTAGCCCTCTCAAGATTTCTTCGTCTTATTGCCTCTATTGGGTCTATTTCCTCATTTTTCTCATCGGGCATATATAATCTCCCCCTTATAAAATTCTACTTCATTATTCTTTGTTAATTTTAACATATTTTTGTCAATATTTTTGTAAATAATAAACAGTTTTATTTCTATTTAGCAATCTTCTTTAACCCGAACATTTATATATAATATTACTTCTTTCTAAGTATAATTATTTTTAAGTTTAAATCATACAATGTATTTATTTGACTCTGTTCTTATAATAGAATTATCTAGGATAATATTTTATGGAAAAAGATGAGATAGGACCAAATCTGGTAAGAAAGATTTCATATCTCGCTCGCCTCGGTCTTTCTGAAGATGAGGTTGAGAAATTAACAGAGCACTTTAAGAGAGTCCTTGAGTATGTGAAAATGCTTGATGAACTACCAAGTATTGGTGGTGATATTGTCTCTGGCTTTGTTATAAAAGCACCCCTCAGGAATGATGTTGTAGGAGAGTCATTGGATAGGGAAGATGCTTTAAGGAATGCTCCCCAGACCAATGGGAAGTATATAATCATTCCCAGGGTGATAACAAAAGAAGAATAGTAGAGAAGATGTTTAATGTCAATTTTAGTTGATTTTATGTCTGATGTAGAGATTAGGTATTTTGTGAGGTCAGATGAATTTTCAAATGCGCTTAAAGGGAAGAAGGGTTTTTATCTTCTGATAATATCATTGCAGGATGGATTCTCTTTTAATCTGAGAAAAAAGAGAAGGTCTATTACAAAAGGTCTTTATCTATATATTGGCAGTGCTATGGGAGGTATTTCTTCAAGATTGGCAAGATACCTTAAAAATCCAGTCAATCGTCACTGGCATATTGATTATCTGTTAAAAAATGCTTCTGTGGAGAGAATAATTGCCGTTCCATCATCTGAGAAACTTGAATGTAAGGTCGTGAGGTTCTTCGCAGATCTTATTGGTTGGTCATCAGGTGTTTTAGGTTTTGGCTCATCTGACTGCACCTGTCCCTCGCATCTCTTTCTTTTACCGGGCACTGTAATAGTTGATAATCTGTTAAAGGAGGCGTTATGGAAAGCGATAGATTATTTTCCAGGGGAAATATACTGCTTATCCTTCTTGGGATAGGCGGTCTTCTGGTATTTATATTTCTTAATGATGTTGTCTTTCCGCAGTCAGCAATAGACCTTAGACTTTCAAGGGATGAGATAACTGGATTAGCAGAGGAGTTTCTTACAAAGCAAAGTATTGATAAGACGGGCTATACTAAAGAAATAGTTCTTGGGGCGGATGATGATGCTTCGGTATATCTGTCAAGATGTCTTGGAATTCAGGGCACAAACGCTCTCGTAAGGGAGGGAAAGGTTCCAATATGGAGGTGGGAACTCCGTTATTTCAAACCACTTCAGAAGAAAGAATACAATCTTTATATAACGCCTGAGGGAAAACTCATCGGCTTTAAGGTTTTACTTCCTGAGGCAGAGCCAGGGGCGAACCTGATTATTGATGATGCAGAGGTTATCGCTCGCGCGTTTCTCTCTTCTGTCTTTCAGATTGATGATAAATGGCAACTTGTAGAGAAATCTTCAACAAAGAGGGATGCAAGAACAGACCATCTCTTTGTCTGGGAGAACTCAAGTAAGATTCTTGGTGATGAGGGCAAGTTGAGAGTGAAGGTTGAGGTGGCAGGTGATAAGGTATCAACATTCAACTGGTTTCTAAAGGTTCCTGAAAAGTTTCTAAGAGATTATCAGACGCAGAGGTCATATGGTTCATTTCTGGGAATGATATCGGCACTGTTAATCATCGTTCTGGTTTTCACTGGTATTATTATCTTTTTGAGAAGTTTCAGGTCGGCTATTGTTCCAATAAAATATCCACTTATAGTAGGTATCATTGTAGCAGTTGCTCTCATCCTCGCGAATATCAATAGTATTCCAAGTATAATGATGGATTATAATACCGCATCATCAATGATGAGTTTTATCTTCTCTCAGGTATTGAAGGTGATTATCTCAGCGCTTGTATTTGGTCTCGCAGTTCTCATTGCTGTTGCTATAGGTGACCTTTATGGAAGACAGTATCTACCAGGTAGATATACTGTTATTGACAGTTTCAGAAAGGGAAGGATATTTACAAGACCTCTTGCTTTTTCATCACTCAGAGGTCTTTCTATTGCCTTTATTTTTATTGGTGGACAGATTCTATTCTACTTTCTTATGACAAGAAAGTTTGGTGTGTGGTTCCCAGCGGAGAATCAATATAGTGATGTCTATGGCACTATTCTTCCATTCCTCGCACCTCTGACGATATCTATAGTCGCAGGTATCTCAGAGGAATACATATTCCGTCTCTTCTCTGTTGTTTTACTGAAGAAGATTTTCAGATATTTGATAATCTCTGCAGTAATCTCATCTGCTATTTGGGCTCTGGGTCACTCTACTTATGCAGTATATCCAGTGTATATCCGAGGTATTGAACTTACAATCTTTGGAACATTGCTATTCTTCTTCTTCTGGCGATATGGTCTAATGACAGTAATAATTGCACACTATAGCATTGATGCGTTTTACATTGGTTATCCACTGCTTCTGGCGCACAGCAAATACTTCTTCATCTCAGGTCTTATAGTTATGCTTCTCGCAGTTCTTCCACTTATAAGCATAGCATTTATAAGAAGAAGAGAGGTAGCGATTGATATACCAGTTCCGCCGATTACACTTGATGGGCTTGGCAAATGGGTGTCTAATTTTATAAAAGGTGATGCACCGGTAAGTGAGAGAAGAAAGCTTGTTATCACTGTTATAGACAAGATATTTGGTGGGACGCCAAGAAGTATTGATGAACTCTCCGGTCGTATTATAGCAATTCTAAGGTTGCTATGGGGTGTAAAGGCAGAACCTGTTTCAAAGGAAGCAGTTGAGATTAAAATCACCGCCAAAGCAGACGAGCAGACATTGAAGAATATAAGTGAAATTCTATCTGGTCTTACAGTTGGGAGTATGAGTGTCAGCGTTCAAATGACAGATAAACTTGAGATTGTTATTAAAGGAGCATAGTTATTGGCTGAAAAGGTCTCTGCGCTGGATATAGGAAGTAGAATTGCGTCTTGCAACCTCAAGGCAACCGGTGTTGTCGGAAAGACCATTGAGAATATAAGAAAGCAGGATAGCAGGATAAATGCCTTCATAACGATAATGGAAGATGAGGCATACCGCACAGCAGAAATAATAGATAGTGAGGTGGAGAAGGGGATAGTTCGCTCTCCACTTGCTGGTGTCCCGGTTGCTGTGAAAGACAATATCTGCACCAGAGGCATAAAGACAACAACAGCGTCTAAGATACTATCCGAATATATTCCACCTTATGATGCCACAGTAGTCAAACTTATAAAAGATGCGGGGCTTGTAATTGTCGGAAAGACCAACCTTGATGAGTTCGCGATGGGCTCATCTAACGAGACATCTTTCTATGGTCCCGTTCACAATCCACATAACCTCGACTATAGTCCCGGTGGCTCAAGCGGTGGCTCTTGCGCTTCTGTCTCATCCGGAATGGTGCCTGTCGCACTCGCATCTGACTGCGGTGGTTCAATAAGACAGCCATCTGCCTTCTGCGGTGTATATGGTTTCAAACCGACATACGGGCTTGTATCAAGATATGGTCTCATATCGTTCATACCATCTACTGACCAGATTGGACCTGTGGCAAATTCGGTTGAGGACATTGCCGCAATCCTAAATATAATTGCCTGCTATGATGAGCACGATGCAAATTCAATAAAGGGGGAAAAGGTTGATTATCTGAAGAGATTAGACGATGGTGTTGAGATTAAGAAAGTTGGTCTTATTTCTGAATGGGTGAAGGCATCATCAGATGAGGTCAGGAAGACGGTTGAGAATGTATGTAGTGAGATTGTGAAGTCGGGTATAGAGGTGGTTGAGGTTGAACTCCCGTATACAAGGTATGCTGTCGCGACATACCGTCTTCTTGCTGATGCAGAGGCATCGTCCAATATGGCGAGATATGATGGAATGAACTTTACGGTCAGGGAAGGTGGGAAGAACATCAAGGATGTATATATGGCAAGCAGGGGTGAGGGGCTCGGAGATGAGGTGAAGAGGCGCATTCTGATTGGCACATTCATCTTATCTCATGGTTATCAGGAGAGATTTTACTGGAAGGCGATGTCAGCAAGGGTTCATATAAGAAATGACTTTGAAAGGGCGCTATCTGAGGTGGATTTACTTCTGGGACCGACAACGCCGTCGCCACCATTTAAGATTGGCGAGATAATAGATGACCCGCTTGCAATGTATCTTGCGGATGTATTCGTTGTGCCAGCGAACCTTGCGGGACTTCCAGCGATGAACGTCCCTTCCGGCTTTACTAAAGACGGGCTTCCGCTTGGTGTGCAGTTGATAGGTGGATATTTGCAGGAGGAGAAGATTCTATCGCTTGCAAGAATGCTTGAGGGTGAATTGATTTAATTAGAATGAATTAAAAATTTTTAAATTAGTGTAAAAAACCTATTGTAATTGAAATAATAATTATAAAAAATCACTTGACAATCAATCTTAATTATGCTATAGATCTACAAGAGTATATTTCCAGGAGGTGTTTGATATGTTTAATATTTCTAAATTTAGGAATGAATATTCTCATTCATTCATTAGTTCACCTGTAATTCTAATACTTATGACATTTCTATTTATATCATTATTATTACCTGAGATATCTTATGCTGATAGAATATGGGTGTCATTCATATCTGCAAAGGGTGGCTCAAAGGACAATGAACCCGGTGCTCTACCAGAAATTACCATCTTGGAAAGTAATGAAAATCACACGCTAATTCATGTTTTAATACCTGGTATGTGGGTAGATGATGTTATGGGTCCTGATGGTTATTTATATCAGGTATTGGAGGTTCCTGACTATGCTACAACAAATGACATTGGTCTTCCCGAACTACCCGCAATAAGGGGGCTTCTCGGTATTCCTGATAATGCGGATGTCAGTATGAACTTTGGATTAATTAATATGACCACACTTGATGACTACTATGTCTGGCCCCACCAGAGACCCATATGTGATGGTGAAATACCAGTATTTGAGAAGAATGAGATGTTCTATAATAGTAATAGTTGGTTTCCACTTAATCATAATGAAGTGGGTGAGCCGGGCATATTCAAGTATTACACAGTTGATAATGTTGGCTACATCCCATTTTCATATAACCCGTATTTAAGACAGTTGAATGTGAGTTATGAATATAATATAGATGTTATATATGACAATGGTGGTGCAATACCGATAGCGACGATGGATGAGGATATGGCGAATCTTATGAGAGGTGTAATATGGAACTTTGATGACCTTCATCCGAATATAGATAATT
>Ga0315280_10004744_pt1 | contig 19801 bp, 15 predicted proteins | sample YL17G06_40_MG_FD_203697 | JGI IMG/M metagenome (GOLD analysis project Ga0315280, IMG submission 203697) | Sediment microbial communities from Yellowstone Lake, YNP, Wyoming, USA - YL17G06_40 | ecosystem: Environmental > Aquatic > Freshwater > Lake > Sediment | place: USA: Wyoming | collected... | reverse complement strand
CAATACCTTAAGATCAACCGGAAAATGGAGCTTGTGATGTTTAAGGCGGAGTACACTTGGTTATAACTCCATCACGTAACTTTGGGACAAAGTCCAATTATTTTCATAATACATTTACAGGAAATTAATATTTCTTTGAAAATTTTTGATTCCTTGCCTTGCTTAATTTGCATCACTTGACCGCTTGAACCCCGGGGCACTTGTACCCTTCCAATTGAGCAACTGATCTGTAGATAACGCCAATAAGTTCATCGGAGGCGGAAAGATATGGACGAGATCGAGTATCAAAAATTTTTGACAACCAGGATTTGTGATTTAGAACTGGATGTTGATAAAAACATGGAGCCCTATTTCAAAAGGCTGAAAAAAGAATTAAGGGAGAAACGAATCTTCTTATGGCCAGATTTCTATTTTGGGAATGAGTGGGGTTGTGTGAATAAAAAGATTTCGATCAGTATCCCATTCTATTTGGCTACTTCTGAGTTGAAAGACCTGGAAGGAGATGAAACAACGAAAGAAGAGATGATGAAGATCCTGCGTCATGAAACCGGCCATGCCATCAATTATGCATACAAACTTTGGCAGCAAAAGGATTGGAAGGAAACCTTTGGAGATTTTAATAAAAAGTATCGGGATGGATATCTCTACAGGGTCAACCCCTGGTCGAAGAGTTATGTCCGACACCTCCACTACTTAGGTGATCCTCACTACGCCCAGAAGCACCCGGATGAGGATTGGGCGGAGACCTTTGCTATCTGGCTCGATCCGCGGTCCCATTGGGAAGTTAAATATCGAAACTGGCCCAATGCGTTAGAGAAATTGTCCTATGTGGATCGCTTAATGGAGGAGATTGCCGGAAAGGAACCATCGGATGGAAGAAAGAAAAATGATGGAGTTTATTCGATGGTTGAAGAAACCGTATCGGAGTGGTGGGGTTTAGATGGGGAAATGCTGGATCAGGAGCTTCAGGAATATCTTAAAGATATGAATGAACTCTTCATCAAACCGCCCAATGGGCATAGAAATCTCCTGCCCGCATGGAAATTGATTCGAAAATATGCGAGGCTTCTGACAGAACAGGTCAGCCTTTGGATTTCGGGATCGAATAAGCACACCGTCCGGAAGAGTCTTCGTCGATGGGAGGCCATCTGCAAAAACGAATCGCTGGGATACCTCCCCGAACGAGAGGAACGGATATTGGTCGAACTGACAACCCTCCTCACCTATTACGTGGTGGATGGAGTCCACCACCTGCGGAGTTGATCCCTTTTATCCCAATCACAGAAAAAACCGGGGCCGAGATTTTGGCCACTGTCTGCCCCCTCTGTCTCATCCCTCTTGACTCAGCGATCAAGGTGTTAAATTTGGACAACCGGATCCGTGTGATGGATATCCTTGAATTAGTCAGAGAAAGGATGGAACCCTAATCAAATGCGGAGTGGGGAATTCGGATTTCGGAATAAAGAACCCCGCCCACAGGGTGGGGCTTTAAAACCCAAATTCTAAACCCAAAACCGAGATCCCGAAATCTTAGATCCTGAATCAAGTTCAGGACCTGGTTTGGGATGACAAAAAGACCAGAACCAAACCATCTTGTCATGCTGAACTTGTTTCAGCATCTGGTATGCTTTTTTCTGCTTTCAGCAGACGCATCTTTCATCCCCGTCCACAGGACGGGGTTTTCAGGTGCGACTTTAATAAAAAGAAAGAATATCAGAGCTTTTTGACTTTTTAAATCCGCAATCCGCATTCCGCAATCTGCAATGCACTTAGAGGATGACCGTTTTTTTGATGGTTCTGATGATCTCCTCAGGCTCATCGATCAATTGAAGAATGTCCAATTCGGCTGAAGAGATTTTTCCTTCCTTTAAAACCACTTCTTTGATCCAATCCAAAAAGCCCCTCCAATAATTTGATCCGACCAAGATCACTGGAAAGGGTTTGATCTTATGGGTCTGAATGAGCGTAATGGATTCGAGCAGTTCATCCATGGTCCCAAATCCACCCGGAAGAACGATATAGGCCACCGCATATTTGACGAACATCACTTTTCGGACAAAGAAATAACGAAAATTAAGAGTGATATTGGTATAGGGGTTTGGTTTTTGTTCGAGTGGAAGTTCTATATTGAGACCAATTGATTTCCCTCCCTCAGAGAAGGCGCCTTTGTTGGCAGCCTCCATCACGCCAGGGCCTCCCCCTGTAATCACCGCAAAACCATTTTTAGCCAGGAGTTTGCCGATCTGCTCCGCTTTCTGGTAGACTTCGTCCCCGGGTCTAATCCGCGTGGAACCGAAGATGGTCACGGCTGGATGATATTTAGCGAGGGCTTCGAATCCGTCCACAAATTCCGCCATGATTCGAAACATCCTCCAAGAGTCTTGTATGGTGATTTCATTAATGACGTATTGTTTTTCAATCATACCTTCTCCTTTTTTGTAAACCCTGCCTGCCAGCAGGCAAACCGGAGGTGTGAATCGAAAGGCGTTTTTCTATTGATAATTTAAGGATTTTATATTAGGAAAAAGGAAGTTTAAAGTCAATGCCTCTATAAGAAAGTTGTGAGTTCGGAGACATTAGTTTGGAGTTTTTAGTGAAGGTTTTTACTCCGAACACCGAACTAAGTTACTCCGAACTGATTTAAGAAGGCTTAGGGTAAATCATGAGAGTTGAATTTTTAGGGGGAGCGAGGACGGTTACAGGTTCGGCCACCCTTTTGGAAAAGGGTTCGCTAAAATGGCTGGTCGATTGTGGGATGTTCCAGGGTGGCAAAGAGCTCGAGGAAAGAAATCGAAGCGTCCAGCGCTACTATCCAGAAGAACTCTCTTTCATATTACTCACCCATGCCCATATTGACCACAGTGGTTTGATTCCAAAATTGATTAAGGAAGGATTTCATGGAAAGGTGATCTGCACGAAGGCCACCCGTGAACTGTGTGAAGTGATGCTCCGAGATAGTGCCCATATCCAGGAGATGGAGGCGGAGTGGGAGAATCGTAAGAGTAGACGGGCTGGGGGAGAGGAAACAGATGCTCTTTATACGGTACAAGATGCGGAAAGAAGCCTCCGATATTTTCAAACCATTGGTTACGATGAGGTCCTTCAGATCAAAGACGGGGTAAAGGTTCGATTTCAAGATGCAGGACACATTCTGGGCTCAGCCATGATTGAAATTTGGGTCGAAGAGGAAGGCCAGGAGAAGAAATTGGTCTTCTCTGGGGATTTGGGCAGCTCCGACCAACCCATCATCAGAGATCCGTCGCTCGTTGAAGAGGGGGATGTCCTATGGTTGGAATCGACCTATGGAAACCGGCTTCATAAATCGAGAGAAGAGACCGTCCAAGAATTATTAGGGATCATTCAGAATGCCATTCGTCATCAGGCCAAAGTGATCATTCCAGCCTTCGCTGTCGAGCGGACTCAAGATATCATCTATACCATTGGCCAGTTGATCCGAGAGGGATTGATCCCCTCGGTCCCCGTCTATATTGACAGTCCGTTGGCGATCTCAGCCACTGAGATCTTTAAGAGGAACTCAGACTGTTTTGATGAAGAAACCAAAGCCCTCCTATTGGGAGGGGAAAATCCGTTAGAGCTTCCCGAGATCATCTATACCCAGACCACTGAGGAATCGAAGGCCATCAACGAGGATACGAGACCCGGGATTATCATTTCTGCCAGCGGGATGTGCGATGCTGGAAGAATTCAGCACCACTTGAAACATCACCTCTGGCGAGAATCGTCGCACATCGTGATCATTGGTTACCAGGCAGAAGGGACAGTTGGAAGGAGGATTGTCGATGGAGCGAAGACGATCAGGCTTTTTGGAGAGGAGATTGCGGTAAAGGCCCATATTCATACCCTCGGAGGATTCTCAGCCCATGCTGATCAGAAGGGACTGCTCGAGTGGCTCTCTCACTTCAACAATCCCCGGCTTGAGGTCTTTGTCAACCATGGAGAAGAAAAGATTTCAATGGGACTGGGTGAACTCATCCGTCAGCAGTTCCATTTCAGAACGGCGATTCCTCAATGGAGGGAAAAGAGATTTCTCTTTGCTTCGGAGAAAGAAATCATGCCAGAGTTGGTGACGCCAGAAAAGGTTGTTCCAGAAGAGAGGGTTGAGGAAGTTTCGGCGCCCGGAGGGACATTGTCCGTTCTTTTCAGGCATCTGGATAGAAATTATAAGAAGCTTCGCCGCAAATTAAAAAGAGAGAGATCGAAGGGCAAGGAGTTTACGGACTCACGCTGGTTGAGGCAATTGGAAGAGATTAACGAGAAGTTGGAGAAGTTGGAATCGGAGCTATAATTTCAGAACGCAAAGGGCAGAGCGCATAGAGCAGAGCGGACAAGAAACCACCAGATCACAAGTGCCAAACAACGAAGCAATTCCAATGATCCAAATTGAAATTTAAAGTGAGATCGTTTCAGCCATTCATTTTGAATTGGTATTTGGAGTTTACTTTTGATTTGACATTTGGGATTTGTGATTTTAGACGCCACGGGATTACCGTTTATCCTAAGAAAGAATGTTGAGGAGGAAAAGATGAAAAAAATAGTTTTTATCGCCTGGGGATTTCTGACATCGATTCTTTTCATTCTGCCGTTTCAAGAATGTAATGCCGGTGTGGTGATAGAACAAGTGGTAAAGGACAGAGATGGGAAAGCCTCCAAAGTCTTTTTATATTTCTCTATGGAACGGATGCGAACCGACGATGGAGGGAGTGGGCTGACCACGATCATCGACTTTAAAGACGATCGCTTGGTCATGATCGATCATCGGTCCAAAAGTTATGTGGAGACAAAATTGTCTCAATGGGAGAAGGAAGTTTCGAAACGACTCAAGAAAGAGAAGCCCGGTATCAAGCCCAAGGCAAAGAAGATCGTCGTGACAAAGACAGGAGAAACAGCCATCATCAATGGTTTTCGGACAGAGAAGATTCAGATATTGGCGGATGGGGAGTTAATTGAGGAGAATTGGGTTACTCGTGATATGGATATGGGAGAGATTGGAAAGGTGATGGACAGGGTGGCTCAAGGATTTTCGAAGGAGTTTCGTTTAGAAATGAAGGAAGGTCGAGAGATTTATGAAAAACTGAAGCCCTATGGGTTTCCTATTTTGATAAAAGACTACACGATCACCCATGGTTTAGGGACAATGGATGTGCTGGAAGTGAAAAAGTGGGAGCAGAAAGAATTAAGAGAAGATATCTTCCTGCCACCCGGGGATTATAAGAAAATCGTCCCACAACCTTCTAAAAGATGACTTTCAGCCTACTCCTTTGTTTATTTAAGATCTTCCTGTCGTAAAACTCCAAACGTCAGACCATTGACTTGTTCCTGCGGCGTTGGTCGCATTCACTCGCCAGTAGTGGAGTACGCCACCGTGCAACCCACTTACGGCCTGTGATGTTCCTGCAATTCCACTCTGGTCAGAAACTATTGTTCTAAAATTTAAATCCGTTGACACTTGAATCCGATACGAGATTGCGCCGCTTGAAGCAATCCAACTAAAACTTGGATTGGTCGAAACCCCTGTTGCGCCATCGGCTGGTGATGAAGGCGTCGGGGCTGCAGGTGGAGTTGGTGTGGCGGGAACCGTGGTGAAATTCCAAACGCCGGACCAGTTGCTTGTCCCTGCACCATTCGTTGCATTCACCCGCCAATAATAGGTTGTATTGTTGACAAGGCCGCTCACTCCAAATGACGTCCCTGTAATTCCACTCTGGTCAACAACCGGTACCCAATTATCCAAACTCAAAGAAATCTGCAATCGATACGATATCGCTCCACTCGAGGCATTCCAGGTTAACGTTGGATTGATGGCAATTCCTATCGCTCCATTCGACGGTGAAAGTAGAGTTGGGGGTGAGGGGGTTTGCACCGCGCACCAACCCGCATCGGGAGCGCTGTAATCGCTCATACTGCCCATGAAGCTCCAAAGCGCCCTGACCCAGTAGTAATAAGTGGTTCCGGGAGAGGCCGAGGTATCATCGTAAGTGGTGGTAACACTCCCTCCAATATTGACCTGGCCCCCGGTGCCCGAAGTGGAACGATAGATCAGATACTGCGCTGCCCCTTGGACCGGATTCCAGGTTATCCTGACCTTGTCCGAATAAGTCCCATCGCTGGCGGATACGCCTGTAGGTACCGGCTGTTTTTGGTAACCTGTATCCCAAGGGTCACTGAAATCGCTTGTCCCGTTTTTGCTCACCGCTTTCACCCAATAATAGTAGAACGCCCCCAGGGCTGCGGTCGAATCGTTAAAGGAGAGTGTTTTAGATTTGCCAGATACGGTACCCAATTGCGTCTTGGCATCAAACATGCCATCTGCACGGAAAATCTGATAGGATGTCGCTCCGTTAACCGGATTCCAGGTAACAACGACTTTGTCTTCATACGTGCCATCACTCGCGGATACGCCCGTGGGTGCTGGTAATTTCCGGTGACCCGCATCAGGGACGCTTAAGGCGCTCGATCCATAGGCATTGTTTGCCTTCACGAAGTAATAGTAAATGACTTCCGGTGTTCCGGTGGAGTCTTCATAGGGTATGGTGGTGGCCGTACCGAGCAATGTGGTTTTCCGACTTGCAGGAGAAGTAGCACGGCATACCGTATAGGACGTTGCCCCGGGGACTCCTGACCACACAATCACCACCTTATCCATGACCAGTGGGGCATCAGCATCACTTGCAACGACGTTGGTTGGTGCCGCCAGTTTCCGGTAGCCTTTATCGCTCTTGCTGGAGTCACTTGACCCGCCAAAGCTATCTGCTTTTACAGTGTAAGAGTACTTCAAGCCGGGGACGGCAGTGGTATCATTAAAAGATGTTGTGTCTGTCGAACCAAGCACTGTATAAATTCCAGGTGGACCTCCCTCCGTTCTGGAAACGGTATAGAATAATACAGCCCCTTGAACCGGTTTCCATGTGATAAGGACTTTGTCAGTATAAGTGCCGTCACTCGCCGCCACGCCTGTGGGCGCTGCCAGTCGTCGGTAACCTGAGTCCGGGAGGCTAAACTTACTCGTGCCTAATTGATTTATGGTTCTTACCCAGTAGTAGTAAATCTGACCGGGATCAGCAGTCTTATCTTCGTGGCTTGCCCCGGACACAGAAATGAGAAGGGAGGCGGTGTTAGGATCGTTTGTCGTATTTCGCCACAACTCGCAGGTCTGAACACCCGGGGAAAAATTCCAGTACACAACGATTTTATCGAGATACGTGCCGTCAGAGGCGTTAAGGTTAATGGGTGCAGCCGGTCCTATTTTTACCGTCTCATAAAAATAGGTGCTGTTATTCCTCGAAAACATATCCGTGTTAAATCCGTTTATCGTGACGATTGCCCCGACATAATATTGTCCAGAGGGGATTTCAGGGGGAATCACGGAGGTATAGTCTCCCACAACGATACCATTAAGATCAAACGTGCCCCAGTAGAAGTAACTTCCCACCAGGTAGTCCGACTCCGTGATCACGTTGTCCGTTGACAGGTAAAATCTGAGCCTGACGTCATCGACCGCGACGGTGCTCATGCTTTCAACGGTGACATTCTTGAACGTGATACTATCACCTGGCAGGTAGTAATTCTTGTCCGTGGTCGAATTGTGCAGGCCCGCGGAGGCGTAGTAAGACTCGACTCCGACATCGAGAATCCCTAATATGTTTGTCTGGTCGTCATAGGCCAGTCGGAGCAGCGCCGCATCACTCGTATGGATTCCCCACCCGTCCTCAACAATATTCCAATAACTACGGTGCATGACAGAGAGAAGATCAAAGTCGTATTGAGTTGAAGGATAGGAGCCACCATCCTGTTCTCCCCAGGTGTGGCCCAGTTCATGCATTGTGGTTGGTCTGAGTAGTAACACAGAGCTATTTCCAATCGCGACATTTTCGTCATTGGTCCAGGAATAGGCGGGATTCCAAAAAATATCGGATTCGACTATCTCACCACATGTGCCATAATGCATGGATAAACAGACAGCCGGCGTAGTCGGCCCCCAGGTATAGTCGTAATGAGCCTGCAATGTCGCGCTATCAACAAAACCCCCAAACTCATTCTGTCCGTTATCGTAGCCAACGGTTCCGTCAGAATGGCTCCCTAAATAAATGTTCATAAAGTGATTCCATGTCCAGAGGCAATCGTCAATCATTTGGAACTCCGGCCATGAATCGGGTACATACTCCATCACAATAGAAAGTTCATGGTATCCGCAGTAGCCGAGCGCGTCCCCCATAGGAAGAGGCGTACCTTCTGAGCTTTGTCCCTTTGCCCCGGATGAAGAGGGGAGAGCAGGGAGGGGTCTTACGACTGGCGATGAGAGCTTTAAATCCTCGGCCACGATCACGCCATTTATATTACGGTAGAATTTGCCCTGACCATCGGCAGGTTTGATGATTCTTCCGCCTCTTAAAGGCGCCGTTAAAGCACCATTAATGATGTAACGACTGAAATCTTCGATCTTAAGGGCCTGTTCACGGGTGTCCTTTCGGTAGATCTCGCTCACTGCGGAGGACATGCCCGGCTCGGATGGGAGACCGGGAGGAACGTGAACAATCATTGGAGGTGAGTCAGATTCATTCGGGATTAGAGTGCCCATTTCTATTGAAGCCACACGTCGTGAGCTGAACTTCAGCCCCTCGGATCCGGCTGAGACCACGGCCCTTCCCTCAGGGGTGATCGCATATTCCTGGCCTGCGGAATCCGTGATCACCTCAAACAGGCCCTGAGAGCCACCCACGATGGGGCTGGAGTAGGTCTTCCCGTCGTCTAACATGAGAACCAGATACCGGCGGCCCGTCTCAACTCGCGGAGTATCACTGACCTCCAGGGTCCAGTCACCGATCTTACCTCCGGCATAGGTCAGCCGGATGCCTGTCGAGTCCTTCTGAACAGACCGCTCTGTGGCATGGATGATGTTGATATCGGTAAAGTCGACATCCGTAAAGACCATCGTGTTCTTTTCATTCACACGGAACTGCTGTTTTTCTACCGTGCCCACAAAGATGAGATCCGCTGTCTGGGCCGCCTCCTCAAAAGGCACGTCCACGAAAATAGCAAGCGCTTTTGTAACATCAAGAGATGTCCCCATAACAAGCAGTGCGAAACCCACCGATAACATAAATCTCCAACATTCAGATCTTTTCACGAAGAATACTTTCATAGATTCCCCTTTCCATTCAGAAGCATTCTTGCCAGGGATGCCCTTGTTCGGCTCATCCCCTCTCGATCCCAACTTGGCCTGCGGGTAGACCCCAAAACTGAAACTGGAGATACCGGACCGTATGCTCTGAGAAATGATCAAGTGGTAAGCCACGTCAATGTTAGATATGGTAACTCCAATCGAAAAAATGTCAACTAAAAAAACCGTGTAGCCCTTTATGGGCGGTTGGATTCCGGAACGAATCACTATTCACGAGTCACGCATCATGATCTGTGGACAGGGTCACGTGATTCAGGAGGACTAAATGAAAAACATGGCGCTGATGATCGACCGGGTGATGGAGAAGGTGGTCCAAAAGAAACTGTTCTCTACCAATAGATTCACCCCCTGCCTGCCGATGGGCAGGGGGAAAAATAAGGCGGGGGGTGGATCCATTTCCTATAAAAACTTCACATCCATCTGGTTGATCCTAAGATCGAGACCTGCCCGGATATTGGAATTCTCAATCACCCCGATGATCACAACCACCTTCACTGAGGTGAGTGTCCCGGGTATGAGATGTCCTCCCAAGGTGACAATCTTATCTTCAATCACCGTAGAGGCAGAAAAGTGGGCATGGACCTCTATGTCGCCATCTTCTTTCGTGGCAATCCATCCAGTCAGGGAGACGATCTCCATCGGTTGCTCCAATTCGAGATAGAGACGGTGTTGGTTTTCCACCTTGAGATCAAGAGGCAAAATTTTCAGATTTCGAAAGGTTGCCTTTTTCAAGGCCCCAACAGCCGATAGGATCACCCCGGTTTGAATTTCTTCTTTTCTGGCCAGTTCCTGAATTCCCTCCAAAAGATCAATATCCATGCCTAACTTTCCCATGACAGTTCGGTCCATCCGGCCCCTTCCAATCCCTTCGAATAGATCGAAACCACTTCCCATCTTCATCTCCTTTCAATTTCTATTGACTCCACCATAATTAATCGTTTCTATTAAATTTGCGATTTTATGTCAACCCAATAAAATAGCAGATTATGTGAATTTTAGGGGCATCCCTAAAAATATAAATTGACATCGATTGCTTCATCTAATATCTTTATTTCCATATGATTTTATGGACGTCTCCAGTACTCGTCCCTAATAATCCTTAAGGAGAGAAAACGATGGGTCTATTACAAAAGGTATCTGAAGAACTTCAGAGGGGAAATTTTAGAGAGGTGCCAAGATTAGTACAGGAGGCTTTGGATGCAGGGGTGTCACCTTCGAAGATTCTTAATGACGGGCTGGTTGCAGGGATGGATGTAGTGGGAGAGAAATTTCGTAAGGATGAGCTTTTTATACCTGAGGTTCTAATAGCAGCCAGAGCCATGCATGCGGGGATGGAGAAACTCCGTCCTAAGCTTGTGGAGACGGGTGCCAAGCTTGCCGGAAAGATCATTCTCGGAACGGTTAAAGGGGATCTACACGATATTGGTAAGAACTTGGTGGGAATGTTTCTTGAAGGAGGGGGTTTCCAGGTGATCGATGCTGGGATTGATGTTCCCACAGAGAAATTTGTGGAAATGGTAAGATCGAATAAACCGAACATCCTGGGACTCTCTGCCCTCCTCACTACCACATTGCCGAAGATGAAGGAGGTGATCGAATCCCTCATCAAGGCAGGGGTTCGTAATTCGGTGAAGGTTATTGTGGGAGGGGCACCGGTCACTGAAAAATTCTCCAAAGAGATCGGAGCGGATGGTTATGCACCTGATGGAGCGAGCGCGGTGGAAAAGATCCGTCAACTCGTCGGTTGATTCATCAGAATCTCCCATGTCTGGCGCTGTCCATGGGAGCATTCTGTGACAAGTCCAGCCAGTGGGTTGGCGTAACCCTACCCTACACCCAGTACTTCTGCTCCTTATTATTGAAGATTGATTTCCTTGACGATATTTGGTTTGATTCTTGGATTCAGAATGTTAAGATAGGAATTGCTGTGGAATCGAGCAGACAATCAATCAGAAGTCGATAGGAGAGGGTTATGATTTTAACCCGAACTAAATGCGAAATAGGCATTCATTAGAGTGAGGAGGTTCAGCATGTGTTTAGTCAGCAGTACCGCACCTGATTTTGAACTTGAAGGTTATTACAAAGGTCAATTCGAAAAATACAAGTTATCAGACTACAGGGGGAAATGGGTCACCCTTCTTTTTTACCCCCTTGATTTTACCTTTGTCTGCCCTACTGAAGTACTCAACTTCTCGGCTGCGGCAGAGCAATTCGCCAAAGTGAACTGCCAGATCTTTGGCATTTCAGTGGACTCCATGTATGTCCATAAGGCCTGGGTCGATACGAAGCGCGAAGACGGGGGTCTCGGCGGAAGCCTGAACTATCCCCTCCTATCCGACCTGAATAAGGTGACGGCCCGGGATTATGGTATCTTGATGGGGAATGAAGGCGTTGCCCTGCGGGGACTTTTCCTTATCAACCCCGACAGGATGATTATGCACTCCACGATCAATAGTCTTTCTGTGGGTCGTTCTGTGACGGAAACCCTGCGTGTGCTGAAGGCCTTCCAATTCGTCAGCAGGCACGAAGGTCAGGTCTGTCCCGCAGACTGGGAGGAAGGAAAAGACACCATGATGGCAAATTCCGATGGGATGAAAAGGTATCTCACCGACCATTAATATAACGAACCATTCAACAAAGGAGAAGAACATGGAACAGTGGGAGCAGTTTTTCCGTGAGAAACAGGTAGAGAGGACAATCCATGCATTGAAAAAGAATAACTTCGAAGCCCTCTTCGTTCCAGATGCGAAGGCTGCGCTCGAAGAGGTGATGAGACGAATACCTGATGGGGCTACAGTAGGAGTAGGAGGCTCCGTCACTCTCAATCAGATCGGATTATTGGATGCCTTGGGAAAGCGGAATATCCGTCTCATATGGCCTTTTCAACAGGCGAGAAACGATGAAGAACGAATTGAATTAGTCCGAAAATCTTTTTCATCCGATATCTTTCTTTCAAGCACCAATGCAGTGACTGAGGATGGGAAATTGTTTAATGTGGATGCCACGGGCAATCGAGTGGGAGCGATGTTCATCGGACCCAAAAGTGTGATCGTTATCAGCGGGGTAAATAAGATTGTTAAGGATACCGAAGCTGCAGAGAAGAGGGTTAAGGAGTGGACAGCTCCACAGAATGCGAAGCGGCTCAAACGGAAGACACCCTGTGTTGAAACGGGCGTGTGTGCGGACTGCAGTTCTCCGGATCGGATCTGTAATATCTATGTGACCCTGGCCAAAAGGCCGAGCCGCACCGATGTCATAATCATTCTCGTCGGGGAGAATTTAGGGATCTAATTTGTGTGTAAAATCCAAATTTCAAAATCCAAATGTCAAATGAATGTCAAAGTCCAAAATCAAAAAAGTTTGACATTTGAGCTTCGGATTTCACTTGAAATTTGAACTTTGACATTTTAGTTTTATCTGGTCAAAAGGATACGGGCATCTACAGCGATTGCTCCCTTTTCCAACACTTTCACAGGATTGATATCGATCCCTTCGATTTCTGGGAAGTCGGTCACCAACTGCGACAGCCTGAGAAGGCTTTCGATCAAGGCCTCGGTATCGAGGGGTTGTTCTCCTCGAAGGCCCTTGAAAATATCAGAACCCTTTGTTTCTGAAATCATCTCCTCTGATTCGGACCGATTGATAGGAGCCACCCGGAGAGAAGTTTCTTTAAGGATCTCAACATAGATCCCACCCAGGCCAAAGAGCACGACAGGACCAAAGGAAGGATCTCGTTTTGCCCCCAAAATAACCTCCTTTCCATCGAGGACCATCTTCTGAACGAGAACGCCTGCGATTTTTCCTTGATTCAAGCTGTCCATCTTCTCGTAAGCCTTCTCCGCCTGTGAGAAATCATTCAGGTTGAGCACGACTCCTCCCACATCCGATTTGTGTGAGATTTCGGGAGAGACAACCTTGAGGGCTACCGGTTTTCCAAGCTCTTCCATTGCCTTTTGTAGATCACCCTTTCCTTGGACCACCTGATAATCTGCGACGGAAATCCCGTAAGCCTGTAGCACTTCGAACGCCTCCGGGAGAAGGAGATCCCTCTGCTCCCTTCTTACTCTTTGAAGGAGATATTCCACCAGACTACGATTCACTGAAAAAAAAGGGGGTTTCTCCTTCAAAATGTTTAGCTTCCTGTAATGATCCCTCGAAATGGCCAAGGCGGTTAGGGCATCTTCGGGTTCAGTAAAGATAGGATAGTCAAGAGCCCTCTTGATATAAGCCAACTCCTCTTCATCGGTGTTGTATTGAAGGGCAATGGGCTTCTGGTATTGGATCGAAAGATCTTTCACCGCCTGGATGAACCTCCTTGAAGGTTCTTTTTCCTCTCCCGTTGCTCCGTGCATGAAAAGGATTCCATCGACGACAGGGAATTTAAGAACCTGCTCGAGGATATTTTTATAGAGGTCGAAGTTAAAAAGATCGCCAAGATCGAGGGGATTGATGGGCTGGATCACCTTCGCACGGAAAAAGCTGTGGAATCGTTCCTGGAGGGTCTTGTCTGGAGGAAGAAGACGGAATCCATGTCGTTCTGCAGAATCGGCGGCAACGACACCGATTCCTCCCGAGCGGGAGATGATAACCAGGTTTTTGCCCTTTATGGGTGGAAGGGAGAGGATCTTCACCGCGTTGACAAAAGACCTAAAATCCTTTGTCCGAATGATGTCTGCCTGTTTCAGGGCGGCCTCAACGATCCTGTCGTCATTGGCGAGGGCGGCGGTATGGAGCTTTGCAATGTGTCGGCTTCCCTCTCCTGTATTTGATTTATGGATGATAATGGGCTTGGAGGTGGAACGGGCGATATCCATCAACTCCTTTCCACGCTCAAGACTTTCAAGGTAGAGGCCAATGATCTCTGTCTGAGGATCTTGGATCAGATACTTCAGATAGTCGATCTCATTGAGGTCCATCTTATTCCCCATGCTCACGATTTTCGAAAGACCTACGTTGGCGCTCGTGAGGAGATTAGCATAGGTGAGGAGGACGCCCCCACTCTGGGACAGGATAGATATTTTTCCCTTGCTGACAGGACCCCTTCTAAGTTTGACAAAAGGGACGACAAAACCATTGTGGATATTCATGATCCCGATCCCATTGGGTCCTACGATCCGGATCCCCCATTTCCGCGCAATTTCGAGGATCTCATTCTCTAACTGAGCCCCTTCTTCGGAGTATTCCCTGAAGCCTCCGGTTTCGATAATGGCCCAGCGAATCCCTTTCTGTCCGCAGGATTCCAGTATCCCCGGCACCGTTGGGGCAGGGGTGAGGATGACGGCTACATCGATCCCTACACGAAGGTCTTCCATGGAGGTGCAGATCCTTCTCCCAAATAGAATCCCACCTTTTTTTCCGACTAAAAAGATCTCCCCGTTAAATTGGAATTCGAAAAGATTCTCCACAATAGCCCTGGCGAGATTGTCCGGTCTTTCTGAGACACCGATCACAACCACTGATTTTGGATAGAAGAGTTGGTCCACTTTTCAGGCTCCTTTCCCAAAATCATATCCCGGAAGGAGGAGGTTTTCAATAAAAAAGAGGTCGACAAGACAATGCATCACTGAAGTGTGGGTGAAAGACTGTAATCGGGCAGGAATATTTCCGAAAATCTTATCAAGCGGATGACTGGGGTTATGGTTGGCAAAGGTAACTTCCGTAATCAAAGCATGATCGTTGCAATGCTCATGAGATATTCTTGTCGTTGAGGGACAAGGTAAGGTTTCCGCTATAAGATTTTCTCCGACATCCCTGCCCGATTCTGGGGAGTTCCCCCGGGAGAGCGAGGAGTTATTCGACAAGATTGAGCTCGAGTGGGAAGAAGTGATTGCGACTTAACGCGATCAAGAAAATTATAAAAAATTGTGGGGTGCGTTCGCCGGACGCACCGCTTAGAGTTATGGCCGGCGATCACGCCTTACAAAATTCTGAAAGGATATAATGGGTTTGTATCCGTATGGAGCAGAGGGGGTCTCGCTTATCCGGAAACTTTTTGTACCAAATCTGGCTCAGGGTGGACGGTCACATCGGCACTCGGTATGAGTTTCTGGATGGTTTGCTCTATTTCCTCTGTCAAGTCATGTGCCTCTATTAAGGTTTGTTTACCATCCACCAGGACATGAATGTCTACAAAAAGCTGGGGTCCTGAGTAGCGGAGACGTACACTGTGGCAATCGGTTACACCCGGGAGGGCCTCCACCGCTGTGATGATTTTTTTCTCCATGCCAGCCGGGGCAGTGTCCAACAATGCCAGAATCGTGCGAACACCCAATCGGATGCTGACGTAAACCACAATCAATCCAACCATTATGGCTGCTACCGAATCCGCTTGGCGAAGGAATGCCAAACCTGGTAACCATTCGCTCAACTTCACACAGACCAGTCCCAAGATGACAACGCCAGAGCTCCAGATATCGGTGCTAAAGTGCAGTGCATCTGCTTCAAGGGCCTGGCTGTTGTATTTCTCGGCTGCCCGGTAAAGTATGCGAGAACGGGAGATATCTACCACAATCGATGTGATCATGACAGCGAAAGACCAAAGGTTCACTTTCAAATGAACGGAATGGAAGAAGAAGCGGTGGGTGGCCTCATAAAGGATCCAAAGACAGGTTACCAGTAGGAGGAACGTTTCAAAAAGGGCAGAGAGATTTTCTGCCTTACCGTGACCATAGAGGTGATTTTGATCCGCCGGTCTGCCAGAAATTCGGACTGCCAGGAAAGTCATCATTGCAGCGATGAGATCGAGGCCAGAATGAGCTGCCTCGGCGAGAATGCCGAGGCTGCCTGTGGCAAACCCAACGATAATCTTAAAACCGGTCAACCCAACAGCCGCGATGACGGAACTCATTGCAGCAAATCGTTTTTCATTTACTCCAAGTTGGGAAAGGGTACCTTGCACCATATCATCCAGCCAGTTCAAGGAAAACTGGAATTCCTGTTTGAGTGTGAAGTTTATTAAAACCGCATCTGAAAACCCCGTCCTGTGGACGGGGATGAAAGATGCTTCTGCCGAAGGCAGAAAAAAGCAGGCCAGATGCTGAAACAAGTTCAGCATGACAAAATGGTTTGGTTCTGGTCTTGTTGTCATCCCGAACTTGGTTCGGGATCTCGGTTTTCGATCTTGGGTTTCAAAGCCCCGCCCTGTGGGCGGGGCTCTTTACTCTCTCCTAAAAATTAGGCACATTATAGGATGAAAGGTTGCCGTCCTTTAATTGTCTTGACCTCGATCGTCTTATCCTCCTTCATCTCCTCTGCCAAGCACCTCATCACGAATTCGCCTGTCCATGTTTTCAACTCCGTCTTTTACCCCGTTAGAACTTTTTCATTATTAACCAAGAGTTCCCTTTGTAGCCTACTTCTAACGGGGTTTACCCCTCTTCCCTTTTTGATATTTGGTTTTGATCCTGCTTCTCTCTTTCCCATCATAGACATAAAGAGAGGGCGGAACATCCCATCCTAAAACCAAATGCCGTTTTATGATTGACTGAAAATTCTGCAGTCCCACCATCCATCCGATTCTCCGGATGGGCAGGCATTTCGTGAAATAGAGTTGATAAGCCTTTTCAACCCTTCTTGAGTGCAAACATCCAAACTTACCGCTCACCAAACCCTTTTCTTTTACGATCCGGAGATGGTAGAGATACTTTCCCCTTTGCTTCTTTCTAATGCCCAATTCTTTTCTGATCGTATGCGAGGATATAAACTCACAACGGGGTCGTTTCCCTATCTCGATCAACTTCTGGCATATTGGACAATCCTCTATTTGATGCCCTTTTGGTTTCGGGAGCCGATTAATCCCCCTTCTTCTCTGGAAGGCTTGAATTGCCTGTTTGCTGACCCCATATTTTTCCCCCAATTTCCAAAAGGGAATGGTGGTTCTCTTTAAATCCCTGGTTAGATCATCTTCCCTGGCCCGAAGGATTCCATATTTGCCCATATCGGTTCCCCTCCCCGCTAATTTTTTAATTCCTTTTCTTTCCGCAATTTCTCTGCCGGCTTCCGCACCACCATTATTAAGAGAGACGAATAAACCTTAACGTTCACAAAGTTTTGACGATACGGACATGGGCAAGCCGTTCGGAAAGGCTTCGAGGCGAACTTTTGGTCGAATTGGCACTCTCATCCCCATCCCTTGCTGGAATTAACTTAGAGTGATATCTTCGATCCCCTTAAATTTTCAAAACAACCGCCTTGCGAAGCCTGGAAGGGCGGTTTGCCCGTGTCCATTTTTCAACTGTCAGATAGAGAAAGTATTCCGGATATACCCCTCTGTCAATTACCAATCAAAATCTACACTTTTTAGCAGAATTTGTCAATTGGTGTTTTCAGGAAGGAGAGGTTATAAAAGGGGTCGCCTCTTCTACCACCTATTCTTGGCCTTAAGATTACTCTTAAGTTGATCAATTTCCGACATCTGTTTCCTCTCCTGCTTAATGGAGTCTATAAAAGACGTCAGAGGACGGGCAACGATAATTTTCTCCATTAGTAGAATAGATTACCCTTTTGAGAAGCCGGTTTTATTCTTCAACTCCTTTTCAGGCCCTGGAGGTGCGTAAATAACCAAATATCGGAGAGACTCATTTCCAGTACACTCCACGGAATGGAGCATGCCGATGGGTGCAAAGACCGCATCTCGGGGTTTGATATGGTAAGTTTCCCCGGCCATTCTTATAATCCCTGTTCCCTTAAGGATATACCAGCAATGTTCTACCCCGTGGGAATGCTCCCTTCCCTTGTAACCAGACGCCATCTCATTCACAAGCAACGAAAAGTGTTGAGCCCCTGAAATTTCCTCATCAATCAGAATGTTGAAGGTTCCCCCTCCTCCCTGTACAGGAAGCTTCTCCTTAATCCCTTCAGACTCACTCACCACAAACCGTTTCATTTTCCACTCCTTTACAGCCGAATCGCTTCTATCGCTCCTCCAAGGGCCATAATTTTAAATATAGAGATTGGTATCCATTTAGCCTTTTGAAAAGAGTTTCTTTTTTCATCTCGATAGACGGGGTTTTCTAACCCCGTCTTGGCGGGACAAGGATGTCCCGCCAATCGGATCCGGGGCTAATTTAGGGTTTTTCAAAGAACTAAAGTGTTACAAAGATTGGACAAATTTGAACGTCTACCAATTTAACAATGAAGTGTATTAGATGGGAAAGCGAAGATTTTGTCAAGGGTGACAGAAAGAAGGCTTGGGGGGAAGTAGACGAAATCTCAACTTCGCACAGGCATCTGATCTCAGTTGGGAAGTTGGTTGCCGGACGGGAAGAGAGATGCCTGCTGGTAGACAGGGGGTGAAGGGGGCAGAAACAAAGTCAAATTCCTTTAGAGAAGGGTTTAGCATAACCGGTCAATTCCGCGTAGCCCACTCCCTTGGCAGGATCGTTCCCGCATCTCCCGTCAACCTTTACACTGCCCTCCCAATAGGTGACTCGTGTGGATTCTCTGGTGATGAGTTCCTGATCCTTCACTGTTGGAACAAGAATCAACTCAATGCGGTGGCCAGGAACCTTAACCATCCACTTGGCAGGATAGGTCGCTCCACTCTTTCGACTCTTCCATTTCTCCAGAGCCTCAATCTGAAAGTCTTTCAGAGAGAGGGGCTGGTGGTTCCCATTGGGGAAGATGATCGTTCCACTGGAATAGGGATCGATCTTACCGTCCTGATGTCGAATCTGGTAGAACATCAAATCCATTCCATTATTCAATTGGATGCTGAACCAATCCCATCCAACTTGATATTCCCGGAGTTGGCTGGAGCCAAATTCATGATCCATCCAACTGATTCCTTGCACGGGGATTTCCATGTTTTTTAAAAAGATCTTTCCTTCTGCTTTTAATCGAGTGATAGAATAGTAATGGGAGGCGTATCCTTCCCCCTCCGCCTTCTGACTGACCCCGTTCTGCCCGTGAATGACCGGATTTTTTTCTGGTGTGAGCATCAGTTCCATTCCGAAATTCTTGTCTCCGGCTTTGACGAAGTGATCTTGCATCGCAGGGCCTTTTCCTTCAATGGCCCAGTCCTCGATCCAGATTCGAAATGTTTTTTCACTTGGTTTGTAAGGGAGGGCCCCTGCCTCTCCCAAACTTCCGCGGCTGATCTTTTCAAGGTATTCAAACTTCTTTTTAGATTCATCGGTGATGGCAAGATGAGCGAAATAGAGGTCTTGGATGGACCATTTCGATTTTTGATTTTTTGTCTCTCTTGTTAACCCTGTTCGGAAAAAGGTGAGTTGATAGCCGAAGGATTTCCCATCGCGGCCAAAGAATTGGAGATGGCCGGAATAGTACCACCATTCGGTTTTGAATTCGGGATGAGAAAAATGATCCTGTGGAAAAGAGAAGGTTTTCCCTGGAAGGGCCCGCTTGAAGTCCTCAGCATATATTTTTGCATGGGTCAAAAGGAGGATAGAAAGGAGTCCAAAAATAATGAAACTCTTTTTGTTCATGCCTAAACGCCCGCTGCGATTGGGAAGAAATATCATGGTTAAAGCGGCTTTTTGTTGTAAAGATTGTCAAGGGGGCTTCTTGGAACGCTGATCACATCTCTTAAGACATGGGTGTAAATCATGGTGGTCTCAACATGCTTATGGCCCAGTAAATTCT
>Ga0315280_10004743_pt1 | contig 19804 bp, 22 predicted proteins | sample YL17G06_40_MG_FD_203697 | JGI IMG/M metagenome (GOLD analysis project Ga0315280, IMG submission 203697) | Sediment microbial communities from Yellowstone Lake, YNP, Wyoming, USA - YL17G06_40 | ecosystem: Environmental > Aquatic > Freshwater > Lake > Sediment | place: USA: Wyoming | collected... | reverse complement strand
AGCAGGCTCAAGAGGCTTTCCAGAGAGTGATTGACGATTACCCAGACCAGACAGAAGCCGTAAAACTGGCTAAAGAGAAGATCCAATATCTCTCGAGAGCAAAAACCGTCGCTGAATCGGGAAATAAGGAATTCAAACTCCGGAAAGTCTGGGAAGGCCCTGGCGCAGATACTACAGGCGCTGTGTCGCCCAACGGAAAATATCTTTCCTTTGTCGATTGGGAAACCGGAGACCTGGCCATTAGAGAAATCGCCACGGGTCAGAAACGCCGCCTGACAGACAAAGGCCCCTGGCTTAAATCTTCGGAGTTCGGCTTTTTTTCTGAATGGTCACGCGACAGTCGGCAAATCGTTTGCAACTGGTATAATAAAGACCAGTTTTTTGATTTGCGCATCTTCGGCCTCGACGGTTCTCCGCCGCGAGTTCTCTTCCAAGATAAAGGATTCATATATGTCCATCCTTTTGACTGGTCACCGGACGGCAAATACATCCTGGCGGGCTTCTGGAAAGAGCGTGAGATCTACGAGCTGCGCCTGGTTTCTGTCCAGGACGGCGCCGTGACCGTCCTCAAAACACTGAATAAACTGGATGCTTGGACAAGCCTTTTTTCAACTGATGGCCGCTATATCGCTTATGAAGCTCAGCCGCAGCAGGAGACTCTGGAATCTGATATTTTTCTGCTTTCCATAGAGGGGGGCCGGGAAATTCCTCTGGTTCAACATCCGGCCGATGATTTGCTGCTCGGCTGGTCGCGCGACGGCCGAAAAATTCTTTTTTTGAGCGACCGCACAGGATCATTCGGCGCCTGGACGATCGAGGTTGAAGACGGCAAGCCTTCGGGAGACCCTTTCCTAATCAAAGGGGATATCGGCCGGATTGACCCGATGGGATTCACGGAGGATGGCTCGTTCTACTACGGAGTCCCAAACCTAATGTTTGATATTTATAAGGCCAAGATCGATCCTGCGACGGGAAAAATTCTCGATTCTCCAACCAAAGCAACCCGGCGGTTTGAAGGCTCCAATATAACACCAGATTGGTCGCCTGACGGAAAGTCGTTGGCCTACATGTCCAGACGAAGGCCGAATCAAATTGTCCTCTGCATCCGGTCAGAAGAGACGGGCAAAGAACGCGAACTCAGACCGACAATCAAAGAATTCCTTAATTACGCTCGATGGTCGCCTGACGGCCGCTCCATTCTTGTGAAAAACTTTAAGGGTTTCTCTCAAATCAATGCCGAAACAGGCGATGTCACAACTCTTATGGAGAATAAGAACGGAGAGATAATCGGTGGTCGGGCTATCTTTTCACCGGACGGCCGGTCAATTTATTACGTTCTCAATAATGAGACAAAGAACCCGCGAAAAATCCTGGTCAGGGACCTTAATACAGGGGCTGAAAAAGAGCTCTATTCCGTCCCCCTCGACGATATTTCCATTGCCCTATCGAGAGATGGACGCCGGCTGGCCATAATCAACTCGGCCAAGGACCTGGTACTGAGAGTCATGCCGACTTCCGGCGGAGAGTCTAAGGCTATCTACAAGTTTGGCCGGACTGAAAGTTCCACTACCTTTTCGCTTGCCTGGAGCGCCGACGGACGTTACATCTTTTTCTCTAAGCCAAACCCGGAAAATGTTGAGAAGTGGGAGCTTTTTCGAATTCCCGCTGATGGCGCAGAGCCTCAGAATCTTGGAATTTCGATGATGGGTATTAGACACCTGACTGTTCACCCCGACGGACAGCAGATTGCTTTCACGTCACAAGGCTTCAAAAAGAGCACGGCAGAAGTCTGGGTGATGGAGAATTTCCTGCCGGAACACAACCCCCCAAAAAAGCTACTCTAAGACGAGAAAAACAGTATTATTTTGCTCTATCCCCTGTATTAACATATCGTTATCTTGGCCCGTCCCCATCCCACCCATCTACTCTCCCCCACTTGGGACCATCCGCACCTGCCTCCCCCACAAAAGCCTCCACAAGAGCGCTGGAAAGGGTATTTACGTGCAGGATGTCAGCAATGGGCAGGTGAAAATCGGCGAAGGGGATTTTGCCTTCTATGTCTCTCAAGGAAGAATGATCGAGAACGGAAAACTCACCGCGCCCATCAAGGATATCAATATCATGGGGAATGGCCCGAAGATGCTGAGGAACATCATTATAGTGGCCAAGGACCTTGAAATGGATCAAGGTGGTAGCGGAGCGTGCGGAAAAGGAGACCAGGCGGCACCCTGCGGCTTCGGCCAACCGGCCATCTTAGTCAAATCAATGACTGTTGGCGGCGTAAAACGCTAAGAAGGAAGGAAAGAGATGAATAAAGAAATACAAGAATTGGCTGCTTGGTCCATCAAGATGGCAAAATCCGCAGGGGCTGACGAGTGCCGGGTCGGCATCGAAAGCGAGCGATTTGTTCAGATCAGTTATCGGGAACGAAAGCCGGAAAATATCAAAGAGGCTTCCACCCGAGGGCTTAACATCGAAATCTACGCGAATGGCCGGTACTCTAGCCAGAGCACTTCGGATCTGCGAAAGGGCGCTTTAAAAGACTTTATCTCAAATGCTGTCGCCACCACAAAGCTCTTGGCCGAAGACCCCTACCGTATCGCAGATAAAGAGATGCTGACGAGGCCCGCGAGAATTTGACATAAAAGAGGCGATATGCTAAATTTATCGTCTCGTCTTTCGACTTTCTACAAAGGAAAAAGCATGTTTGCGATAATCAAAACGGGCGGAAAGCAGTATAGAGTCCAGGAAGGAGATATTCTCAGTGTGGAGAAGGTTCCTGCCGGAGCGAGCCAGAAAATCTTCTTCAATCAGGTCCTCCTCGTTGCTGATGATAAAGAGACCACGATCGGGACGCCCCTTATCGAGAAGGCCTCGGTGAGGGCAAAGGTCATCGAAGACTTTAAAGATAAGAAGGTTCTCGTTTTCAAGAAAAAAAGAAGGAAACAGTACAGAAGAACACGAGGTCACCGCCAGGAGCTGACCAGGGTCAGGATAGAAAGAATTATCCCAAACGTCGATGCCTATGTTGAGGAAGAAGTAGTAGAAGCTGAAAAAAGGGTCGAAGAAGCTAAAGCCGGAGAAGTAAAAGAGAAGGCGGAAGTCCCGGCAGCAAAGAAGCCAGGAAAGCGAGAAGTGAAGGCCAAAGAAAAGGCCGAAAAAGCGAAATCAGAAAAGGCCAAGGGGAAAAAGGCCGCCAAGGCCAAGAAAGAAGGTCCGGCCAAGGCGTCGCCAAAGAAACCGGCCAAGTAAAGGAGAACGAGGATGGCGCACAAAAAATCAGGCGGGAGCGCTCGAAACGGAAGAGACAGCCAATCCAAGCGGCTGGGTGTGAAGCGCTTTAGCGGCCAGCGGGTCAATGCCGGGTCTATCCTCGTCCGTCAGAGAGGAACACCGCTTAAGCCAGGTTTCAACGTGAGTCGAGGCAAGGATGATACGCTTTTTGCCAGGATGGATGGCATTGTTCGTTTTGAAAACAAAGGGAGCAAGGGCAAATTTGTCTCTGTCCTTCCGGCATAGAGGTGTTGGTTAAAAAGATTTCACTCTCTCTCGCCAAAGAAAAGGTCAAAATTATTCCCTTTCTGCGGAGGCTCCGGCTAAACCAGTATGTTCGTTGACCAGGTCAAAGTGATTCTCCGGGCTGGCAAGGGAGGGAATGGATGCGTCAGCTTTCGCCGGGAGTGGGGCGTTCCCAAGGGCGGGCCTGACGGAGGCCGCGGCGGGGACGGGGGGAGCGTTTTTTTAGTGGCTGAGGAAGGGTTGAGCTCCCTCGCTTACTTCCGGTTTCATCCCATCAATAAAGCCCGCAAGGGCGCCCACGGTGAGGGCAGCAACCGTCAGGGCAAGAAAGGCAATGACCTTATCTTGAATGTTCCTATCGGAACAGTAGTAAAGTCGGCTGAAAAAGGGGAAATCCTGTCTGATTTTCTGCGGCCGGGACAAAAATTCCTGGCGGCCAAAGGCGGAAAAGGAGGAAGAGGAAACGCCTCCTTTGCCACGGCCACTCACAGGACTCCGAGAGAATGGGAAAATGGCGGGCCCGGCGAGGAAAAAGAGCTCATCCTTGAGCTGAAGCTTATCGCCGATGTGGGGCTGGTCGGATTTCCCAACGTGGGAAAATCCACGCTGATCTCGAAAATCTCCTCGGCCAGGCCTGTCATTGCCGATTATCCTTTCACGACCCTCATCCCCCACCTTGGCGTTGTGGATGTGGGTAAGGAGAAGAGCTTTGTGGTAGCGGATATCCCAGGGCTTATCGAGGGGGCGCACCAGGGGCATGGGCTGGGGGATAAATTTCTCAAACACATTGAAAGGACAAAAATTTTAATCCACATCGTTGATGTCTCACCTTATTCTGGCCGGGACCCTGTCAAAGATTACGGGATTGTCATGAAGGAGCTTGAAGCCTATAAACCAGAGCTCCTCAAAAGGCCGCAGATTGTGGCGGCCAATAAAATCGATCTTTTGGGAGAGGAAAAGGAAAGGCTCGACGCCGTGAAAAAATTAGCCTCCAGAAAAAAACTTCCTTTTTTTGCCATCTCCGCTTTGAAGGGAAAAGGGCTAAGGGAATTGGTCTCAACCGTGGCCAGGACGCTGAATTCTGTGGAGGAAAACAAGGACTAGGAGATGGAAAAAGAAAGGATAGGCCTTTTGGGAGGGACTTTTAACCCCGTGCATGAAGGCCATTTGCAGGCTGCTCGGGAGGTCCAGCAGAAATTCACTCTTAGCAAAATCCTGTTCATCCCTTCTTACATCCCTCCGCACAAGCAGACGACCGACATAGCTTCCCCCGAGGACCGGTTTGCCATGGTCGAGATAGCTGTTAAGGAGAACCCGCATTTTGTGGCCTCCCCCATCGAGATTGAAGCCACAGAGAAATCGTATTCCATTATCACCTTGAATAAGGTCAAGAGCATTTACAGGAATGCCTTGGTTTTTTTCATGCTCGGCATCGATGCTTTTTTAGAGATTGAGACCTGGAAATCCTACCAGGACGTGCTGGAACAGTGCCATTTTATCGTCATCAACCGACCGGGGTACCTTCTGGCCGAGGCCTGGAATGTGCTTCCCGAAAATTTCGCAGAAAATATATTTGACCTTCGGGAGTCCGAGTCGGTCGGGGAGGACATGATTCTCAAGTTTAGAATCTTTCTTCTTTCCATCAGGGCTTTGGATATCTCTTCGACAGAGATTCGCCGAAGAATTCGGCAGGGCCAATCTATCAAAGGCTTTGTCCCGGAAGCCGTGGAGGTCTATATCAAAAAGAGGAAACTTTATCAGGGGTAAGATGGCAAAAGTCAAAACAAAAAAATTTACCAAGAGGAGCCTTCCTCCTGAAGTCAAGCTTTCCGTCAAAGCCAGCCGGGCTAAGAAAGCTGAAGAAATTCTTGTCCTCGACCTCAGAGAAATTTCCACTTTTACCGATTTCTTTGTCATCATGACGGGGAATTCTTCTCGGCAGAATGTGGCGATCTACGAGAGCATCGAGCAGGAGTTAAAAAAAGGCAAGCTTGCGCCCATCGGGGTTGAAGGCAAAGAGCATGCCGAATGGATCCTGATGGATTACGGAAGTTTCGTTGTCCATGTTTTCTCAAAGAGCGCACGCGAGTACTATTCTCTCGAGAAATTATGGGGAGATGCTCCGAAGGTGGCTTACGCCGGCAGATAAAAAAGTTAAAAACCTTCAAATTATATATTGACATTTCGCTCACAAATCATTATTTTTTATGGACAATTTTTGAGCAAACAGGCGAATAGCGACTGGCTCGCCTGGAAAAAACAACGCAGGTCCGAGAATGCGCCTTAAAGTTGTCTGGCCAGGTAAGACGAAAAATAGGGAGTGGCGGGCCTTGCAGGAATTCTATCTGGCAAGGATTCGCCAGCTTGAACCCTGCATCCTTGTGGAAACGAAAGAAACCAGGGGATTGGAAAACAGGTATGCCGAGAAAATCAAGGAAATTGAAGCAAAAAACCTTGAAAAACACATCGGGGATGATTATTTTATTTGCCTCTTCGACCAAGGACAGGAGATGAGCTCAGAGGAATTTGCGAGATTATTGGAGAAGCGGTCTTTGATTTCCCGGGGGACAACTTTTATCGTCGGAGGATTCGCCGGCCTGGCGGAGAGAATCACAAAAAGAGCTGACTTTCTCCTCTCTCTTTCGCGAATGACCTTTTCTCATGAGTTATGCCGTGTGGTCCTGCTGGAACAGATTTACCGAGCTCTGACCATTATGAAAGGAAAACACTATGCCAAGTAAAAAGGGGGATAGGTTGACCAAAAAAGAGAAGCAAGCTTACCTAAAAAGCCTCTTGGAGCAGAAAGAAAAAATCGTCAGGAAGCTGAGCCAATTCTACAATGAAAGCAAAGAGGTCGAGACAGACATCGCCCAGGACGTGGTCGATAAGGCTGAGAGCTCCTATACCAAGGAATTTCTTCTCAGTTTGTCCAACGCCGAGCGAAGCCGGCTCTTCCTGATTGATGAAGCTCTCAAAAGGCTGCAAACGAGGGAATTTGGGATTTGCCAGATGTGCTGTCAGCCGATTGGCAAGAAGCGCTTAACCGCCCTTCCCTGGACACCGCACTGTATCGACTGCCAGCAGAAAAGTGAAGAAGAGACGATTTGAGGGCTTCCTTCCACAGGCTGATCTCCTCTTGGGGGAAATTCGCTGAAGTCCTCCTTTATCCTTCCTTTTGTGAAATCTGTCAGACCTTCCTCGAGAAACAGGGCGAAAAGGTAATCTGCCGCAGTTGTCAGGAAAAAATCATACCTTGGTCTTCATCCTATTGTCTGTGCTGCGGCCGCTTTTTTGATGGCGCCGGAGAGCCGCATCTTTGCCAGAATTGTCTGGAGCAGAGGCCGCCTTTTGCCAAGCATAGATCCTGCGCCCGGTATGAGGGGATCATCAGGGATGTCATCCTCCTCTATAAATACCGGGGGTTTGAGATTTTAGGGCAATATTTGGGCGATTTTGTCTTCAGGACGCTTGGCCTGGAGGAAGACCTCTGGTCGGGCGTAGAAGCCATCGTCCCTGTTCCTCTTCATCCCGCAAGGGAGAAAAAGCGAGGCTTTAACCAGGCTCAGGTCCTGGCCAAGCGCCTGTCAAAAATAAAAAATATCAAGCTGCTGGAAAGACGGCTCGTTAAAGTGGAGAATATTCCTCCCCAAACGTCCTTAGAAGCGGATGAAAGGGCGAGAAATGTGCGTGGAGCTTTCCGGATGAGGAAATATGAGGATCTGAAGGGCAAGATCGTGCTTTTAATCGATGATGTCTACACCACGGGATCAACCCTGCGTGAGTGCAGTTTGGTGTTGAAGAAAGCTGGGGTAAAGGAGGTCAGGGCCGTGACAGTGGCCCAGGCTTAAAGCCTTTTTTTTGGGATAAAAAAAGCGCCGGAACCTTTCGGTCGCCGGCGCTCGTTTCAGCCGATCAGCAAAAAGGCTTACTTTTTGGGCTTTTCTTCAGAAGTCGACTTAAGGATCTTAACTTTCCGCGGCTTGAGCTCTGGCCTTTTCGGCATTGTGATCTTTAAAACACCGTTTTCGTGCTCGGCACGGATTTTCTCCTGGTCGATATAATTCGGAAGGGTGAAAGACCTGTAGAAAGAGCCGTAAGCCCTTTCAATGCGATGATAATTCTCTTCCTTCGTCTCCTTCTCCATTTTCCGCTCGCCATGAATGCTCAGCGTATTATCTTCGAGTTTGATCTCGATATCTTTCTCCTCGATTCCAGGGACTTCAGCAGTCAGCACGAGCTGGTTCTCATCCTCATAGATATCCACAGCCGGGGCCCAGGAACTCGTGACTAGGTCTTTGTCTTCACCGCGGCCAGTCACCGCGTCCTCAAACAGCCGATTCATCTTTTCCCTCAAGGTTACTAAATCCCTGAAGGGATCCCATCTGATGATAGCCATTTTTAACCTCCTTACTTAAAATCAAGCTCATATATAATATAATATTTTAGTATGTCATTGTCAAGTATCCTTGATTAATATTTTTTAATTATTTGAAAATATTGAATTTTTTCGGCTTTTTTGGGAATAACCCCGGATCAGGAGGGTAGCCTCTCCTTTTAAGCTTATTTTTCCCGTTTTTTCCCTTAACTGCTGGACCTCTCCCCTGATGAATTCCTCGTGGACTTTGGTGATCTCTCTCGCTATGACCAACTCCCGGTTCCCGAGCGTCTCCTCCACGAGCTCGAGAAAATCAGCTATTCTCCGCGTGGGAAGGTAAAAAATGAGAGTTGCCTCCTCCTCTTTTAGAGAGAGCAGCCATTTCCTTGTCTTCTCTTTTTTGGGAGGGGGAAATCCGAGAAAGAGGAACCGGTGGGTGGGAAGTCCGGAGGCAGATAGAGCTGCAATCAGGGCCGAGGGACCGGGGATGGGAATGATTTTTATCCCTAATTTTATGGCTTCCCGGATAAGCCTGAAGCCGGGGTCTGAAACACCAGGAGTTCCTGAGTCCGAGACCAGGGCCACATCTTTTCCTTCTTCAAGGAGGCGGAGGATCTGATGGATTTTTTGCCCCTCCTTAGGTTGATAATAGCTGATAAGCTTTTTATGGATGTTATATCTCGAAAGGAGCTTTAGCGTCTGACGCGTATCTTCGCAGGCGATTGCCTGGACTTCATTAAGGACAGTTAGTGCACGGAAGGTCAGGTCCTCGAGGTTTCCTATCGGCGTGGCGACGATAAAAAGGCTCATGGCTCATCTGTTCCGGTCGTAGGGATAGAGGAAATCGTGACCCACGGTGCGGGAGGAGATCTTGGCGACGGGAGGCATTTTTCTTTTAAATTCCGAGTTTTTAATCAGAGTCAGGATCTTTTCTACGGATTCCTTCGCGAAGCCGGAGGCGATGACATCTTCCTTAGATTTTCTTTCGTCGACGAGCTCGAAAAGAATTCGATCGATCTCGGCGTAAGTCAGGCCGATCTCCCCCTCGTCTGTCTGGCCGGGCCAGAGCCCGGCAGTTGGTGTTTTCTTAAGGATTTTCGCTGGGACGCCAAGGTGCGCTGCCAGCTCTCTGATCTGCGTTTTATATAGATCGCCGAGGGGGCTGATGGCGCAGGCCATGTCCCCGTGAATTGTCCCATATCCAAGGAGAAGCTCTGTTTTATTGCTTGTTCCCAGAATGAGAGCTTTCTCCTTCGCCGAAAAATCGTACAGGATGGACATTCTTTCTCGAGCCATCTTGTTCCCTATCCTGACTCTGTCTTGAGTGGGGTAAAGGGAGAAATAGGCGTCTACCATCGGTGAGATGTCGACGAGACGAGACCGGAGGCTTAGGCGCCGGGCAATGCTTTGAGCATCTTTGACGTCTTCGCTAAAGGTGTTCTTGTAGGGCAGAATGAGACCGAGAATATTTTTCGCTCCAAGGGCTTTGGCTGCCAGGAAAGCGCAGACGGAAGAATCGAGACCACCGGAAAGGCCCACAATTCCCCTCTTATAATTAAACTTAGACAGCTCCTCCCGGATGAAAGCACAGAGAACTTTTTCGACAAAAGGGGCATTAATCTTCATGCTCGCGGACGATCCTTTCGAGGGCGTGGAGAATGATTTCAGGCTTGTCATCCCGTTTGTAGGGCCACTTCTTGCGGGAAGATCTGATCTCCTCAAGATCGATGTCCACAAAAACCAGCTCTTCATCAACAGAGGAGGCTTTGGCAAGCAACTTTCCCATGGGGTTATAAACAAAGGACCCGCCGGCAAAGGCTTTGCCGTCCTCAAACCCGACTCGATTGCAGTAGAGAACGAAGGAAGTGGAGAAAAACGAGATGGTCTCTCCCATCAGTTCCCACATCCGGCTGGTCGCGAATTGCTCCGATTCGGCCATTCCTCTTCCGGGAGCCGCACTGATGATGATGATGAAATCGACTCCACTCGCAAAGAGAAGATAGCTTGCCCCGTAGCTTAAAAAATCCCGGCAGATCATCAGGCCGGCCTTTCCGAAAGAGGTGGCAAAGGTTTTAAAATTTTTGCCCCGGGCGAAAAACTTTCCTTCCTCGAACATGCCAAAAGTAGGCAGAAAGACCTTGCGGTGAATATGAAGGAAGTTGCCTCCGGAAAGATAAACCGCGGAGTTGCAGAAAACCCCTTTTTCTTTTTCTTCGACAAACCCGAGCACGATATCGATCTGGAGGCTTAATACCTTGAGCGGGTTGAATATTGCATCTTCGGCCGGGTTGAGTCCCATTTCCTGGACCATGTCCATCAGCGTATAACCGGTGAGGCTCAGCTCTGGGAAAATGATGAGGTCGGCTTTTTTCTTTTTAGCTTTTTCGATAAAATGGACGTGAAGACTCAGGTTTTGCTGGAGGTCCCCCAGGCGGGGTGATATCTGTGCCAGCGCGACTTTCATGGGTAAAAAGTTATCACAATTTGACCGGGTTTGCAATTTGCTAGGAATATTAAACACTTTGAAAATTTATTCGCCTTAGGCTATAAATATATAGAAGGGCAAGCATGAATCATATCGGCTTCTACCTGCGGAAGGTCTATTTCAACAAACTGACCGGGCAGCTGATCTTTAAGCGGGGCTCTGTTCAAAAATATCTTTTCTTCCAAAATGGCGACCTGGTTCATGCCAAGACCAATGTTCCGGAAGAGAGACTGGGAGAAATATTGTACAAGCTGGGCAAGATTTCCGACGAAGCCCATGCTGAAATCGAGCGCTATATCGAGCCTCAGCAGACTCTCGGCAAGTCTTTGGCCAAAAAAGGCTTGATATCCCAGAGAAATGTGGAGGATGGCCTGACCTACCAGATGAGAGAAATCACGCTGAGCCTCTTTCCGTATTTTGATGGTGAAATCGACTTCCAGGAAAGATCTTCACTCGGCGAGCAGGACTTTTCCGTGCGCATTAATATTTCTTATCTCATTGAAGATGGGATCAGGCGGATGGAATTCCAGCCGGCACTGCAAGAATTCCTGGAGAAGAAAGTGCCTTTCCCCAAACTTAGAGTTTTCTATCATCTTTTAACTGAGGAAGAGAGGGAAATTCTGGATAAAATCAAAGGAGGTGGCACGAGCGAAGCTCTCTGGCGTTCCCATAAATATAACCCTGAATTTTTCTGGAAGAGCCTGTACCTGTTTTATTGTTTGAATTTAGTCGATTTCAGGGACAAAGACGCTATCCCCGAGAAGGAGCCAAAAGAAGGAGAGCCCCTTCGTCCTGATATCCAAGAGCAGATGGAGGAATTTTTGGACTTTAAAGAGAAAATTTCTTCCCTCAATTATTACCAGATCTTAGGCGTTCCCAAGAATGCCTCTGAAGAAGAGATTAAAAAAGCTTATTTCCAATTAGCCCGGAAATTTCACCCCGACCGCTTTGACCGCTTCATCCCACAGCAGTCCAGGGATCAGATTGAGGATGTTTTTGACAAGATCACCAAAGCGTACCGGACCCTAACCAGCCAAGAACAAAGGAAAGAATATGATGCTAAGGGGGCCCCCTGCCGTGAGGAAGGAGGAAAGGACCTGACAAAAAAGGCGGATATCAAATTCCGCCAGGCCAAGACACTCTACAGCCAAGGAAGATATGAAGATGCGCTTATTCTTCTTGAAGATGTCCTGCAGTCGAAGAGAAATAAAGCAGACCATTATCTGCTCATGGCTATGACCGAATCTAAGATTCCCTCCTTCCGCAAAAAGGCCGAAGAGCATTTTCTTAAAGCCGCTGAGTTAGAGCCGTGGAATCCTGAAGGCTATGTCGGCTTAGGTGTACTGTATAAGCAGGAAGGTCTCATGACAAGAGCCGCCAAGCAGTTTGAGAAAGCTTTAAAAATCGATTCTGATCACGAAGTGGCGCGCCGAGAGCTCGAGGCTATGGGAAAAGGAAAAAAGAAAACGGGGCTTAAGGAGTTGTTCTCGATGAATATTTTTGGTCCTAAAAAGAAGTAGGACCGGTTAGTCCATTCTTCCGACGAGTTTTAAAAAACCCTCTTCGCTTAAAGTGGCAATACCTAACTCGCGCGCTTTATCAACCTTGGATCCCGGCGATTCGCCAATGACCAAATAATCCGTTTTGGTGGAGACGGAAGAGGCCACCTTTCCTCCCAAGCTCTCGATCATTTCCTTGGCTTCCTCGCGGGAGAAACTCGAGAGGGTCCCGGTGAGCACAAAGGTCTTTCCCTCCAAGGGTCTTTCGGCCCTTTGCTCTTCGCGGGACCGGAAGTTAAGACCGGCCTCCTTGAGTTTTTTGAGGAGCTCGATATTTTCGGGCTGACGGAAGAAGAAAACGATGCTTTCAGCCACTGTCGGGCCCACATCCTCGACCTGGGTCAGCTCTTCAGAAGACGCTTTGGCCAAAGCGCCAAGAGTCTTGAAATGTTGAGCCAAGGTCTGGGCCAATCTTTCGCCGACATGACGTATCCCGAGGGCAAAGATGAGAGCTGCAAGGTCACGCTGCTTCGAAATTTTGATCTCGTCGAGTAAATTCTGGGAGCTCTTTGGCCCCATCCTTTCCAGCCCTGCCAAATCGTCGTAGCGGAGGGAGTAGATGTCGGGGATCGTTCGGACCAGCTTCTTTTCCGAAAGCTGATCCACGAGGGCATCGCCCAAACCTTCGATGTTCATGGCCCGGCGCGAGGCAAAGTGGAGAAGAGATTCCCTTAATTTGGCCGGACAGGAAGGGTTGGTGCAGCGGGCGATAACCTCTCCCTCGGGCCTGAAGGTCGAAGACCCGCAGACAGGACAGTGGACGGGAAAGATAAATTTTTTTTCTTTGCCCGTCCTTCTTTCCTTCATTACGGAGACGACTTTAGGGATGACGTCCCCGCTTCGCTCGATTAAGACATAATCTCCGATCCGGATATCTTTTCTCTTGATCTCATCCTCATTATGGAGGGTGGACCGGGTGATGGTTGTGCCGGACAGCCTGACTGGCTCCAGGATGGCCACGGGTGTTAACGCCCCTGTCCTTCCCACCTGAACCCGGATTTCCTTTATCCGCGTGGTGGCCTGTCGGGCGGGAAATTTGAAAGAGATCGCCCAGCGCGGGGATTTGGCTGTCGTGCCGAGCGCTCTTCTTTTCTCCGCCGAGTTGACCTTGACGACAATTCCATCCACGTCATAATCGAGATTGTCTCTTTTCTCGCGCCACTCTTCCCATAAGGCGATCACGTCTTCGAGGGTGGAGCAGCGGCGGGAGTGAGGGTTTGTTTTGAATCCGAGCTCTCTGAGCTTTTTCAAGCTGTCCCATTGGGTGGGTAATTCCCTGCCTTCCACAAAAATATAATAAAGGAAGGCGTCGAGTTTGCGAGAAGCCACTTCTCTGGGGTCGAGGAGGCGGATAGAGCCGGAAGCGGCATTCCTCGGGTTGGCGAAGAGCTGTTTGCCCTGCCTCTCCTGCTCCTTATTGATTTTTTGGAAGGATTCATACGGGAGATAGACTTCTCCCCGAACCTCGATCTCCCGGGAGTCGTTGACGAGAAGGGGCAAGCTTCTTATCGTCTTGACGTTTGAGGTGACGTCATCGCCGCGGACTCCATCTCCGCGCGTCACAGCTTGAGCATATTTTCCACCCCGATAAAGAATAGAAATACCCAGGCCGTCGATCTTGAGCTCGGCCACGTATTCGATCTTTTCCTCGGGAAGGAGCTTCTTTGTTCTCTCCTCGAATTCTCTGAGCTCTTCGACCGTATAGCAGTTGTCCAGGCTGAGCATGGGCAGCTTGTGGGTGACTGCAGGAAAGCCTTCGACAGGTTTTTCGCCGACTCTCTGAGTGGGTGATTCGGGCGTGACCAGGTCGGGATAAAGCCTTTCCAGGTCCTTCAGCTCTTTGACGAGAAGGTCAAATTCATAATCGGAAATCTGGGGGTCATTATCAACGTAGTATTTTTTTTCGTGGTACTTTATCTCCTCCCTGAGCTTGAGGATTCTTTTAGCGGCTTGATCCCGAGAGAGGGATTGCGGCATGGCCTTCCCTCCGGCGACGTTGAATTTTAAGGGATTATTTTATTCCTAATCTCTGCTTCGTGTCTTCGAGGAGCTTGTTGAATTTGGCGATAGCCATACTCTGCTCGGCCTGAAGTTTTTCCAGAGTCTTTTTCTCGGCGTCGATATTGGCCAGCAGTGTTTTCATCTCCTGCTTTTCGGCATCGCTCAGGTTCTCTTCTTCCTTGCCCCCGAATTTGGTGTTGTAAGCGCTGGTCAGCTCTTCGATTTTCTTGTTTTTCTCCTGGATCTGGGTTACGGTCTCGTTGTACTTGAGGTCTTTGTTGGAGAGGAAGAAGAGGGTTTCCGCCAGTTTCATGGCCTGCTCCGACTGGGAAGGATAGGTACAGCTTGCTTCGAGCAGATAGCGGACGGCCTCTGCCGACACAGCGGGATTGGTCTTGGCCTCCTTGGCCAGGATGATGCCGATGTTGTAAGCAATCTCCCCGCTTTTTTGCTTGGCATAGGCTTCCTTGAAATATTGCAGAGATTCGCCGTTTTTGTTGTTGTGGTAGAGGGATTTAGCGTAGAAAAGGGTGCTGTCGAAGTCTTTGCTGACAGCGTAAGCGGCCTTGAAAGCCTTTTCGGCGCCTGCATAGTCTTTGGCGTCATAAAGCATTTTGCCCAATTTTTTTATGCTCGCCATAATCTTGGCATTCTTCAGGAGGTTATAGGAATTAACATACGAATCCACGGCGGCCTTATAATCTTTGGATTTTTCCTGAGCTTGCCCGAGGGTAAAATAGCCGGCCCCGATGAACTGGTTCCATTGAGCGGTGCTCTCTGCGGCCGATTCCTTTGTTTTGGCAGCCTTGGCAACTTCCACAACCTGAGAAGCATAGCTTTTGGCCTTTTCCAGGTTTTGGCCGGTCTGGCTGTAAAGGGCGGAGAGCTGGATAAGAACTTGGCATTTTGTCAGGTCATCAAGCCCTCCGATGGCGAGAGCTTTTTCCCCGTAATCGATGGCATCCCTCGGTGTTTTTCCTGGATAATCTGTAAGAGCAAGATTGGCGTAAGCAAAATTCTCGTATTGGCTGCCTTTGCCCGCGCATTTGCTGAGAAAGTCCTTGAGGAGCTGGGCGCGCTGGGCCGGGCTTTGGGTCGTCATCGCTTTGACATAAGACTCGTCGCACTCATTCGTCTGAGCCGGTAAGAACCTGAAAATAAAGAGAGTTAGCGTGAGTAGAATCAATCCTTTCTTACTCATTTCGAACCTCGCATCAAAAATTTTTAGCATGATAACCTGAACAGAGAGTCCATGTCAATATAACACAGCAGAAAGTATAGCAAAATATATGCCAATATGGGAAGTCGGACTTTAAGCCTGCTCAGGCTGCGGGCTCGAAGGCCCGCGCATTTGCTCCCGGCGAGGCAAATTCGCTCACGTGTGTCATGCGAGTGTAAGCGAAGCAATCTCAAAATTATGATGAGATTGTTTCGTCGCAAGGCTCCTTACAACGACCGCTCCGCCTCCGGATGGCCTTCTTCGTCCGCACCCCTCCGTTTATACTTTTTTTTCCTGGTGATATCAGATAGAATAGGTCCGGTGGAGAAGAAAAAGACTTCTGTCACGCGCCTCTTTTTTGAGATTGTGGAAAGGCCTTTGCGCCGTTCCGTCAGCCTCCGCTGTCACTCCAGCTTCAAAATCGGGGGCAAAGCAGACTATTTTTTCGCGGCCGGCTCGCCGAAAGACCTCGAATCTTGCCTCCGCTTTGTTCATGAGCACTCCTTGCCTTTCTATGTCATCGGGGAGGGCACGAATATCCTGTTTGATGATGCTGGATTTCGAGGGCTTATCATTAAAAATGAAGTCAACGGCATAGACAGGAGATCAAAAGAAGGCAGGGTAGAAGTCTTTTCAGGCACGCTTCTTTCTGATGTGGTCGAACTCGCTCTCGAAGAAGGCTTCGAAGGGATTGAATTCGCAGCTGGAATTCCAGGGACAGTGGGAGGCGCTGTCTTTGGAAACGCCGGAGCTTTCGGCAAATGCATCGGCGATTTTTTAGAAGAAGCTGTCCTTTTGGATAAACAGGGTGCGGAATTCCGGGTGAAAAATGATTATTTTGAGTTTAGCTACAGGTATTCATCCCTCAAGAGGGAACACTATCCAATTTTGAAAGCCGTTTTCAAGCTCGACAAAGGAGATAAGCAAAAGATAAAAGCCCTCATCGAGGAGAATCTGGAAAAAAGAAGGGCCAGGCATCCTTCCTGCAAAATGGCCTATCCCGGAAGTTACTTCAAGAACCCCGTTCTTTCCGATGGAACAAAGATGGCTGCGGGTTCCCTTCTGGAGAAGGTGGCTGCCAAGGACCTTAGCGTGGGAGGAGCGGCAGTCTATTCCGGTCATGCGAATTTTATCCTCAACCTCGGCCGGGCCAAGGCCAAGGATGTCCTCCTCCTGGCGCAAGAATTGAAATCCAGGGTGAAGAAAGGGTTTGGGATAGACCTCGAGGAAGAGGTTATTTACCTTCCAGCAGATTCTTCAATGCCTTGATTTTTTTTGGGGGAAGTCCTTTTTTTCGCGCCGTTTGGAGGGCCAGAAGGCTGAGCTTTCTGTAGGCCTCTGCATATTCCGGGAACCGGCGAAGGGCGTCAAGATGCGCTTTGATGGAGGAGGAGTCGCCTCTCAATACAGGCCCAGTCAAGGAATTTGTGATGTCAAATTTCTTGACATTACGTAAAGTTCCTTCGACAAGAGGGAAAAGCAATTTCATTGCCTTCTTTTCTTCGACCCCCGCCTGTTTGAGGAGGCGCACCGCGACATCCAGAAGAATCACGAGGAAATTTGATGTCATGCTGCAGGCGACATGATAAAAGGGCTTTGCCTCGGAGCGAAGAATCAAGGGGTAGCCGCCGAGCTGGCGCACGATTTTCCTGGCCAACGCCAACCCCTCTCTTTTTCCTTCCAGGCCGAAATAAACGCCTTTAAAATGGCCCGGCGAAGTATCCTTCCGAGCAAAGGATTGGACAGGGTGAAAAGAGACGGTCAGGGCTCCCTTCTTTTTTAAGGGATTTAGGGTATCTGCCGGGAGAAGACCGCTGGTATGTAAAACGATTTTTTGAGTCCAGTCGATGTTCGCTCGAGCAAGCCCCGCCGCAACTTTTTTAATCTCCCCATCGGGGAGGCAGAGGAAAATGACGTGGCCCTTGGCGGCGGCAGCGGTGTTGTCACTGAAGATTTTTCCCTGGCCGATCATTTGCCGGCTCTCCCGGGCGGAAGCTCTGCTGCGGCAGGTCAGGGCTGTGATTTTATGGCCTTTTCTCGCCAGGGCGCGGCCGAGAGCTGTGCCAAGCCGGCCTGCTCCGATGATCGTAATCTCAGCCATTTTTTTTACCAAAAGTGTCGAGCCAAAGGCCTATCTCGAACGGAGAAAGCGTTGCTACCTTCTTTTCGAGCTCGACTGCGGCCCTGTGCTCGCGCAGGGCTTTTTTGAGCTCGGCGGCGAACTCCTTGACACTCAGCGTTTTAGCGCCTTTGTCTTGGGCAAAGTCCTTGAGTTCCCGGTCGGAGGTAACAACGAAGAATTGGCGGAAATCTGTCTGCCGGACAATCAGTTCTTTAATGATGTCATCGGCTTTTTGGCCGGGCGATGGAAAATGGACGAAAAACTTTTTTTTCCTGGTCTGAATCTCTATCAGGTCCTGGTCCGGAGGTCCGTCAAAGACCAGCTCAATCCGTGACCTTTTCACCTTTTGAAAAGTTAGAAGTCTGGATACGAGAACATAGCGGCTGCGGCGACCGCGAAGTTCGTCAGGAAAGATGTGCCCGAGGAAATTATTGCCGTCGATAAGATAACCCATCCGCCGCATTCTCTCCGGATGACCTGCCTTAGTTCAATCCTTTAGGCCGTAAGCGCCTTAGGAGTTTAGAGCGTGTAGGAGCCGCCTGGTTTGAGGACGATGACTTCTGCCAATGCTCCGACGCGGCGCTTGAATTCTTGAGGGTCAGATTGGACGATGGGAAAAGTGCCGTAGTGGATTGGAATCACGCGCTTGCTCTGGACGAACTCAACGGCCTTGACAGCGGAAGGAATGCCCATCGTGTACCGATCTCCGATGGGGATGAAGCTTAAGTCGGGCTTGAAGAACTCGCCGATAAGTTTCATGTCGTAAGTGAGGCCAGTGTCTCCGGCATGGTAAAGAAGCTTGCCATCCATCTCCACGACCACTCCCGCTGCATTGCCCTTCTCGGCTGAATGAAGGGCTTGGACCATGTGCACCTTGATGCCATTGACTTCAACCGTTCCTCCGATATTCATGCCCTCGGCCGAGATCCCTTGGGCCTGAGCGTCAACAGCGACTTCATGGATGCCCACTAAAGTGGCTCCAGTCTTTTTGGCCAGGGCGAAGGCATCTCCGAGGTGGTCGCCATGGTAATGAGTAACGATGATCACATCCGCTTCCTGGATCTTGTCAGGAGTGGTCGAGGCAGCAGGATTTCCGGTGAGAAACGGGTCGATATAGACAATTCGTGAGCCTTTGATTCTGATGGCTGAATGGCCTAACCAGGTGATTTCCATATTTTTACCTCCTTTTCTAAAATCGCCGGCTGAAGGAGCTAATTTTTTATTCTCTCGATTGAGGCGCCGAGGAACTTCAGCTTTTCTTCGATTTTTTCGTAGCCGCGGTCGAGATGCTCCGCGTCGTTGATGATAGTCTCACCGCTGGCGATCAGTCCGGCCAGGATGAGGGAAGCCGAGGCCCTCAAATCTGTGGCGATGACCTCCGCTCCAGAAAGATGGGTCTTTCCTTTGACGATGGCTTTATCTCCTTGCACTTCGATATTGGCGCCGAGACGGAGGAGTTCGTTCACATGGGAGAAACGCCGGTCGAAGATGGTTTCGGTGATGATGGACGTTCCCGAGGCCTGGGTCATCAGGACCATGAACTGGGCCTGCATGTCCGTGGGGAATCCGGGATAGGGGGAGGTGGTGATGTCCTGAGGTTTGATCTCCGGGTTGCCGATGACCTGGAGCGCGCGGGAGTTAATGTTTTCGAAGCTTGTTCCGGAGACGCGCAGCTTTTCCACAATTGTGGCAAGGTGTCCGGGCTCGACATTTTCCAAGATAATATCGCCCTGCGATAGCGCGCCGGCGACGAGGAATGTGCCGGCCTCGATCCTGTCTGGAATAATCTCGTGCGTTGCTCCACCAAGCTCATTCACTCCGCGGATGAAAATGATTTCCTTGCCGAGTCCGTCGATTTTGGCTCCCATTTTAACAAGCAGCTCGCAGAGGTTGATGACCTCAGGCTCCAGAGCGCAATTTTTAAGGCAAGTCTCGCCCTGAGCCAGGGTAGCGGCCATGAGAAGATTTTCCGTGCCCCCGACCGTTTTCTTTTCGAATTCAATCTCAGCTCCTCTAAGCTTCGAGGCTTCAGCCTTGATGTAGCCGTGCTCGAGCGAGATGGAAGCTCCTAACTTTTGCAGCCCGCTGATGTGGAGGTCGATGGGCCTCGACCCGATGGCGCATCCTCCCGGCAAAGCCACCATAGCTTTCCCGTAGCGCGCCAAGAGCGGGCCAAGCACGAGAATGGAAGCCCTCATGGACCGGATAAGCTCGTAGGAGGCTTCTGGAGAGATGATTTTTTTGGTCTGGATGGAAAGCGAATTCTCTTTGAGCTCGGAATCAGCTCCCAGCTCCTTCATCAGGGTGAGAATGGTTAAGACGTCTTTCACGAGCGGGATGTTCCGCAGCTTGAGCTTGTCTTCCGTAAGCAGCGAGGCGACGATAGCGGGGAGAACGGCATTCTTTGACCCGCTAATCTTGACTTTCCCCTTGAGCCGGAGGGTATGATTGCCGAGAATCCTGATTTTTTCCATCCTCGATGATTGTAGAATAAGCCCGGCCAAAATTCAAGGATGGGCTCGGG
>Ga0315280_10004742_pt1 | contig 19808 bp, 20 predicted proteins | sample YL17G06_40_MG_FD_203697 | JGI IMG/M metagenome (GOLD analysis project Ga0315280, IMG submission 203697) | Sediment microbial communities from Yellowstone Lake, YNP, Wyoming, USA - YL17G06_40 | ecosystem: Environmental > Aquatic > Freshwater > Lake > Sediment | place: USA: Wyoming | collected... | reverse complement strand
TGGCTGAAGGCTGACTGCTGATAGCTTTCATTTCTATGACCATTGCCGTAGCGATGAGCGGCGGCGTGGATAGTTCCACGGCTGCTGCGATTCTCGCCGAAAACGATTTGCGTGTCAGCGCCGATGGTTGTCCAGCAATCGTGGGCCTAACGATGCAACTCTGGAACCAGCGCCGCCTGCCGCAACTGCTGGGGTTGCCAGAAGGCGTAGGAGCGACGGGGCACGCCAGCGGCCGCTGTTGTTCACTCGACGATGTTTACGACGCGCGCGCCGTAGCCAACTTCCTCGGCATCCCTTACTACGTCCTCAACCTCGAAAAGGAATTCGAAGCCACCGTCGTGCGGCCATTCGTCGAGCGCTACCTGGCCGCCGAGACCCCTATCCCTTGCAGCCTGTGCAACACCGAGATCAAGTTTGAGCGGTTCATCACCGCCGCCCGGCAGATCGGCGCGGAGCGCATCGCCACTGGCCACTACGCACGCATCCATCAAGATGAAAAAACGGGACGTTATCAGCTCTTACGCGGCGTGGACCGTGCGAAGGATCAGGCGTACTTCCTCTTCGGCCTGACCCAGGAGCAGCTCGCGCGCGCCGTGTTCCCGCTCGGCGAACTGACCAAAGAGCAGGTGCGTTCTGTCGCCCGCGCGAAGCGCCTTCCCGTTGCCGAAAAGCCAGAGAGCCAGGAGATCTGCTTTGTGCCCACCGGAAGCTACCGCGAGTTCATCGAAGCGTATCTGGCCGAGCAGCACCGGCAGCCTGAGAGCCAGCCGGGCGAAGTGGTTTCAACCGACGGCCGCGTCTTGGGCGAGCATCAAGGGATTCACAACTTCACGGTGGGCCAGAGGAAGGGATTGGGGGTTGCCGTCGGAGAGCCGCTCTATGTGATCAAGCTTGACCCGACGCGAAACCGCGTCGTCGTGGGGCCGGATGAGGAACTCTTCCGCCGGCGCTTCCTGGTCCGCGATGTGAACTGGATCCGCCCGATGCAGGAAGGCGAAGCAGTCGAGGCTCACGTCAAGATCCGCCACAACCACCCCGGCGCCCCCGCGCGCGTGGAATGTCGTGGCGCCGGCTTCCAGCCGACAGGCCGCCCGGAGGGCGGCGCTACAGAGGACGTTGACGCGCGCAGTAGTAGCGTAGAGTCGCTTTGTGACTCTGCGGCTCTTGGGCCCGTGACGGCATCTCCCCCGCCTAACTCGGAAGAGGTCAGACCGGCATCCGGTACGGCGCGGGAGTCAACCGCCACAACCTTGGTCGAATTCCACAACCCCCAGCGCGCCATCACCCCTGGCCAAGCCGCCGTCTTTTATGACGGTGACGAAGTCCTCGGCGGCGGCTGGATCGCCCGCGTGCTGTAGCCGCGCTCTCCGAGCGCCGAATCTGAACCGCAGTCATGGACCGCCGTCACCCGGGCAGTTGCCGGGCCCACGGGAGCTGCAAGATGCTTTGACGTCCCTTCTAGCGATTCACTGCGGAGTAGATGGCCCGAATCTCGTCGGCGCTCAAGGCACGGTTGTAGATCCGCACATCTGTCAGCATCCCCTGGAAGTAGCGTCCAAACGTCGGGTTCCTGCCCATCTCTAGCTTCTTCTTCGTCTCCTGCCCTTGTGGCGCCGTGTTGCTTACGTACCGCACCCCATTCCGGTAAAACTCCACCCGGTCCCGAGCGAACAGCACCGCAATGTGCTGCCATTCGTTCGCCGTCGCAGCAAGGGGCTGCCGGATGTCCGTCCCGGTCGCCACCCCGAACTTCCCCGTATCGCTCACAATCATCACCGCCCGGTCGTTTCCCCCATCATCGTCGCTCAGAATGTGTTGCCGCTCCGAGTGCCGGATCCGCACCGGGTTCACCCAGAACACCCAGGTGCTCTCCGGCATGGCCTGCGGCTGCACGTCGAGGTCGGTCGCGACGTAGCTCCGGCGGCCATCAAAACTTAACGCCCCCCAGCCCTTGCCCGTGGTCCACATAGGCCCGTTCGTCAACGCCGCCGGGTGGTTGTTGCCGGAAGCATCCCGCAACACCATGCCGCTCCCTTCCTCCATCTTCCACCACGCCACCAGCCCCTGGGTAGGAGTGCTCTCGGCCAGCCCGGCCCTAGCCACACTGGCGGCGTCGGTTTCGGTTAGAGGTATGTCTTCTCCCTTCGCCGCCACTCCGAAAAACCCGAATAGAGCAAAAGCGAAAATCCCGCAAGCAATCCGCCTTCGATTCATCGCTCTCCTCCCGCCTTCCAGTTCGCATTTTGGCGCTGGGTCGACGAGGGCTGGTCGGGGACGTTCCCCAGCCCTGCTTCCCCAGACCCTGCGCGAATGTCAACCTGCCGACCTGTTCCTGATCGTTGTGCGGCTCAGATTCTAGAACCCCATGAGGGTCAAATCAAGAGAATGTGCCCGTCCAGCATGGCTCATGCGGCTGTGAGTTGGCCCTGCGGCAAGTTCCGCGCTTTGAGCCATTCTCCCCGAGTTCCCAGCCTGGTAGCGCAGAGTCCTTCTTCGACTCTGCGGCTCTTCATTCGCTTTTCTTAAGCTAAATACCCCATTCACTTCAATGCGTCGGAGCGCAGCTGGACAAGCAGCTTGATGCCTTCATGGAAACTCCCTCCCTTTCGCGTTTCACGGCAGGCAGCTTCGCATCTACCAATGTCGTTCAGGATCTCCTTTTCGAGCTCTTCGGTCTTATTGAGATGAGCGTAGCGAAGAGCCATATAGATGACCCTTCCAGCAACTTCCAGAATGCGGGTATTGTGGAGATCGCGACACGCATCGTAGGCAAGTGAAAATGCCACATCAGAGGCGTGCTGAATGAGCAGCTTTTCTTCCTTCGAAATACGTTGGCGGGATGGGTGGCGCAGCCCCCCCCTTGATGGGGAGGGCTTCACAAAGCAGGGCGGAAATGGTCTGGGCAACGTGGACCGGCATCCCGTCCCGCGTCATATCTGCTGCGAGAGATGCGGCAGAGACCGCTTCAGACCTGACACTGCAGCCGAAGTCCCTGGCGATAGGTATGAGGCTCGAAAGCGATTGGTCAATTTGTTGCCAGTCCCGAGTGGCCCACCGTTGAACTTCGACCGTGTATGCGATCCGGCGGGCTTCGAACGCGGCCATGGCTGTGAGATCGGCTTTGAATCTGGTTGCTTCGGCCTGTCGCCGCCTTTTTCTCACTATCGCAAACCACTCGGCTCGTGCCCTCTTCAGGAGTCCGGGCGAGTATCTTCGTCCGAGCCCGCCTTTCCTTTCAACTTGGCTGTGGCCGTTAGGGCAGAGCGGTACGAGATTCTCGGGGTTGTTACCCTTGGCCGGCTCTACGTGATGTATCTGCACATCGTATTCCCTACGTCGGCATACGCAACAGGTGTGATCCGACTGGTAAAGAAGGTCTTCTGCGATGTCCCTGGGAAGTGGCTTTCTTCGACCTGGGGCAGCCGTGATTCTGGTTCGCTGAGGCTTTGAAACGCCTGCCATACGCTAGGTAGCTGCACTCTACGGCTTAATGTGTGACACAGCTTCTTGGAAGTAGCCCTGCGCTGCGTCGAGATCTGGTTTTGCCAATCCCAAGTACTTAAGAGCCTCTTGACTGTGCTTTTCGTAGAAATGTGCAGGGGTCTGCTTGGCGTCTCTTAAGATTTCAATCTCCGTTCGGGCAGACCTTAGATTGTCGAACGCACCTGACAGTTCAACGGACCCGTCGACAGAAATGCGTCGTGCATGTTCGACTGCGGCTCTGGAGTTGTCCGGGACGAGGTCAATGTTTGCGGGAATAGCATGAGTGCATGCTAGATTGAAGACATTGGCCCTGCTCCAGTATTCGATGTTCCGTATAGCGCTCTGGATAGCGCTCGCCACGATTGTTCTGCTTAGGCCAGCTTGTTCTTCAATCTGCTGGCGGAAAGCGCGGATTGATTCCTCAGCCGCCGCGGCCTGGCGTTCTGCGGCTTCGCGGCTTTTGCGTGACTCTTCGAGTATCTTAGCTGTAGTTCGGGCATAGTGGATCGTTACGCCTACGAGAACCGCGACTGCCAGGACGTTCACTACAGCGGCAACGGCAATCAGGACTTGTGCGGCTTCCATAACTGGAGATTCTAGCACCACAGCAGGCCCGCTTCCGAGCCGGGCCTCTCATTCGCAGCGTCCTGCGGGGACCAAGAGTCGTAGTCGCGTGCCAGCCACTCAATTCCAACTTTCTTGTCTAGCTTTTTCAGTTCGTGTATGAGGATCGGAACTGTATCACCGCTTCTTACTGCGTCCTCGATATTTACCCAATCCTTCCGCCAGTCAAGCTCGCTAATTTTTCTGACCTTCGACTTATAGTGAACAAGTGAATTTCGCAGGGCGACGAGCCATCGCGGAGAGTTCATCGCACGGCTGCCGGATTCAAGTTGGTTGCCGTGGATGAGTCGCGGGATGACGAGCCACTTGGAGACCAGATCAAGTTTATCCAAATAGTTCTCGAAGTAAGACTTTGAGAGTCTTTGACTGGCATAATGGTTGATAAAAGCCTCGAGCGCCAGCGCTGAAAACACAACCGACACCATCGACGCCAGCTCAATCAGTCCGTTCATCCGGCCGAGATATTCGGTGTCAACGTCCGTGAGTTCCTTTTTCCGCTGCCGCCTGTCGTGAAGCTGTTTGAAGGCTTCTGCACGCCTCAAGCCTTCGAGGGCGACCCGGTAGAATTCCTTATGCTTAGTGAGAGGAAATTGGAAAACGTCTTCAAATTTCAGCTTCTTTCGGGTCATAGAGGATCCTAGCCAAACTGGACGCAAATCGTTGTTCTGCCGGCTCCAATCCGCATCATATTACACCCGCCAGAAATCCAGATTAAGCCCGCAGCGTGTTCCGGTGGTACGCTTTCACTTGTCAGGGAGAGAAGCAAGGAGTCGGTATTCCGGGTAGGTTGCATCAATGCAGATAATTTCGAAATCTAGTCGGAGGCCCTTAACAAAATGGAGCTGGGTTTTCAGTTCGCTGTCGACCCCCTGTCTTTGCCAGGTTTCCCTCCCAGGCTGTGCTTGCCATCTTCGGAATATTTCCTCTGGCTCACAGAATACGAAGACAATCCTATGCCTTGCTGAGGGCACCTGCTCCGGCTTCCCCGCCGCCGTCCGCTTTTTCGGCTCCCAACACGCGCGCATCCCGCCCGCCGCCCACACCTACCAGAGCGACGTGGAAATCGTCCATCGGCTGATCGAAGACGAGTTCTACGACCTGGAAACTTTCCGCAGCCGCGCCGAGTCCTTGGCCAAAGCCACCGTCTACCAGCTCTACTTCAACTTGGTGCGACCGAATTCCCACAAAGGAGACCTCAGCCCATGGCAAATCATCCAGCAACTCGCTCCCCGCCTCCCCCTCAACCTCTGCTTGCTTCCTCCCCTCTTCCTCGACTATCGTCTCAATCCCCAGGGGGATACGATTTACGCTTTGCCGCACTGTGCGAAAATGGTTCTTTTTCGGCCCCCTTGAGCCGATTCGCGGTAACAGTGTCGGTGCTTGGATTTAATTGTGCCGAAACTGCCGCATCGGGCCGTTCGGCCCACTTCACTCATCCGGCGAAACGCCCACGAGTTGCGCAAGAGGCTGCCAATGCCGTGGATGCGGCAAGTACCGACCGGCGCGGATCTCCGCAGCGTAAGGTTCGGAGATGCCCAGGGCCGATGCTAAGACCGGCACGGTAACCCCCGAAAGCAGAGGCTGAATCTCTCGGACGTAGGTTTCCTTATCCAACCAAGCAGGCGGGCTAGACGCTTGCCAAGCACGCTTAGCGGCGGTGCCCCCGCCGCCCGGCGGTCCGGATCCGTCGCTAAAGCCGGGCAGCGCCGAGTCGCTTTTCGACTCTGCGGCTCTTCCAAGGGCCTCAGCCCTAGGCGTCAGGGCACGACTTTAGTCGTACCGCAAAGGGCGCTCCGCCCTTCCCTTTGGGGGCTTCAGAGTCTGTGTGAGAACCTCGAAAATCACGTCTTCGCGAACCGCGAATCAATGACTTACGGTGTGGAAAAGGCCGAAAATCGTGGTTGTCACACACACTCTTCAGCCCTGCCGTTAAGCCCCCCTCTCCCCAGCTTCGGTTCCCCTCTCCCCCAGCAGGGGGAGAGGGGTCAGGGCTGAGGGGCCACTCACATGCGGCGGGGTTCCCGATAAAGACCATCGGGACGCGTTCTACCTCGCCCTTCATGCTCAAATTCTGAGCGCCGCGAAGGAATGTCATCCTGAGCAGAGCGAAGGAACGTCATCCTGAGCAGAGCGAAGGAACGTCATCCTGAGCAGAGCGAAGGAACGTCATCCTGAGCAGAGCGAAGGAACGTCATCCTGAGCGAAGCGAAGGAACTCCGAGATGCTTCGCATCACCCAGCATGACATCTGCGAACCGCCTGTATCACCTATTTCCGTTGCGCGACGCTAGCAGGGTGCGCTGCGCGGGAGAAAAGCCGCGGAGTCAAAAAGCGACTCCGCGCCACTACGGGAAATTCATCGGCGGCGGAAGCCTTGAGCGAATTCCTCGCCCCTCACCGCGCCATCACCCCCGGCCAAGCCGCCGCGTTCTACGCCGGCGACGTAGCGCCGCCGTCCCAGCGGCGTTCCCCGCCAACGAAGCCAGCGGGAACCCTGGCGCTACGGCAGCGGCTGGATCGCCCGTGTGCTGGACTGACCCACTCTGCCTGAATGCTAGATCCCAGATCCTCGATCCTTTCCGATGTTCCCTGTCCCCTAGCCCTGCCCTTTAGCGGCCTGCTTTGTGGTGCGGAGCCAAAAACCCTGTAAGAGGACGCATTGCAGGTTGCTGATTCGCGGAGGCAAGAAGACACACTTTCAGCCGTAGCAGAACCACACGATTTTTGTGCGCCCGTTCGCCATCGTATTCTTACACTTCGTTTGATCAGCCCCCGCGGGATAATCCTGAGAGAATCCCCCTCTCTCCGCCAGATTATCCGCTTTCCTTTTAGCTGGTTGGCCAGCCGTTTTGCGACAAGTTTGGTAAAATAGGGCGAGCTTAGCTCTTCTGGGCACGAGCTAGCGGCCGATGCTCAGCGATTGAGGGTTGCTGGGGACTGCAAATGGAAAACCGAGCTTCTGCAGTTTTTGGCTTTATGTTGCTGATTCTGTCAGCTCCTTCGCCTTTGATGTCGAAGGATGGCAGGCTCGCGCTGCGCGTCACTCCCAAGCAGGCATATATCTTTATTGATGGGATTGCCCGGCGCGACGGCGGCGGCTCATTCAGATTAAGCCCCGGTGAGCATACCCTGGCCTTACGTAATTACGGCTACAAAACCTTAACCCAAAAGTTCACGATCGCTCCGAGGAAAGTGACCCGCTTCACGGTTGCACTTGAGCCCGAGCCAGGGGAGGTCTCAGGTCCGTGGGCTCGGATTCGATTTAAGGGTCCACGCCGTTCCGTTGTGCTGTTGAATGGGAAAGGGCTTGACCATTTCGTTGGCCACGTGGGCGAGTTCGACAGGGGGAAGCGGGAGCTGCTGGTTCCGCCGGGAAATCACGAGATTTCGGTCTTGCATCCGGGCGACAACAAGGAAATCTATTCCGGCCTCGTTGCTCTCCACTCGAACGAACAGGTCATCATTTATCTCAACCGGAACGGCAAGCAGGTGAGAACAAGTTGGGGACGCGGTGAACAACTGAAGTCACTTCCCCGATTCAGGGTGCGGCGTGGAAGCGTCACTGTCGCGGTAAGCCGGGTGACCGGGAACCTCTCCGCAAGGTCGGAGAGGATCAACTGCAGCGGCTCGACGGAACTGGAATGGACGACCACTGGGGCAAGCGAGGCCGAAATCAGCGGCCTTGGCGCCGTGCCAACCGCGGGATATCGATCCGTTCGGCCGAACGCGACAACAACTTATGAGCTCACCGCCGCGGGCCTCGGCGGACTCGCGAAGGGCAGCGCCACTGTTACGGTCAACAAAGCGATCACGGCCTCATTTCAGGTTTCCCCTCAGGAGGTTCGCTACAAGCGTCTGGGAAACAAAGTGGATCAAGAGTCTGCGACCCTCTCCTGGTCTACATCGAACGTTGACCAGGTTTCGATCAACGGAGAGGGTTCCGTGAACGCTACGCGGATCGGCTCGATTAGTGCCACCGGCACCCGAACCGTTCAGGCCATCCCCGAAAGGACCGACCCCGGGCCGGTGGATGAAAACTGGACGTTCCGATTGACGGCCACCAACGCCTGTGGCGAATCCGCAACCCGCACCGCCACGTTGCATATTATCGGATCGATCGAGGCGGAGAAGAGTCCCGTCGAGACCGCGCTGGAGACCTCCCTGTCCACGAACAGCGTTTATTTCCCCACCGCTCTCCCTTCTGAGCGCGACCCGAATGGGGGACTTGTGCCAAGCCAGCAACGCCTGCTGACGGAGCTCGCCAGCAACTTCAAAAAGTACATGGAGTTCCGTCCTCACGCTCGCCTCATCCTGCAAGGGCACGCGGACAGTCGTGGCTCGGCTGAGTACAACCAGGCCCTTTCCGAACGCCGCGCCATCCGAGTCAAAATCTTCTTGTTCGAACAGGGAATCCGTGCGGGAAATATTGAGGCCGTCGCGTTTGGGAAGGAACGCAACCTGGACAAGGAAGCTGTGCGGCGCTTGGAAGAGCAGGATCCCGATCTGTCGGAAGAGCAGCGGCGAAAGATTCTCCGCGATCTGCCCAGGGTCGTACTAGCGAGCAACCGTCGTGTGGATATCTTTCTAAGCACGGTCCGGCCGCAGTCCACAAGGCTCCTGCCATACAAGGCTGAGGACGCGAAGGAAATCCTGGGAGAAGAAGCGAAACCCAATCGTCCTACCAAGCCCCGTCGGGATCGGTAGTTGAAACCGGACCCGAGGAGGGAGGCGGGGTAGGATTGATGGGAACAAACTCGAGCTCGTCCCCCAACACGCAAGCCGTGGTCATCTTCTTTGGCCAACAGTAGGCACTGAGACCGCAGGGAGCTTCAAGTCGGTAGAGGCTGCAATGGGGCTTCACTAATTGCCTTCTGCCAACTCCCGCCTGTGCCAAAACTTTTAGATGGTGTTGAACAACTGCGGCAAATCCCTCTTTCGCGTGTTGAGTACGGGTCTAACTGATTGATTCTTCGTTCGGCGCAAGCAGCTTGGGGCCTTCCGAAAGCCTTTTTCAACGCCATCTTTACTTTTCAAAACTCATGCGGATTCTCGAAAGTGTGGAAACTTTTGTGGGGACCCTGCGTTCATCTCCAGCGATTCCGACACAACTTGAATCGACTCGGTACAACTTGCGAACTAACGGGGCTCTAAGGGGTTGCAGGGTTTTCTGCCGGGTGGCGCACCCACGGCATGCCGGGGCGGGTGCGCTCCATCGTCATGCCGCGCTGGGGGAACTTCACAGAAGCCGGCAACTTCACCTTCATCCCCTTCGGCGGCGACCTCCAGGCGGAAGGCACCTTTGCAGGCTACACCATCCCCACCCAGCTCAGTGTCGGGTGGTGGTACGGGGACGCCCGGTGCTTCGAGTTCTTCCGCGCGGCGATTGACAGAGCCCGCTACCGTTGATAGCGAGCACGCCGCCAGCGTTCCCGGCATGCCCACGCGTGACCATCCGCCGTGCTGTTGTGATGTGACCGTGCACGCCTTCTGCGAAATATGCAGAGTAAGTGCGAAAAATCCTCCAGGCGCGCGGGCGGCAAACGAGCAGCTCGACCCTGTCGCCCGGCTTCCCCTCACGCTCGTCAACCTTGACCCACCCGAGCCAGCAGGAGGTGTCCCCGCCGCGCCGCCTTTCTCAGCGCCGACGACCACCTGCCCTGCCCCACCTACTTCGCCCTCACCCCGTCAGCCGACAGGCTGCATTCCAGTGGAAACTGTCCGGAGATCTCTAGCCGAGTTCAGCACGACTCGTCACGGAAACCCTCTTGAAAGCCGCGTCACATGGCTGAGTAGCTTCCCGTAGTCAATCCTAGCACCGGCTATTGCGCGCAGTAGTTCGAGCAGAACAGAGGCTACTAACTCCTCCGGCTGCAATAGCGTGTCCCATTCCACTTCTTCTACGCACGTTGCCTCTGTTGGTTGATCAGGCGATGGCTCATCGAAGTACAGTCCGTCAGCACCGTCATACTGTCCAACAAAATCCGGGTCAGCAACGGGGAACTCTGCTCCGAACTTGTGGGACGGGCAGGCTATGTGGTAAGCCATGACACCTGGTCCGAAGTATCCTCGGCTCTCAAAAAGCCGACGAACTAAGCGAAGAAACAGCAAGGCTTCCAGCGCAAAATTACCTGCTGGCTCAGGGATCTTAATCCTGCTATGGTTCGCAACGAATCCCAACGTTCCATCGGACCACCCGCGCCATACGCGATGACAGGGAGCCTTTCCAGAGATTCGAAACCCGTATTGGTGATAGAGGGAATGACGCCTGAAGTTGTCTTCGTAAGGCTGTCCCCTTCCGGCTCGAAAGAAGTTCTGTTCGTAGCGATAGACTTCTCGGATAAACGTGCCGAAGTTCCTTTCAAATTTCAGATCGAGCCTGAGCCACGCTGGCACGCGCGGAGCGAGAATGAGTTTGTGGAACAAGGGGTCTCGAACCAACTGCTTTCCTTGTGGACCACCCTCCTCGACTGAGCAAAAGAAATCTGACGCTTTCAAGTACTGTTCGACCACTTGCCCCGGGGCCCTTGTTGCGAATTCGCGACTTCTCAAAAGACCCTCAATTTCCTGCAGTGTTGCCTGACGGGTTGTATCCTCAATTCGGATGGGAATACCTACAGTCGCTCCCTGGGAAAATTCGTAAGGGGGATAAGTGCCCGCAGCAACGCGAATGATGGCGAGGCTTTTTTGAGGGTCTGACGTTGCGATGGGCTGGACCTCGAAGTCGGGGCGCGGGTGGATTGAGGCGAGTATCCTGTCGGTAAGTCGCGCCCGAGGGTCGCTGCCTAAGTCAGTTCCTGGCAGCGAGGCAGGGACGTTTTTCTTCACTTTATCCGTTTCCACCCCGATGAGCAGAATCCCGCCGTATCTATTGGCCAGACCTGCGACATGCCATCCCAGGTCCTGGGGCACATCCTTCTTGAAGTCAAGCCGTGGCCCTTCCATTACCCTCGAGCTTGTAGGAACTTAGAGGTTTAGGAATTGCTTGACGTCGCGCAGGCTGACTTGAGAAAGATCGTTAGTAAACAGGTTCGCCATATGGTGTTAGCAATCATAACGCACAGGCCCAAATGCCTACAAGCCGGTAGCCACGGTCAGGGTTTTTCTGACCGTGGGTTCTTGGACAGGGGAAGCGGTGGTGCTAGGGTGCCGCCGTGTCATGGAGAATCTAGTGCCGTTCCAACTATTTCGACCTAGACTCTCGGTGCGGTTCGCATCATGTTGCCAGCCGGAACCAAGGTGTAGCAAGGTAGCGCAGAGTTGTTCGGTAACTCTGCGGCTCTTGGGTATTGCCAATTGTTGAAACAGCCGGTAATCTTCCCTCATGTCCCGCCTGCGTCGTCTGGTGCTTTCCGACCGTTATTTCTTTGTGACCTGCAAGGTTCTGCGCTCGCGGGGCCTGTTGGCCGAAGTTGACTTCCAAACCCTGGCGCGAGTGATCCAAGCGCGGCGAGAGGAGCACGGATTCCTTCTGACGGCTTGGGTGTTTCTGCCCGACCACTGGCATGCGATCATCGCGCCGCGACATCCGAAGAGCATTTCGCTGGTTATGGAATCGGTCAAGCTGAGCTCGACGCGGCAGATTAATGCGCGGCCTGGTGACGAGGCCGGAAGACTGGAAATGGTCGAGCGTGCATGAATACACGTCCGCGCAGGTGCGAGGTGCCCGGTACAAACCGCCATTGCGCATCGACCAGGTGAGGATTCCGGCCGATGAAAAGGCCAGGATTTGAAAGAAAAAGCCGCAGAGTTACAGAACAACTCTGCGCTACCAACTGCCTCTTTCGGACCGCATTCCTTCGACTGCCGCTCAGGACGGTGAGCGAAAGTCGAACCTGCCTGCGGCAGGCAGGTCTGGGACCGCTTCGTGCGCCACGCCAAGGAGTTTAGAGATTGCCTGCAATACATGCACCTCAATCCGGCGCGGAAGGGACTGGTCCACGGCCAGAGATTCTTCGCGGAGGAAAGAATGCCGACCTAAAGGTCGGCGCTACGCTCAGGGCGATTCGATGTGGAGCGAATCGGCTCAGAATGACAAGGCGGCGCCGATGTGTGCGGGCAGCGTGGGTAGGGGAGGGCTCCCGATAAATGGCATCGGGACAGGTTGGCCCTCCCGATTTGTTTTCGTGCGCGGGAGCCCGAAGGGCTCCCCTACCAAACACTGCAGGGCACGGCACGCCGTGCCCCTACTGTAGCGGCGCTCTGCGAGCGCCGAAACTAAATCAACGTCGGCGGTCCCCGACTAGGTCGAGGCAGGCTCCGACCGCCGCTACAGACAATGGCGGCGCGAAGCCGCCCCTACATTTGATTTTGTCTTAAGCCCCGGCAGGGGCGGAATAATGTGGCCCAGCGCGTGAGCGCTGGGAACAGAGCGCAAATCACCGCTCTCCAATTCAGCCCTGTAAGGGCGACAGAAACTTGGCGCTTCGTCGCGAGGTCTGTCGCCCCTGCCGGGGCTATGGATGTTTAATAGAGTGTACTCCTCAATCCCACGGCTGACGCCGTGGGCCACACTCTTTCGCCCCCTTCGGGGCTGCGAAGTCACAGGCGGAGGGGTGAGTCCCGCAACGTCTTCCTTCTTCCTGCCGCTTGGCTTTCGGGTATAGTTGTCGAAGCTTCTCAGGAGATCGCTCACATGCTGAAAACCCTGCGCGCTCTGCTTCGTCATGAGGCCTGGGCGGATGCCGAGCACTGGCGCGCGCTGGAGGCCTGCCCCTCGGCGCTGGCGAGCCCGGAGATCCTCGAACGGCTGAACCACATCAACCTGGCGCAGCGCGGCCACGACCTGGTTGTAGGTTGGCCACGCCAGCTTTCTTTTCTGAATCAGGAACGAGTGATACTGGCGAATGTGCTCGGCGCCGAGTTGCTCGGGGGAGCGATGAAAGCGTTGAGCGAATTCGGCGACGTGCCGGATGTAGCAGCGAATGGTTTGGGGAGAGTAGTTTCGCCGCTGGAGTTCTTCCAGCATGCGCTGTCGAACATGGGTCATAACGCCTCCTAAGCGTGATGACCTACTCTACCCTCGGAAAAACTCAGATCAGTTCTGCCGGACAGCGGCTTCGTTCAACAACTGATATCAGTGGATATCTCATTTGGTTTCGGGCCAGTGAAGCGCATCGATTCCCTTTCGGCACCCCTTAGCGGCGAGAGGGAAAAGGGTCGCTCCTTCGTTTGCTTGAACCCTTGCGGAAAACCTTTCTGTGATGATTCGGCAGGGTGGCACAGACCGCAGAAGGCAGGAGCCACGAGGCAGTAGAGAGCAGACAGTGGACGGGAGGCGGCGAAAACGGGCGTTGGAGGCAGTGGGAAGAAAAACGCGGCAAGCAAGTCGGGGATCGTCCGGATGAGAGATCCCCCGGGCAGGTCTGCGGCTGCGCTCTCTTGGCGAAGTAAACTCGCCGGCACGGCAAATGAGTCGCGCACGCCTCCGAATGCGCGGTACCTGGACGACCACGAAGCAATAGCCAGGCTATCCTTCCTTGCGGCCCGGCGGAGGGCGCAGTCGCCACCTACGAAGTCAGAAGCCTAGCCCGTCCCACCAGGCCAGTTCGAAGGACGGGGAGGATCAGCGCCGAGGATGCACTGTGGTCGGTTTCGGGCATTTTGTCCACGACGGCGAGTTTGAGAAGCGACGGGAAAGGTGGGACGGGTGAGAATGGCCCTTTCTGCGGTTGGCCGGTGGTCCAGTCGGGGAACCATCATCTAGCGGTCACGGTCCCGCGGCCCAAGACCCGCCATGGCGCGTGAGGGCCACGACTGAGATCGTGGCGGCTACCCCCTGCCTTCCCACACGCCGGCGATCTGGCGTCGGCATCGTGGGCACTGCCCGGCGTCCAGCGCGTTCTCGACCACGTCGAGACCTAGCCGGCGAATCAGCAGGGTCCCGCACGCGGGGCAGTAGGTGTTGTCGTAGCGGTGGCCGGGTACATTGCCTATGTACACAAACTCCAGCCCCGCCTCTTTGCCGATTCGCCAGGCGCGCTCGAGCGTGCGAATCGGTGTCGGCGGCGCAGTGAACTTGTACGCCGGGTAGTAGCCGCTAACGTGCCAGGGCACCTCGCGCCCCAACTCACGCGCTATCCGCTCCGCAATCCCGCGGAGAGTGGCAGCAGAGTCGTTCACGCTTGAAATCAAAAGCGTGGTGAGTTCGATGTGCACGCCGCACGAGCGCGCCAGCTTCGACGCAGCCCAAACCTTTTCCACGTCAACCAGCTTGCAGTGTTTCTTGAGCGTCGCCGCGTCGCCTTTCACATCCACGTTCATGGCGTCCAGGCCCGCGTCGATCAGAAGCGACAACGCCTCGGGCGTCATGTAGCCATTCGTCACATAAGTGTTGTAAAAGCCGCGCGGCTTGGCCAAGCGAAACACGTCCCGCGACCACTCCAGGGAAAGCGTGGGTTCGTTGAGGGAAATCGACGTGCCCTGGCAGCCGCTGTTCTCCACAAGTTCCAGGAAGCGCTCCGGAGAGACGTAATCACCCGCGGCAGGCGGTGGCACCTTGCTGATGTCCCAGTTCTGGCACCACGGGCACCCGAAATTGCACGACCAGCTACCTGCGGTGAGAGCGTAGGTGCCAGGATAGAAGTGGTAGAAAGGCTTCTTCTCGATGGGGTTCGCGGCCAAGGAGGAAACGGAACCGTAGATCAGCGTCACCAATCTCCCATCACGATTCTGGCGCGTGCGGCACCAGCCGAAACCGCCAGCGCGGAGCACACAGCGGCGCTCGCAAACGTTGCATCGGACCTTCTCGCCCGCTCGCTCTTGCAGGAGCGCCTCGCGAACAAAGATGCTCGCAACTTCTCCCGGTCGTGTGTCCGTTGCGAGCACCTTCACCAAGAATCCCACCTCTTACGTTCAGCAGAAAACCGCGCCAACACGGGCGTGCCTCTACCCTGCGGGTTCGAATGCTTTCAGGAAGCGCCAAGCAGCAGGGGCTAAGCGGCGCGCCGCTCGGCTACGAGCCAGCTCCTTCTTGAGCCGCCGGATGTCACTCAGGACGTCTACGTCACTCCAAGGCTCCAAGATCGAGCAGGAGTAGCCGTGCCAGAGCAGGTTACGCAGGGTGTCGCGAAAAGCGAATGCCGTTCCCCAGCGGATACCGCGAAGCAGCCCAGTACTCAGTAGCCGCAAGCCGATCAGATAGTAGCCACCATCGGTACAGGGACCAAGAACTGCGTCACACACCTGCAATTCGCTGAGCGCCTCATGCAAGACTCGCGGTGGCAACGAAGGGGAATCCGTGCCGATCACCACGGCACACGAGTGGGAGCGGAGGAGCCTCCGGAACGCGTTCTCCAGCCGAGCTCCCAAGCCGGCACCGCGCTGGCGAACTAACCTATAATGCGCGGAGAGCGTAGGGAAGTTGCGGCCGGCAAGAAAGAAATAGCGGGACACGCACCCGGAAAGCGCATCCACTTTGCGGAGTGTGTCGCGGATCAGCGCAGTATGGAACTCGGCGGCTGCGCGGGGCCCCAGCAAGGGGATAAGCCGCGTCTTGGCCTTCCCGGGAACCGGAGTCCGGGCGAATATCCCCACGGCTGGAGACAGATATCCTCGGCCAGACGAAACAACCGCGGTGTTCTGCTTCGTCAAATGATTGTTGCCTGGGGAAGCCAAGGGGGCATCGCCCGCTGTCTGCGCCGGGCGGTCGGAGAATCACTCTGCTCAGGGTCGGCACTCCGGTACGGGAAAGGCAACCGTCCACCGCGGCGACAAGACGCTCACCCGCGGGGCGTTGAGGGCACAGAGCGCCGCGTCAAATGAACAGTTGGTCGTCCTGCGTTGCTTTGCTCACGTCAGTGACGCGGCGACGCGAGAACAGAAACTCCAGACCCGACCGCACACCCTTGAGAACCGCCGAGAATTCCTGGATGGGCGCGAGTACCCCACGCTGGACAGCGTCGGCGGTCGTCTCAATCTTCTCGACGAGGTCCGAAACCATCTGGTCCACCCGGGCGATCTGGAGGCGGCTCTTATCCACCAGGCCGGCCACGAGCGCATCCACATTGGTGGTCCGGTTCCGCAGCATCCGACTGATCTCAGCGAGATCAGTCGTAATGTTGCGCAGGGGCTCGCGAGAGTTGTGCACGATCTCCAACACCGATTGCGATAACGGGTCCAGACGCTGTTTGACGTCGGCGCGGACGGCTTCCACCTGAACGGAAATCTTACGGATCGCGAGCCAGATCCCTACCATGGCCCCAGCTTGCATCAAGACCGCAAGGGCGACGAGGATCAAGGCCACGCTCAGCGCAGTGTTTTGCTCCATGGTTCGCTCAACAGCCGCTTAGCAGCCCCAGGGGTCTTACTTTGCCTTGGCCTTCTCCTCCTGGTAGGCCTGCTTGCCGGCTTCCAGTGCAGCTGAAAGCAGATCCTTCTGTTTGGCGACGAGATCCTTGCCCTTCTCCACGGCCCCTTCGGCCTGCTTGCGCAGTTCCTCCGCCTTGGTCTTGACAAAGTCGCGGCCTTCTTCCGCCCTCTGGGCTATGTAGTCCCGCGTCTCTTTGCCGGACCTAGGAGCAAAGAGTAGGGCGAGGATCGCACCGATCCCCAAACCGGCCAGAAAAAACCCTAACTTCGAGCCACCATTGTCTTCGCTCATCGGAAACCTCCCCTTGCTACCGTGCGAACGTATCCCGCGCAGCCTGCTTTCCTGCTTCCAGAGCGTCGGCAAGCCGCTCTTTCTGCTTGGTCACCACTTCCTTGCCCTTGTCCACCAGTTCGTCAGCCTGCTTGCGCAGTCCCCTTCCTTTCGCTGCCACGTAATCCTTGCCTTTCCCAGCTTTGTCAGCGATGAACTTGCGCGTCTCTTTCCCCGACTTGGGAGCAAAGAGCAGCGCTACCACAGCGCCAATGCCGACACCTGCCAGGAAGTAGCCGACCTTAGTCCCCGCGTTGCAGTTGGCCATGTCCTCCTCCGTTTGCCTTCAGCGCTAATCTAGCACGCAGGCCAACCGTACTCAAGCGGAAAATAGAGGATTCCGTTAAAATTATTAATGGGCCGGCTGGACGGATTATTTTAAGCTGCCCCTTCAGGTCCTGAAAGGTATTCGTGGATCCGCTTCGCCTGAGTGGGCTTCACCACCTGCGCCAGCTCCTCGACTGACAGGTTTCGAAGCGTATTCACACTGCCGAAGTGGCTAAGAAGCTTCCTGGCCGTCTTTTCCCCGACGCCGGGTATTTTCAGCAGGTCGGTGGTCAGCTCGCGCCCGGTGCGGCGAGCGCGGTGGAAAGTAACCGCAAAGCGGTGCGCCTCATCGCGAATCTGCTGGATCAGGTGCAAGGCCGGCGAGTGGTGATCGAGCGCGATGGGGTCATTCTCGCGTCCGTAGACGTAAAGGATTTCTTCCCGCTTGGCGATGCTGGCCAAAGGCTGATTGATGATCCCGAGTTCCTCCAGAGCGGTCGCGGCGGCGTGGAGCGGGGCTATGCCGCCGTCAATGAGGATCAGATCGGGCAGCGCTTTCTTTTCCTCGAGTCGCCGCTTGTAACGCCGCCGTACGACCTCTTTCATGCTGGCGACGTCGTCACTGTGACACACGGTTTTGACGATGAATTTGCGGTATTCAGCCTTCTGCATTCGCCCGCCCTCCCAAACCACCAAGGAGGCCACGATATCGGTCCCCTGGATGTGGGAAACGTCGAAAGCCTCAATGCGGTTCGGGGGCTTCGGTAGGTCGAGCGCTTCGGCCAGACTCTCGAGCACCTCGCGCGCCCGAGGCTTGAGGATACGGAATCGCCGCTCGAAAGAATGGCGGGCGTTCCTGGCCACCAATTCCAGCAGGGCACGCTTTCGGCCGGCCTGGGGCGTTAGGATCCGCAGCGGGCGACCGCGCTTCTCCGCCAGCAACTCCTGGAGGACCTCCCGGTCATCGAAATCTACCGGAACGTGGATCTCTCCAGGCAAATACTGTTGGTCTAAGTAGATTTGCTGGAGTAAGGAGGAGAAAAACTCCCGCGGGTTGAAGTCCTCGACGTCTTCCCAGAAGAACTCCCGCCGGTCCAGCACACGCCCGCCGCGCAGGTGGAACAAGTTCACGGCCACGAGCGGGCCCTCCTGGTGGAAACCGAGGATATCGGCCTCTTCGCCAGACGATGCGGCCATCTTCTGTCGCTCGCGGAGCTGCTCCACCGTTTGGATCTGGTCGCGGTAACGCACCGCGTCCTCGAATTGGAGTTTTTCAGACGCCTCGGACATCCGCTCATGCAAGCTCCGGACCAGGTCGCTCTCCCGACCTTCGAGCAGCAGGCGCACGTCCCGGACAGCTTCGGCGTATCTCGCGGGTGTCGTCAGATCCCGGACGCACGGGCCCAGACACCGCTTGATGTAGTACTGCAGGCAAGGGCGTGGGTGATAGCGCGTCAAGTCCACGTTGCAGGAGGGGACGAGGAAATGGCGATGGATGAAATCCACGATGCGATAAGCAAGGCCACCGGGAAAATAGGGGCCGTAACAAACGGAGCCGTCTTTCTTCAGCCGGCGGGTGACGTACACGCGCGGGAAGCTCTCGTGGAGGGTGAGCTTGATGTAAGGATACGTCTTGTCATCGCGCAGCAGTACGTTGTAGCGCGGCTTAGACTGTTTGATGAGGTTATTCTCAAGCGCTATCGCCTCACGTTCGTTATCCACAAGGATGGTCTCGAGGTCGCGCGCGGCCTCGAGCATGCGGTCGCGCTTCACGTCGCCCGGCTGGGATTCCTGGAAGTACGAGCGGACGCGGCTCCGGAGCGACTTCGCCTTGCCAACGTAGATCGGCCGCCCGTCCTCATCCTTGAAAATGTACACGCCGGGTTGCGCGGGCAAGGCTTCCGCTTTGTCGCGCAGGTTCTGCGGCACAAACTCCTCCATGAAACCATTATCTCCGAGGAGCAAGCGTTCTCAAAGGGCCCCGAACGTTGACACGCCGCTAACGAGCGGGGCAGAATCAAAGGCATGCAGCGCGCGCTGGGTGCGATTCTACTGATGTCCCTTGTCGTTGGTCTGCCTGGACCGTTGGCGAGGGCACAGGAGAAGGAAGAAGAGCCCTCGCGCGAGCCTCCAGACGAAACGCGACCCTACTTCCCTCCGCCAGCTTGGAAGTCGGTCGAGATCGGCAACTTCTACCTGAAGAGAAACAGACTCCGAGGGGCGCTCAGCCGTTACAAGGAAGCGGTCACGGCTGATCCCCACTACGCCCCGGCGTACCTGGGGCTCGGCAGAGTATATGAAAAACTCGGGCTCAGGCAAAAAGCGCTGGAAGCCTATCGTCGATACCTGGACGAACTTCCCTCGACCAAGGACGCACTGGAAGCCAAAGATGTCCAGAAGGCCGTCACTCGGCTAGAAAAACAACTCCGGACGCCGCGCTCATCACCTCGGGGCCATTCGCCGCAATGATGACAACTCATTCCGGCGGCGCGGCGTTCGAGGAATCGAGATACTCCCGTAAGACTTGCGTAGCTTCCGCGAGGTCTTCCTCCCGAACGAGCAAGGGAACATCCAACACTGGCAGCAGCTCGACAGAGGTTTCGCCCGGGACCAGGCCGGGGATTCCTTGCGCTTCGAGGATGTTTCGGGCCATGTCCGCATCCAGCAGTGCCGTAGGCCCACTGAAGACGCGGACCCTCACCAGCTTGGCGCCCTTCAAGCCGGGCAGCTCGCGGCGAGGCTCGTCTTCAGGCGCGGGGCCAGGCAAAAGCACGGCCCCGCAATCTTCGCACTCCGTC
>Ga0315280_10004741_pt1 | contig 19809 bp, 22 predicted proteins | sample YL17G06_40_MG_FD_203697 | JGI IMG/M metagenome (GOLD analysis project Ga0315280, IMG submission 203697) | Sediment microbial communities from Yellowstone Lake, YNP, Wyoming, USA - YL17G06_40 | ecosystem: Environmental > Aquatic > Freshwater > Lake > Sediment | place: USA: Wyoming | collected... | reverse complement strand
ACCCTGTATCCTGGACCTGCTGCGGATGGCGGCGTACAGATCCGGTTTCCATCCAGGGCCTCCCAACACTATGTTGAACTCGCCCGTATTTTCCTGAACTGGTCTGACGGGGAAGACGGAACCCTTCGGAATCCACTTCAATCTTCACGGGCGATCCCCGGACTGCCCCCAAAATTCTCAAGTTTTCTTGAGGCTCACACCGAATTCGGACCCGCCTCGGAATTCTTCTTCCAGCCGGGTACGGAGCTTCGGAAGAAGCGCGAACAAAGGTGGGCCAATGTTCTTCTTCTCATCACCCGGGACAGCATCGTGGCCCTGACGGATCAACACCACAGGGAGTGCTCGCAATACGGAATCGAGATGACGTATCTTCCGCTCAGGTGCTTGAGGTCGGTCGACTGGGCGGATCCACATGATGGCCGCCAGTCGGCGATTACAGTGTGTCTCAGAGGTGCAAAAACCGAGCTGCGCCTCTCGTGGCCGGTATATTCCGGTCTTAAGCCTTATGCAGTTCGTTGGGTAGAAGCCGTCGAGTCTTCCGTCAAGCCCTTACGCAGGGAGCACCCCCCGGACGGGCTGATCGAACCGCGCGGTCAATGCACTACGCAGTCCACTTCCTTGCTCGGGAGAACCGGCGACCATGGCAACTCAAGAAGCGACTAGGTCGCTCATCGAACAACTCGGCGACCCCAGTCGGAGCAACCAGGCGCTTCTGGCACTGCTCATGAAGGGTGAAGACGGTGTGCGCGCACTGGCGGAATTCCTTCGTACTTCAAAGCCTTCGTGCTTGCCGGAGGCAAGGTTGTTGGCCGTCGAGGGCCTGACCATCCTAAAAGGACCCGAGGCCCTTAACGCTTTGATCGACGTCGCCAGCCAGCGGCTGGGCGATATTCCCGATCCGGTCGTGCGCTTGGCCGAGGAGACTGTAGCCAGTCGCGCCGCGCTTGCCTTGGCGGACTTTCCCAAGCCTCGCGCCCGAGAAGCTCTCCTCAAGCTTCTGGAAGGAAGGCCGCTAATCGGAGTTGCCGAGGCCTTTGAGAAGTCGTGGGATCTACGCGCCATTCCTTACTTAGTGTCTTGGCTGGAGGATGACTTTGTTGCCGAACCAGCCGGCCGCGCGATTCGCGCCTGCGGCCATTGGGCGTTCCGCGCCCTTATTGAATCTCTGCGCGAAAAACATATTCAGCACGGTCGCGAAACCGGAATGAGCCAGCGGCGGCGGGCTCGCATTCTCGAAATACTTTCCGACTTATTGCGCAGTGAGGAGATCGGCCTAATTAAAGACCTGCTCGATGACCCTGTTGAGGCAGTACGCCTAAATGCGGCTCGCGCCGTCCTCGCCCGAGGGAGCCGTGGCCAGCAGGAGCGGGCCTTTGGGGTTGTGCTGCGGTTACTCGATTCCTTGGATCGAGGGATCCGGGCAAATGGCGAGGAGATCCTATTCGAACATTTTGGCGTAGGACGTCAGCTGGTAGAACAAGAGATCCGGCAGCGTGAGCTCGCCGGCGAATCGGCCCAACAATTTTTCCCAAAGGAGAGCACGCTAGTTATCCTCCATCGAATTCGCAAGAAAGGCAGACAGTTGACGGAGGCGCAGCAATGAAGGAAAGCCTGAAAGTGCCCACCCAACCCGCGATCCAGTCAAAACCTGCCTGGCTTAACCGCAACATCCTGGGCATGGGGCTGGCCAGCCTGTTCAGCGATATGAATCATGAGATGGCGTCGGCGGTGTTGCCGATATTTCTCTCCTCGGTTCTGGGCGCGCCAGCCTTCGCCTTGGGCGTCATTGAGGGTGTGGCGGATGGAGTTTCAACGTTCTTTGAACTCTGGTCCGGTTGGTATAGCGACCGAATCGGCAAGCGCAAAGGCTTGGCCGCGCTCGGTTATTTCGTGACGGCATTCAGCAAAGCGACATTTGCGCTGGCGACCAACTGGTGGCATGTGCTCTTCGGTCGGACGGCGGGCTGGATTGGCTGGTCCATCCGTTCGCCGGTGCGCGACGCCTTGCTGACCGAGTCCACCACGCAGGCCACGGTGGGCCGCGCTTTCGCATTCCATCGCACTTTGGATACATTGGGCGCCATCCTGGGGCCACTCCTTGCGATGCTGCTCATGGCGCGCGTTTCTCTGCGGGCCATTTTCCTCGTGTCGCTGATCCCCGGTTTGTGCGCCTTTCTCTCGATTGTCTTCCTCGTGAAGGAACGGCCTCGCCAGCCGAACCTCAGCCATCCGTGGCACAGCCTTAAAACACTACCCCGGGATTTCCTGAAGTTCCTCGTCCCCATCGGTCTGTTTGGCGTCTCGAATTTCGCGCCGACCTTGCTCATCCTGAGGGCGCAAGATCTCCTGACGCCTCCGATGGGAGCGGCAATGGCCGCTACGTTCGCGGTCGGTCTCTACACGTTCAGCAACATCGTCTATGCGTTGGTGGCTTATCCCCTCGGTGTGCTTTCTGACCGCATCAGCAAGCGGGCCATTCTGAGCGGCGGCTTCGCCCTTTTTGGACTGCTCTGCCTGGGATTCGTCTTCACTGACGGACAAAAGTGGGCGCTGATTCTACTCTTCGCTCTGAGCGGTGTTTACACCGCCATTATCGAGTCCTCTCAACCGGCTCTGGCCTCGACTCTGATCTCCGAACACCAGCATGGCACTGGCTTTGGCCTGATGAGCGCCGTGGATGGTGTGGGGGATTTTCTTTCCAGCGTCACCATGGGCGTGCTTTGGACCGCGGTATCACCAAACGCCGGTTTCGCCGTGGCAGGAATCTTGGCATGTTTTTCAGCGCTGTTGCTTGCGGGGATGCGGTTCCCACGGCAGCGCGATAAGGTGACGGCAGTGACACCATGAACTTCGGCTATCCAGCTTTACATCATTTTCGAAGACGCCTTTGAAGGTGCGCTCACGGCAGACTTTGTTCCACTCGATATGCGCATGCGCGGAACAGCTTATGGACTGACCGAAACAGTGAATGGCGTTGGTGATCTGGTGGCCAGCGTCATGCTGGGGAGCCTGTGGACAGCGGTTTCACCGGTCTTCGCGTTTGCTTGTTGGTCAGTTCTGATGGTTGTGGGAGGTGTCCTCCTTCTTTCGATGAGCCAAGGACCCATTGGTCGAGCACCTAAATCGGCATAGCTCTGTCATTGGGGACAGCACACAGGGCATCGCGGAATTCCGCTTCTTCGGTTGAAAGAGATTGCCACGGTTTACCTTTGCCCCTCTTGTTGGAACGAGATTAGGAACGAGGATGTGTGCCCCGAGTGTGGTGTGGACCTCAAGGAGTTGGCGCAAGAAGGTTACGAGGAGAAGTTGATTCGGGCCCTGCGTCACCCCGAACCCACGGTTCCGATTCGAGTCGCAGCAATCCTTGGAAAGCTTCGCTCGCGAGCCGCTGTTGAACCGCTCATCGAGATGGCACTCTCCAGCACCGACCCCTACATCCAGGAGGCGGCGGTCACGGCGCTCGGGACTATTGGGGACGCTCGGGCATTGCCGTGTCTGAGTCAACTGAGTCATGAAGGCGCTCTCCGCGTCAGAATCGCGGCAGAGCGAGCGGCAAGGGACTTGGAGAATTAGCTCAGTGGGAACCAAGGATGACCACCAAAGGGGCGGGGTTGGAGTTTCCGGAAGCCCCATGCCAGTTTTTTTCAACCGAGAAAGAGAAGCGCGCCGCCTCGAAGAGGCCATCCTCAAGCGGCAGAGCCTGGTGATCTGTGGCCCTGCCGGAATCGGCAAGACCGCCCTGGTGTCAGAGGTCATCCGTGGTCTCCCCGGCGAATTGAGAACACGCTGCCTCTACCTGAAGGGCTTGAAGGATTTGCAGGACATGCTACGCCAATTGATTCGAGGACTGTATGAGGTCAAGGACCCGAATCTGCGCCAGCAACTTCACATCGAGGGAGTCTCGGTATTGACCTTCGAGGCTTGGGTCAAGGCGCTATCGACCAGCCGCTTGAGGGGAACTTTATACCGCACCGTGGAACGAGGCGATTACCGCATCTTCCTTGACCACGTTCCATCGCTGACGCGCGCCGTCGCGAAGGTGATCAAGGAACTCTTTTGGATGCGGAAAACTCCGGTTTACTTGCTTGTCCGCGATGCCATGGAGTCCCGAATCAGTGAATTTAGCCGCTCTTTCTACTGGGGTGACCGTGAGCAGTTATCCCTACAACCCCTTCCGGCGGAGGCAGCCACGAAACTCTTGGAAAGCTGCATCGGACAGTTTGGTCTCTCCCAGTTCGACCTTGTCGACTTTAGGGAAGAGATCATTGAGTTGAGCAAGCAAGTCCCAGGTGCGATCGTCCAGATGTGCGCGCTCGCTGCCGATCCCCGATATCGATACGGTTCACGCATCAAAATCAAGTCGGTGTACATCGATTACCTGATGCGCGGGCAGAATTTAACTCTTTCGGATACGAAGCGGAGCGGTGCCTGAGTCTTGTGCGATATCTCAAAAGGTTGAGTGAGTCTCTTCGGACAGGCTGGGCAAGCAGCCTCGTTTCTTCGGAACGGCATTGAAAGCCAGACCGAAAGTGCCTATCGTTGTCTGTCTACGGCCGGGCTCTTGTGGATTCAACGACTGATTTTGTGGACCAGGCGCGGAGGTGTCGCGGAAGCCCATGGAGTGGCCAGGAACTGCGGTCTATATCGCATTGGGTTCGGTCATCGGCGCCAACCTCCGCTACTTTGTGAGTGACTGGCTGGCGCGTCACCAGACAGCATCGTTCCCGTATGGTACCCTCGTCGTGAACGCGACGGGCAGCTTGTTGCTCGGTTTCTTTCTGATCTGGTCGACAGATCGTGTATTCGTCTCGCCGCGGTTGAGACTCGTCGTTGCGGTCGGCTTCTGTAGTTCATACACGACCTTCTCAAGCTACAGCTTCGAAACTTTCCGGATGGTGGAGCAGGGTCGATTCTGGGATGCGGGGACGAATTTCCTCATGAATAACGTTTTTTGCTTTGTCTTCGTGCTTCTTGGAGCAGTGGCGGCGCGCGCAATCCGATGACGACGGACAAATACCAACTCGTGAGTATTTACCTCAACGAAGCAGACCAGTGGGAGCACCGGCCCTTGCACCTTGAAATTCTCAGGCTCTTGGAACGTTCCGGGTGCGCGGGGGGTACCGTCGTGAGAGGTTTGGCCGGGTTCACAGCAGGGCGGGGAATCGTTACCACGTGGTTGGTCGATGTGGGAAGCAAGCTTCCCGTCATCGTGCAGCTTATCGAGAGATCAGAAAAAGTTGCCGAGGTGATGCCAACCCTGCGACGAATGGCAGGCAACCGTCTAATCACCTTGCAGGAAATCCAGGTCGTCCCTCCCGACCCATCGATCTGACGGACTCGTGTCCTCGACACTCTCTCTGCGGTGGTTGCCACCGGGATGGTGTCCGCAATGCCTGACGGATGACCTTAGCGCCGCTTGCTGCGCGTTAGCCGAAGTTCCCCAAATCCACTCAGGTCTGCCCTCGGGCCTACTAGGAATTCGATGGCGCGCTCGGGCGACGACCACTCTAAACCGCGCGGCTCATGCTTATACTGGTAGTCATGTTTGCGTTGAAATTCTCGAAGCTCATCAAGCAGTTGGCGAACGAACTTCTGTGCCGTGGTTTTGATTAGTTCCAGAGGGGCCGGCGACTGCCACCGTTCGGCGGCCGTTTGCAGGTGTCGAAGACAAAGTCCGGGTGAATGGTTGTAACGGTCACCAAAATCGGGCTGCTCCAACAGTTCCTCGAGAACCGCCAGATAGTGCTCTTCGCTGCTTTTCAACACCGCGCAGGCGATGCAGTCAGTTCCAGCGACAGGGCGGAATCTTTTCGCTGATGTAGCCGACGACCTTCGGATCTTGAGGAAGTTCCTTGTTAAGCGGTCCGGGTTTTTTGACAAAAGCTCAAGGTCCTTGAGCCACCTTTGGAGAAGGTCCTCACAAAGGATGGCGACCCCAAATCCCTCCGCCCAGCACTCTTCCTCGATCCCTTTCGCTTGCCAGAAGTGCTGCTGGCAGAAACCACCGCCTTCCAGGAACCCCTCGCGAACAATGCCGGACATCATGCCCTCGTAGAGAAAGCTAAAGAGATACCGGCGCAAAGATGCTCTCAGAGCCTGGCAGAGCACACATCCACCCCTGGTGAGAGCCTCTTTCAGGCCTATCGTTGAAAACCAGCCGGGCCGCCCATGGCGTCGTGGCTCCGAAGTTGCGCTTTGTTTCATCGGGTCGAGATTCCTCCGCGAGGGGATGAGATGTGCCGAGATGGCCATTTGGAATTGGAGCACCCTCATGCAGGTCTGGCAGAGCGGGTAATCATTAGATCTACGGCGGAGCTATGGGCTGCGGCATTTCGGCTCTAGTCGCTTCCCCCTGTGGCGGGGATAGGCTGTTCCACACGGAAGCGCGAAAGTGCGTCAAGGTCGCGCCGGATCGCTGCTGCCTCTCCAGCTCCGGCCTTTCCCCCGCCGCCCAAGCGTTCGAGTTGGGCGCGATAGCCATCGGCGTGTGCGTCGAACTGACGGCGAAGTTCCGCCAGCGTCCTTCGGCTCCAGGATTCCGACATTCTGCCGTACCGTTGAAACGTCTCATCAACAATGGAGCCGATTCTCTCGCGCAGCTTGTTCTCGATCTGCCGTCTGGCAAATGCTTTCCCCAAAAAGGCGAGGAATCCCCGCTCAAGAACGACCTCAATGGGTCCGGGATCAAGCCGGGGCATTTCCTTGACGACAGAAGCAAGATCCTCGTCCCGCGGCACGTCCTTCACCTCCAGGATGTCTGCGGTACTGGCCAGGGCGCGTGAGAGGTCCCGCGCAAGGTCGTGGATTTTGGTGAAAACCTGATTCGCCCCTTCGGCCGCGGTCTCAGTGAGGTTCCGCATGACGATGTCCCTAGCGTTGGTCTCGTTCGCACCCTTATTGAACCATTGTTCTGCAACGTCAGCCGCAGATCGAGAAAGAGCAATCCAACCCAAGCCCCGAATCTCATCCGACGCTCGAAGGCAGAAGGAATTCACTTCCTCAAGCTTCCCGGTCGCTTTGCGCAACTGAGTCTCCGCCGCCCGCAAGTGTTTCCTTTCACCCTTTGGGCCCTTCTCGGAGAGTTCTAGCCTGACCTTCAGGGCCGCCTCTGCAGCCTCGCGCAAGGCACCGATTTTGCGGCGCACGGACTGTTGCGCCAGCTCCTGATGGCGCTCGCACAGCGGCTGGATCTCGTCCGCGAACCACTCGACCAGGAGCCTCGCGTGCTCCCCTTTCGTGCTGACAGGGTGGACCGAGAGCTTCAGCCCTAGCTGCGAACTGATCTGGTCAGATATGTATCGGACTGAGCGATCACGGTCTTCAGGGGCAAGCAAGTCCGCCTTGCTCAGAAGAACGAATGCTGGGATCGTGGCCTCGTAAAGGCTTTGCAGAGTCGAAAGATCCTCCTGAGTCAGCGTCGAGCCAGCATCAATCAGCACGACACCCAGGTCGCATCGTGGGAGGTATGCGAGCGTTTCAGCCGCACCAGAGGTGGCCAGAGACCCCAGGCCTGGCGTGTCGACAAATAACACTCCGTCTTGTAAGCGCTTCGAGGGCAGCTCGACAATAATCCGTGTTACGTGCTTCACATTCCCTGGATTAAATGGCTCGCTGACGAACTCTGGCAGTCGAGTGATTTCCATGCTTTCCGATTTTTTGTCCAGAAAGGAGACCGTCAGCTTTGGCTCAGGACCGTGTACGATCCTCGTCGGTACCGCTGTGATTGGATTGACCCCCACAGGCAGAACGCCTGTTTCGAGGATATAGTTCAGCAGAGATGACTTTCCCGAACTAACGCGCCCGAATACGGCGATCTGGAAGCTGTCCGACTCGAGCCTGTCTAAAATGATGGAGAGCGTTGACCTGAATTCGACCAAGCCACGTTCGTTAATGATTCGCTCGAGTACTTTAAGGACCGCTACCTCATCGCTCGTGCGTTCCAATCTCTGTAAGCGGCCCTGCAGGTCCTGCCCGAGGTCTTGAGCCAAGTAGGTACTCATCTTGCGAAGGAAACCACTCATCTCCTCGACCAAGCCATTCAGCTCGGGGATGAGCGATTCGGGAACCTGGCCATACCCTCGCATCGTGTCGGGTCGGCATTCATCGAAGGCCACATCGGCAAACTCCAAGTTGACCCGAATCGAATGGTTTGCGCCAAACCGGGGTCCGGGAGGTGAAATCCCTTGGCTATTGAGGAGCTGAACCATCTGCGCACGGAGCCGGGCGATGTAGTCCTGGACAACCTTAGTTTGAACCGGGGATAGATCACCCCGATATTTGGGAAAGGGAGACTTCGATGTTGAGCTGAGGACGATGGCTTCGATCTCTGACAAAAGCTGATCGACGTACTGGAAGCTCGTCAGCAGGTGGAGCTTGTGCGACGAGTTAAGAGAGTCGCGCGATCCCATCGTCGTGGACCGTTCCATCTAATCGAACGGGCAGTCGTGAACGCAGGGGGATCTTGAACGGAGGGGAACGTACGAACGAAGCAACCCCGCCCTTCTCCAGAGAACCCCGGTAGGAGTCATCTTCCCCGAAAGGGGCGGTTAAGGGCGAACTCCAACGCCTCTGGCCATTATCGGACGTGCTTGGTTCACAGTCAACACCCACACAAAAACGAGAGGATCCCGGGCAATCTGGCATCATTCCGAAGAAAGAGACTTCGGCCCGTAGTCCTGCGTTGTGCAGGATTGCGGAGCCCACGTACTGAAGCTCAGGATATAATCGAGATGCGGCGATGGAGTTCGCCGGGTGAACCGTCTCGGTTCTCGAGACTGATGACTCCTACTTGAATGATGAACCCAGCTTGTGATTAGGGCTGCTGCATTCACTCTTCCAGAGAGCTTGAGATGTCTGGAGAATGGCAGGCCAAGAGCAAAAAATATGGCGCAGGAGAACCGAGCTCGGTCCCGAAAGCCTTCGGGCAGTTACCGGCCGGATGATTGTCCGCTCTGCGTATTTCTCAAGGAGTTCCAGTCCGAATGCGTGCAGAGCATGAATCACCGCTTGGTGCGAACGCTCTGTAACTTCCACGCGTGGCTGGTTGCCAATTTGGCTGATGTGGAAGCCGCCGCCGACGTTTTCCTGCACATGCTTGAACACTCACTGGAAGGGCACTCCAGTCGCGAGAGTTGCGATCTGTGCATTTGGATGGCTGACCAGGAGCGTAGGAAAATTGAAGAAATGTCGCAAAAGTTAAACAAGCCCGAACGCCTGCATTGGTTACGTGAGCAGGAACTGCTGTGCGTTCCTCACGCGCGAAAGCTCCTGGACCGCGTGCCGAATAAGGTGCGGGATGAAATCATTCTGACCGTTTAAAGGCAGGCGGCGGAACTGAAGGATAAGTTGAGCGTACTCTTGCGGAATGCCAAAGCCCGCCTGCCAATCCGCCCAGGTCTTCTTGGACGAGCAGCCGAATACCTGGTAGCCAAACGGGGCTTGGGCTTCAAGCCCTGAACAGTGAAGGTTGCAGCAACCAAAGGGCCGTCTGAATGCGTAAGCCTTGCTAGTTGCGGGTTCGGGCGAAGATGCACTGAGCCCCTGTTGGGAACAACTTGGGAATAAAATCGCCCAGATACCAGGGAGAACCGACTGTTAAGACCGAAGAAAGAGCTAAGCGAGCCAACAAGAGGAATATTCGGTGTGTATTTTGCAGCTAGACGGGAGGGGTTCGAATTCCCTCAGGCCCACCAAAATCTCGTTAAATTGCATCTGATTAGTAAGGGACACAAGCTTGGAAGAATGAGCTGGATTGCAATCGAGCGGACGTCCAAGCTTCCAAAAACTTAACGTCGAAGCAGGGAGTCAGGTCTCCGAGTCAGCCAGCGTTCGCGGTAGTGAAATCCCAATCCTGGTGGAACCTCGCCGCAGGGCTGGATTCCTTGCAAATCGCTATCGGCGGAACAGTTGTGCTCTCGGCCGGGGATTTGAGCTGCGAAGTCGGCTATCTGCACAAATGCCAAACCGACGGGCCAGCGGGTTCCCGTTTCAGATTTCTGCAGGTCAACGAATACTAATGCTTGTTCGTGTCTTGTTTTCATGGCTGGCCATATGGCGTAACTCGTTGATACTAGATGGGTTAGTTGGAGGCGGGGGGAGTCGAACGATTCAGCCGTATTGATAACACGCAACTTACTGAAAATCCTGAACGCACCATTCGTTCAAAACTCACGAAACAGACATGCGACACACGTATTACACACACTCATTTCGTGGGCAGTTTCTTCCTACACTGCAAGTAAAAAACGATGGACAATATCACTACGATCGCAAGCAAGATGGCGTCCGACATGTGGCCTTCCTTCTACTCGCAACCAGATTCTTTGGGGGGCCTCGCGACCCCCCTTCGTACTCAGTTCCGGTTCATAAAACCATCAACGTACCGGCTGAGGTCGCGTCCCAGAACTCTTCGGGACTTGTAAATCCGGCGTCGCTTATCAGACCTCCCCGGAAGCACGAACGCTTTCAGGAAGCCCCGATTGATCTGCCGGATCACCGTATCCTCCGAAAAGCCCAGGATCGCCGCGACCTCTTTCACCGAGTACCACTTCTCCGGCTGCACGGAATCCAGTACGAGCACGGTAGCACCTCGCGTGTGGATTCCTCTCCCTTTCGGGAGTTCCAGAGAAGTCCGCCCATTCCTTCGCCGATGGCGATGTGAGGACGGAATGCCTCTACCCAGAAGGGTAGAGGTGGTGCTAGTATACGCCTTTCTCACGAGTACCGGCTTATGCCCTACGCTGGTATCCCAAAACACTTGGCCGAATGGCCGGAACTCACACACGCGACAGCCACAACTGGTGTGCCGCCCCGCCCCCCGGTTAGCGACGGGTGGCCTGCGCATACGTCCTTCTCAGTCCGTATCCCTGCTATCGCAGGCACGCTATCGCTCGCGCAGGCTACCCGTCGCTTCGCTCGCCTCCTATCGTCGGTTCGGTTATCACTCCAGGGCAGGGCGGCATGACACCAACAACCGACTCCACCACCAACCTTTCTAAGACCATTGTCTTTTATCAAAAAGCCAATTTCCTCCTACGAATCGCCACTATTAGCGCACTCCTCTGGCCCGTTTTCGCTATCGCTACCGCAATTCTCCTAAAACCATCCAACGCTCAAACAGTCGTACCACTCGTCACCCTTTCCCCGTTCCTCCCAATGGTCTTGTTCCTGCTCGGCGCACCTTTCCAGTACTTTCTTATCGCCCAGGACCCTGACGCAAAGATCGGCTTCCGCTGGGCCATAGCCCTCATTGCCGTCGAGCTTTCCATCGGCGTCTATTTTGCCGTCATTCCCGTTTCCAACGACCCCGGTCTCACCCCGCTTCTCATCCTCATCGCTTCCGCCCTCTTCTTCCTCAAGCTTGCCCAAATCGCACGGTGGCTCCAGATCCTCTTCGTCATCCTTCTCATGCTTATCACAACAATTTTTGTCGCCGGCGGAAGAGAGAGAATACAGGCGGCGCTCAATTCACCCAACAGGGTGCCAATTATCCGGGTACCGCCCCAAGCGCCACCCTCGGTTCAGTATTTCCCCGTCCAAACTAATAGTCCCCAAACCAACACTGCCCAAACCGCTCCCGGCACGCCGCCACTGCCAGCGCCCGGGGCCACAGCAACGGGGTTCTTCGACTCGTCTGTCTGCGCTGACCTCAACAACAAGGAGATAATGGAGTACAGCGATGTGACTCGGCCGCAGGCCGGCGGCGACATTCCACTGCAGATCGACGTCACCGGGTACAAAGAGGACTGTTTCGGCAAAGTGGTGCGCTTACCCGATTGGTTCAAAACCGGGTGGTGCTACAAACCCATCCCGGAAGGCAACCCAGGCAGTGACTGGTCCATCTCATTCCAATTCGTGAAGATGGACCCCAACGGAAATCCAATCCACCTTGAGAAAGAGAAGGGACCCTACCACTGGAGCACTCCGCTCCGGCCGGAGGACAGGCCGTTCTTCGACGGCTTCCCGCTCACCTTCCGGCTCAAAGGGAAGCATGTTCCCAAGGGAGGCATCGCATTCTATGCAGCCTCCTCCGATGGTACCTGTGGAGAGTGAGGACCTCGAATGAAAAAGCGCATGAAAAAGCGCACACGCGACGATCCCGGCTTCGAGTTATTCACAAAACCCTATCGTGAACCCCACGTCCTCACCTGCCTCCAGGGAATCGTGGTCTACAAGATCGCCGAAAGAGACGATCCCGGAGCCCTTCTTAAACACCACCTTCATCCTGAGGCTATTGAACAGAGAATCCGAGATATCCTCGCGACGAACCCACTAACCGAATTCACTCCCGAACTCCAAGAGGCGCTTGGCATAAACGTCATCAGTTTTCAGAAAGCTCCGCTGCCAACACTGAGCGACGAATCGGATATCATCTTTTGATCCCTCCTTACGTAAAAATCGGCCGCTTGCGTGGAGTCTTCCTCGAACCCACTCCGCTCACGCCGCTTGAGCGCAGCATCGAAAAGATGAACAAGATCTTTCTTGACCGCGGCGTTGACCCAATCCCGGTCCGCAAGGTGCCAAATCAACCCGTCCTCACGCGAATCCGCAAAGGTCCTTTCGTTGCAATCCATGACACCCTTCGCAACACCGGCGTCTACATCATCGGGCAGCCGGGCACCGGTAAATCCACCCTCGCCCTTATCATGGCCATCCAGGACATTCTTCAGGGAAAGGGCGTCGCGTTCATCGATCCCCATGATACGGCCCGTCAGCTTCTCGACTATATTCCGGCCGAAAGGGTCAATGACGTAATCTATTTCGAACCCAAACAATTTCCGCTCCCAATCGACCTTTTTGAAACCGACGACAAAGATGCGATGAACGAACTCGCGAGCGATGTCATCGCGATGTTCAAACGCCTCTCTAACGACGCGAGCTGGGGACCCCAGATGGATACTGTCCTCAAGTTCGCTGTCCACACCCTTGTCCGCGCCCGACAGCGTCTCCCCGTCACCTTCATGAATCTCGCCGATATCCTCACGTTCGACAAATTCAGAAAAGAGTGCCTCGATACGTTCGACGATGTTCCCATTCACCATTTCTGGGAAACCGAATACGAATCCATCAGGAAAAAGGACCCCACCGGCCCTGTCCTCCGGCGCATGACCGACTTCCGCCTTTCTTCCGTCCTCCCCACCATCTTCGGCAGCGAAGGACTGACTGCTTTCACGCAGACCCTCAACCTGCGCGAGATTATGGACCAGCGCAAGATACTCGTTGCCGATCTCGGCTATCTCCTCCCCGACGATCAGCGCGTCATCGGCACTTTTCTCATCACCAAGATGAAACTCCTCCTCCCCCGAAGAAAAGACCGCATTCCGTTTTACCTTTACGTAGATGAGCTCGACGAATTTGCCGCATCTCCATACCAGCAGATCATCACCAAATGCCGCAAGTTCAACATCAACTTGACCCTTATGAATCAGGGTTTTTACCAGATCAGGGAAGAGCTGAACCGTAAAGCCATAAAGCGCATCGACACCAAAGTCATCTTTCGCGTGGACGACGAAGACGCCCGGCTCCTTGCCACGCAGATCGCGCCCTTCCAGACGGAACACGTCGTGAACCTCAAGACCATTAAGTATCGACTGTACGAGGGCTTGTACCATTCTCCTCTCACGGGGACCCACCTCATCAGGACTTATCCACTGCCTCCGCCCAAAGAAAGCCACCGCGACGCCATTCTGAGTAATATGCGGAACCTGCGAGTTGAGCAGCCCTGCGATGCTCCCCAGCTGTGCTCTACTAGTGGCGATGAAAGTCGCTTGTCAACAGCCTCAGGTGGAGCCAAGGCAGACGACATCACCGAGGGCCCCCCGCCCAACGTTCCGTCTCACGGCGGCAAAAAGAAGAACGCTTGAACTCTTTGCCGAATATTTCTGCCTGCGCGTCTGTGAAACGGCCAAGCTGTTAAGGAACCGCGAGCCGAACGAGGATGATCTTCGCACAGCCCGCCGGACGCTTCACCTTCTTTGGAAAGAAGGACTTCTTCACCGCATTCTCTACCTGGACCTGGCCACCGAAGGGGTGAGCCACATCTACGGCCTCACCGACAGGGGAGTAGACGAATACGGCGGCAAACCCTTCGACGATCACGCTGCCCGTACCCTTGATCACGAACTGGAGATTTCCTATTTCCACATCGCTATCAAGCAGCTTTGCGAGAAGCAGGGTTGGCAGCTCTACTGGCAGCAGACTGACCTCAAGACGAAATCCATTCACGCCGACGCGTACTTCGCCATCACCGACACTACGAAGCCGGAACACAAAAATACCCACCATTTCTTTTTGGAAGTGGAGCGCTCAAAGGTGAGCAATTATAAGCACGGAGAGCCGTCAATTATACGAAAGCTCGCCATGTACTATGACCTGTTCGGCACGCAGGCGTGCGAAAAAGACTGGGGATTCCGGCAGTTTAGGGTGGTCGTCGTCCAGCGGACCGAGGGGCGCCGCAGGAACCTCTGCAATGCGCTCCCAGAGAAGTATCGGCACCGGATGTTCTGGCTCACGACAGAGTCGCTTTACAGGCAGGACATCGGCGCGGAGATTTTTCTCACCCCAAGGGATTGGGAGTCCGTGTCCCGTGGATTCTTAACAATCCACTGACAGTTTCTCGGTTAGATCACTTTCCCGACTCCTCGGGCAGGGAAGTCGCACGCGATGATTGTCCTGTTCCGCGCTGAGTTTCCTTTGCTCCAAACTGTTCCGCCTTGGCCCTGAGCATTCGCAACTCGCGCTCGATACCGTCAAATTCCGCCGTCGGCTCCGTTATCTCGGCGTTTCGCCTCCAGCGCTCCTTCGGCCCGCCGGGTTCAGGTCCCGTGAGCGCGTGCGACACTCGCGCGAGGAACAAGAGGCCGTGCACCGGCAGTTTGATGAGCCGGTCTATGGCGTTATTCACCTTGTTCCAGACCTTTAGGGCTTCCGGCTCCTCACCGGCGAGGCGCTTCAGTTTCTCCACTGCTTCCAGCGCCTTGTCATAATCCTCTACCGTCGGCTCGCGGTCGTGCCGGAGATCTAGTCCCTCGACCTTCCCGCTTCCCGGAGAAATACCAATCTTCGCTCGCAGGATATTCGCCTCTTCATGAGCTTCTTCCGCGCTCATGGGGCGGAAATCTTCAACAGACATGTGTGGTAGGAAATGTTCGTTGGATCGACTTTCCACTATCGTACCGGATGTACGCGGCCCGGTCAAACGTCAGCGGGGGGCGGGAATGGCGACAATGCTAGGAGGCTCGGGAGTGTCTGAACGTCAAGGCAAAACGAGACGAGCAAACGCTGCGGAACCAGCGGGTTTACCGCCCCACGCCATTTCCGCTAATCTCGAACCGGCGTCAGGGCGTAAAGCGCCGCCGGCGCAAGGTCGCTCTGGTCGCCCGTGGAAGACGGGGGAAGAGAATGCTTGGATTACCCACCAACCATGAAAGACAACCTGCGAGAAACACTCCTCGGTCCATATTTGGAGCATTGCGAGTATGGCGGTATTCGATACTTCCGAGGCGTTCCCTTGACCGCGTTGCAGCAGTTGATCGACCACCGCTTCGTCGAGATGGGTTGCTGGAACGAATGCCCTGGCGTGGCTGCGCTTTTCCTACCTTTCCTCGAAACCCATACCGGCTTTACGGCACACGGGTATGTGGTTTCTCCCGAAAGGCCGGATTCCCGCGTGACTGTCGAAGGCATCGAGAAGGCGGACCTTCTCATGAAGGAGGAAGTCATCGACTTTGCCTACGCCTTCAGAGGCGCCGACGATTTCGAACTCGTCAACGACTATGCACGATGCTGGTACGACTGAACCCCCCGGCTGACCAAGCACAGCTTGGGTAGAAATAAACTAACCCTTCCCCCCTCTATCCACCAGTGCAATGGACGATGGTCGGCACGTGCGCTCCCAGGCGAAAAATAGGAAACCCATCCCAGCGAAATCTGCGGATCTAGCGGCTGTACTGGCCTGCCCAGTTTTTCTATTGTGGGCTTGGTGGCAGGGCGTAAAGCGCCGCCGGCGCAAGGTCGCCACTGCCGCCTGCGGAAAAGGGGGCAAGGACTAAGAAATAACTACAACCATGAACAAAGAAGCTAGACCACTAACGCAAGAGCAGCGCAAGGAGTTCGTCCAGTTGCTCAAGGATGCCAAGACGCGCGTCTTGGATAAACTCTCGGATCGCTACAGCAAACGTTTCAAGGCGGCTTGGAATGTCGCTGTCGCATCGTTGATGCAGCGTCTCAACGCCACGAAGTTATTCGAGGCCGCGTTGGAAGCCAAGAAGAAACTCAAGGACTCTGAGAAAGCCCTCAGAAACCTCGGGTTCACGCTTGACGACGACGCCGTTCCCGAACTCACTTCGGACGGAGGCGACCGCTACGGCAACGAACTGCGAGAGCTTCAAAGCCAAGTTCTCGAAGACGAGGTTGAGGCGGCCCGAAAACAATACGAGACAGCTATCCTTAATGTCCTGGCCACCGACGAGGTCGAAGAGGCCAAGGGCATCGTGGAGCCGCTCGTATAGGTTCACGTGAAGTAAGTAAAATAAACTAATCCCTTGCCCCCTAGAACGCAATTCAAGCTCAGGAAGTTACGGAAGTATTTACTTCGCCATTGACACGCCATAATCCCACCCCCTGCCTGAACAGTTGCGTTCACTAGACAACTCGCTGTACGTTAACACTCGGTCGAAACCCGGAAACCGGCATGAATTCGAGTCAAGAAAAGCGCACGCTATCGTCGTCTGAGGGACAACGGGTCCTGAGAATCGCGGATGTGGAGCATTTTCAGTGGAGCCTATTTGAAGCGGACACACCCGGTGCGTTTTCCGCGAATGGTAGCGGTTTGTCGCTCGCAGCTGCAGTTGAACTAGCCTCCATTGAGACTCATTTGAGCTCTGCGGTTAGCGATATGCGCGCGTCAATTCGCGTGCCCAATTGCTCCATTTGGTCACTGTTGAAAGCATCGGGCTGGCCTACCCATCGGGGCTGCGTCGAGCTGCGGGACGGCGGCTTTACTGTGCTTGTGCTTCCGACTGACGCGTACGATTCGTGGTGGACGGAGCGTTTGCATCAGCTGCTGTATGAACTGAGGCAGAATGGCTTTCCCGCCCGGCTTGCGAGAGGTCTTACAGGTGCAGTGGCGGAAATGGTCGACAATATTTGGCAGCACGCCGAGACCGCCGATCCTGGGTTGTTGGTTTATCAGATCCGCAGGCGCAGATTCGCTTTCAGCGTCGCCGACAATGGTGTCGGTGTACTCGCCAGCTTGCGCAAGAACCCCCGCTACAAATGGCTTGACAGCTCAATGGAGGCGATTGGGTACGCGATTAAGCCAGGCGTTTCGAGCTGTGGCGGCGGAGGGATGGGGTTCCCTTCGCTGCTGCATGCCCTTGCCGACTTATGGGGGAAAGCCAGGCTCAGGTCGGGAGAGGCCAGCTTGACATTCGACAGGACACAGGAAGAGCGCAGAAAGGACTACTCTTACCTTCCTTTCCTGCCCGGGCTGCACGTCTCTGTACGGTGCGCGCTGGACGCGCCTCCGGCTCAGGGCTAAGAACACCTTGAAAAATTTCCTCTTGACACCCTCACAAAGTTCACTGATACTGGTGAATGTGGTGAATACCGGATTCGTGAGGGATGGCATGCAACGAATCAAAGTACGGGAGATTACCGGATTAGACACGCTGGCGGGGAAATCCGGGGGGGCACGCGACTTTCCGAAGTTTATGGCTGCGGTTGAAGATTCGCCAGAAGGGTGCACGGTACTTCTGGACTGGTCGGGCGTTGAGATCGCGACGGCCAGCTATTTTGGTGCGACATTTGTGCCGCTGCTTCGATTGACAATGACTGGCGACCTGGATCGCTACCTAGTTCTGACCGGACTGAATCAGACCTGCCTAGATGAGCTTAAGTTGGCCCTCGAAGTGCCAGGTCTTGTCGCGCTTCTCGGAGATTGTAGTAAGAATGGAACTATTAAGAGCGTTCTGCTTTTCGGCAAGCTGGAGTCCGTTTATATCGAAGCATTCGCGGAGGTGCAGAGGGCTAAAGGCGTGTCAGCTTCGGAACTACACACGCGGCAGGATCGCAGCCGCAACCGTATCGGAAAGACGGGCTGGATCAATCGACTTTCTAGTTTGCACCGACTTAGGCTTGTGAGGAAGCAAAAAATCGGGCGACGGTTTGTGTTCAGGTCCGTAAATGAGGAGAGTTAACATGGGTGTTGATTGGATCCGCAGAACTGAAGCGAGATTTCGACACTGCCTCCAAGAAGCCAGTGCCACAGGCTTTAATGCCGCCCCTCTTTTTCCCGCCGAAGAGGAGGTGACGGTCACCTACCCCTGCCACTGGCTGCGAGAAGATCAGACGCTGCCGGTAGGAACGCAATTGACGATCTTCCAACGAGGTGGGAAGGCCCGTGTGGCAGTTTTACAGGGGAAAGACGCTGTCGCTGAAGTGCGTGGCGAAGCGGCTCGGGACCTGAAAAGATTGTTCAGAGACCATCCTGAACTGTGTAACGCACTGGCCGTGAAAATCGTCCGAGTGGGGAAGCCGACGGAACCGTTCTACGTACAACCCATTGTAGCGGGCCAGAAGAAGGGCGCGCTTCAATGATTAGGATTGCACTTGGACCAACCTCGCACACGAACGCCGGTACGCCGACGGGTCTCGGATGCCAGATCTGCGAGTTAAGGGATTTATGCGGCGGGACTTTCTCGGCGTTCGACTGTTTCACTGATTGTTGCAACGAGCCGGATAAATGTACGACCGCATGCCCCCGTTCGCATAACTTCACGAGGGTCGTGCAAGACGCGGGTGGGCTAGATGCAGCGCGACCGTGGAGCGTCAAGCAAGCGCCTGACGATTTGCCCGCGTACATCCCTCACATTCACAACGGCTCCGGGCGATCTGTGTCATTGCCCTCGCCGTACGTGGCTTTGACGACCTTTGATGTAGTGTCAGCGGACAGGGAAAGAATCTTTTCGGATCCTGATGACCTCCGTCAACATTTCCGTGTTGAGCGCGACACTCGCGTACTTCTGTTGTCAGTTGGGAAGGACAATCGCTTAGAACAGTACTGGCGGTGGAGCACAGCTAGAGGATTCGCCCAGTATCTCGCCACTCTCGGCGTCGCACATGTGACGGCGCCGAATTTTTCGTTTCCGCTCAACGTCCCACGGCCAGAGCACATGGTAAACAAAATGCGTTCTTTGAAATGCGCCGAGCAGCTATCCGCAGCAGGATTGAGCGTGATTCCCCACTTGAATGCCTTCAACCAGAAGGACTGGGATTGCTGGCGAGACTTTCTAAGGGATCACGGGCATATCACAATTGTCGCTCAAGAGTTTCAGACCGGATTGGCTAGTCGCACTCGGGCAAGCTGGCACATATGGCAGCTCTGCAATATCGAGCAGGCATTAGGACGTGGCCTGCACTTGATCGCGATTGCTGGAAGGCGGCATCTGCCTCTGCTCATAGGATTGGCTGGCATCACGGTAGTCGACTCAGTGCCATTCATGAGGGCTTGCAACAGGCGGTTGCTCGACAAGGGGACTGGCAAGTGGGTCGTTAAGCTGATGGACCCAGGTACGCCAATCGACGATTTGTTGTGCAAGAACGTGGCCGAGTACAGCCGCGCGGTTGCAACGGCCATTTGCGCATTGAGGCGTGTGGGACCCCTCGCACAGGAATCAAGGCCGGCGGCTGTTGAAGGCTCCGACTCTTTAGACGAGGCCACAGTGCCGTCCTCTGATTTGCAGTTGTGGCTGTGGCCTGCGGCAGCAGGTGAGCAGCATAATATGGTGCCACCCGGCGACCCGCAGACCG
>Ga0315280_10004740_pt1 | contig 19810 bp, 17 predicted proteins | sample YL17G06_40_MG_FD_203697 | JGI IMG/M metagenome (GOLD analysis project Ga0315280, IMG submission 203697) | Sediment microbial communities from Yellowstone Lake, YNP, Wyoming, USA - YL17G06_40 | ecosystem: Environmental > Aquatic > Freshwater > Lake > Sediment | place: USA: Wyoming | collected... | reverse complement strand
TCGAGCGCGGCGAAGCCGTGCTGTTCGACGACATCCGCTACTTCTTCTACATCACGACGTATCGCGCGCTCTCGCAAGAGCAGGTCGTTTTCTCGGCCAATCAGCGGTGCGATCAAGAGAACCTGTTCGGCCAATTCCACAGCGGCTTGGCCGCGATGCGCATGCCGCTGGACAACCTGTATTCCAACTGGGCCTACCTGGTGATCGCAGCCTTGGCCTGGACGCTCAAGGCCTGGTATGGCCTGCTGGTGCCCGACGAAACGGAAAGCAAAAAAGTCGTGCGCATGGAGTTCAAAAAATTCCTCCACCGCTTCGTCCTGATCCCGTGCCAGATCCTCAAGCACGGCCGCCGGCTGCTCTATCGCATCGCCAACTTCAACCATTCGCTGCGCACCTTCTTCGACACGTTCGCCGCGATACGAAGATTGCGATTCACCTGACGTGGCGTCCGGCAGGATCGCCCCTCCCGCCGGACACAAAACCGAGGGCGCGGAGGACAACGACCTCATCATGACAAGCCACAGACAACACCAAAACACGAAGGGAGAACTTCGCCCTGAAATCGGACGCTTTCACCCCGACGCACCCAACGGGGCGACTACGCACACGTCTTTGTGCGAGCAACCAATCGGTTGCCAACAGAACCGATAGATACGCTTGTTTTAGGACTAGAACCGAAATCGCGCACCCCGTTCAATGGGAATCGTGGCAGCACAACGAACCCGACGCGACGCAGCTCTCCAGTTGCCCCCGGGCATAAGCAAGAGCGGCCTCCTCGGGCCTCGTTGCCTCTTGGAGAACGACCGGCTTGATTCCCGCCGCCCGCAGCGCCCCCACCGCCCTCGGTCCGATCCCGAGGCAGATGACCACCTCGCAGTCCTTGAGAAGGGAAAGCTGGTCTTGCTGTCCGGGGACCGCCTTGGTGAGGCATTGGCACGAATCTCCCTCGTTCTGTCCGTGCGGATGTTTGTGTCGCGCTGCCTTCTCGCCCGCATTTCGGACTTCGCTTCGAACGACCTTCTCGTTCTCAACAGTCAAAACGAGAAAGCACGTGCTGTGACCGAAATGGGCCGCAATGCTCTTTCCGTCGTCGGATGCGAAGGCAATTTTCATTGCGCACCTCCCGTCGGTTTCTCTTTCTCCATCGCCTTGTTGGCAAAGCGACGCGGGCCACCGCCACGTCCGCAAAAGCCGCGTCCTCCAGGACCAGAGCCGCCGCCCCGCGCCCAGCCGCGATCCTCTGCGGCCCTGTGGATGTTGGAACTCCTGCACTTCGGGCAGTCAGCAGGACGCCCCGTTCCATGCGGGATTTCCCACGCATGGTTGCAGTCTGAGCAACGGAATTTCCTTCCAACAGTCATCATGATGTTACCTCCTTCCAGTTTGAGTGCCTTTCCCTTGACCAGTGCCTCGGCGACCTTTCTGCGGGCCGATTCGACGATTCGGGCAAAGGTCGCGCGTGAGACCCTCATGTTCTCCGCCGCCGCCTCTTGATACATGCCCTCCAGGTCCGCCAGCCGAAGCGCCTCCAACTCATCGAATCCCAGGATGATCTCGTCGAGCACCGAGAGCGGGACGCCCCGGGGTTTGAAATACGAACACGGCGGTTCATGGCGAACGCAGCGACAACACGGCGGACGAGGCATGGCACGCTCCTTACAAAGCTCGTGTATAATGAGCATATGCTCATAACTGTCAAGAGGAATTCTCTTGGACGAGAAGGACTTTCCACGCCTGCAACTCTTCCGTTGCCCCTGCAAACCTAACACTCCGAAGCAACATGGGCGAATGGCCTTTCGGGTGTGAGGTCATTCTTGCAGGAGCCCGAACATCACACCCAATTCCACAAAGGCTCGCAGTCGGCGCGCATCGTCGGTCTCGCGGGCCTTTCATTTTCACACGAAAGGAGAAACACGAAATGCCACTCATCCCGATTTCCCAAATCCGAATGGGCGAGTTCGTCCAGTCCGCACTGGATCAACATGGTCATTTTATACCATGTCTCATACATCTCGCGACCGTAGATGCCTTTGATAAACAGGCTGTTGAAGATGATTTTCTGCCAATCAACCGCGGCGTGCGCTATGCCCGCTTCTACGACACCGCTCCCGTTTGCTCGCCGAGCCGATCGGCGTTCACGACCGGCATGTATGCGACCACCATCGGCGCGCACAACCACCGGACTGCCAACAAGCAGCCGCTCCCCGACGGCGTCCGCACCGTGTGCGACTGGATGCGCGAGGCGGGGTATTTCACGGCCAACCTCAAGCAGCTGCCGGCGGCGCTCGGCTTTCAAGGCTCGGCCAAGACCGATTGGAACTTCCTGTACACCGGCGATCGGTTCGACTCGGCCGACTGGGCCGATCTCAAGTCCCATCAGCCGTTCATGGCCCAGATCAATTTCGGCGAAACGCACCGCACCTACCGTGCCCCGAAACAAACCGACCCGGCCAAGGTGGAACTGCCGCCCTACTACCCCGACCATCCGGTGACACGCGAGGATTATGCGAAGTATCTGGACTCCGCAAAGGAGTTGGACCGCAAGGTAGGCGCTGTGCTGGCGCAACTCGACAAAGACGGCCTGGCCGACAACACAGTCGTCCTGTTCCAGGGCGACAACGGCGAGTCGCACGTGCGGGGCAAGCAATTCTGTTACGAGGAAGGATTGCGCGTGCCGTTCATCGTCCGCTGGCCAAAAACGCTACCCCTGCCGAAACACTTCGAGCCGGGAACGGTGGACGACCGCCTGCTGGAATCCATTGACATCGCGCCGACGCTTCTCTCCTTGGCGGGAGCGGCCGTTCCTCCCAAGATGCAGGGGCGCCCGTTCATCGGAAGCCAGGTGGGCGCGCCGAAACAATACGTGTTCGGCGCCCGCGACCGTTGCGACATGACCGTCATGCGCCTTCGCACGGTGCGCGACACCCGGTACCGCTACATCCGCAATTTCACGCCGCACGTGCCGTTCCTGGCTTACAACGAATACAAGGAAAAGCAGTATCCTGTCTGGAACCTGCTGAAGGAATTGCACGCGCAGGGTAAGCTCACTCCGCCGCAGGAATTTCTCTGTCAGCCCGGCATGCCCGACGAGGAACTTTACGACCTCCAGACCGATCCACACGAGATTCATAACCTGGCCAACTCAACCAATCCTGAGGACCAAGCCGAGTTGAAGAAGCTGCGCGCGGTCCTCGAAAAGTGGATCGAAGACACGAACGACCAGGGACGCCGCCTGGAGTCGCTGGAGGAACTGAAGAAAGGGGACCGGCGGTTTGTTCCGGAGCGCGACTGGAGGCCGGCCTCCGGATCGAAAGAAGCCGCCGAAGCTCCCGCGCCTGCCGCTGCGGGCACTGCTCCCGGTGGTGAGTCTCAAACCAAAGACGCGAAAAAGAGAAGGAAACGACGGAAATGAAGCACTGGGCCATAGCTAACAAGGAGATCGTTCAACCATGGTAACCCGACGACAGCTGTTGAAAACGAGTTTGGGTCTGGCCGGGCCGAGCGATGGGATCATTCCTTACTGATACAAGCGCCAGCTCTTCGAATCCAGAACTAAGGGGATCGTCAGACTCACCTCGTTCGAGTACGTGCTGTTTCCCGCCGCATTGAAAGCAAACACGCGGTAGGTATAGGTCTCTTCAATCGTCAGCCCCGTATCCAGATACGAGTTCGCGTTCGCGGAAACCTGAGCGATCTCGGTGAAGCTGCTGGCACCGTCTCTGCGCTCGATCTTGAAACCATCCTCATTGTTCGAGTTGTCCGTCCAGTTAAGAAGGACTTTGCCACCCGCAACCGCCTGGGCGGTCAGGCTGGTGGGCGCCTCCGGCGGGACCAGAACCCCGGGGTTCATGATCAAAACAATTTCTTCTTGCGTCAGCGCCCGGGTGTAGATGCGGACATCGTCCATCAAACCATTAACGTACAGTCCGAGAGTGGGGGAACGCGATCCAATCAGCAATTCTCGTGTCGAAACGCCGACAGACACAGTTACAGTGTCTGTATCTGCCAATACTCCGTTATGGTATTCGTTGAAGGTATCGGCAACATCATCATAAACCCATGCAAGATGCACCCACGTATTTGCCGGCACGGTTGGGCCGCCGGCATCTCTACTGAGGACGCGCTGTGTCGCATTCGAAAAATCCATTTCCATCCGATTATTGTATACAGCGCACTGAAAGCCACCACCTGGGTTATTAGCGACTTGGAAGTTGCTGACAAATTTCATATCTCCACCCGCAACTTTGTTGATCCAAGCACAAACCGTCATGCCCCCTGTTAGGGCGGTGTCGATGTTTAGCAGCCCACAATTCACGTAATCGCCGGATCCATCGAGCTGCAAGGCGCCAGCTAATTGCCCAGCCGCCCACGTTGCGTTCCCGTTGAGAGTGCCGTTGTGGCCGTTGCCGGACGAATCAGCAGCAGTGGTGCCGGACGTCTCATCGAACTTCCACCAGCCGATAAGACTCGGGTCAGCAGCTGCAGAATTCAGGACTCCAAGGAGTCCGATGACCAGGAGCGACAGTGTTGCCTGCGCCGCAAGCAGGCGTTTCATTCGTTTGCTCATTTTCGTCCTCCTGTTATGACTGTAATCTTGGCTGCAATGCTTTTGGACTGCTCTTCTTCTCTTGCGTTCGTCGAATTCTCTGCTTGACCTCTTTTCCCCGGCCGGGCCCCCCGCCAATGACGCCACCCGGCCGTTGGGTAGCACATTTCATGGTTTGACCTCTCTTTCCGCGTTTCAAAGGCGGGATACTTCACTTCTAATGGTACTGGGGACTCGACCCGTCAAGCATCCCTTTGTTCGTCCGGATGATCACCCCGACGCTTACGGTGCCGTTTGTGGGGTCATAAATGCCATTCAAGCCGTCGGCTCTGGCGATCGTGGCGTGCATGCCATATAATGCCGGCACCATGACTGCAGCCGGGCCCTTGCTCTGCAAACCCCAGGTATATCCCAGCTGGAAATCTTTCAAGTAGTTGCCTGAGTCGTTTGAGTCAAACCTCATGTAGACAAAGATAGTCCGCCCGATGGTGTCGCCAATTTGCGCGTAGAAGGCATCTTTGGGCAAAGAAGCGATGTAAGCGATGGGCGTCGTGAGATGCCGCTGGGCCATCTCATTAGCCTCCAGGTTGCCGACGCCGGGCGTGATCTCAAGATTGTAGTCGTCCTGACCGGGCGGTGGCTCGTTGTGGTCAACCGTGTAGGCCTCAATGGCCGTGGCAAGGGATCGCATGTCGGATTTTATGCGCGAGATCTTCGAGCGTACCTGCGCCTCCAGAAAGTTGGGTACTGCGATCATCGCCAGAATGGCAATGATCGCCACGACGATCAATAGCTCGATCAGCGTAAATCCTTTCGACTTGTTCATCTTTCGCCCTCCTTGGATTTCAGTGTCTCGTAGACTTCCCCGTTGCCCTCGTGGAGTCAATCCAATTCTGCAAGTGCATAGGGAAGTCTCACGCAAACGCGCAGAGACCGCAGGCCATGGTCTCGGCTCCGGGTTTCGGTTTGCAGGGCATGAATTGCTCCGCGTTCTTTGCGCCTCTGCGTGAGATACTTTATAGCCGTCGGAGAATATGAGAAAAAACTTCTCGGAAGAGAAAGGGGAATAAGATAACGTGTCGCTGAAACCGAGACGATTAGCCAAGGAGGTCATGATGCGTTACCAAGAAATCACTGGCATTGACACCTGCCTGGGGATCGGCGAGTACGGCTCGCAGATTGATGAAAGCGCCGCCGGCGCCTTGCTGGATCGCTTTGTCGCGCTCGGGGGCAATTTCATCAATACGGCTCATATTTATGGGGCCTGGGACTGAAGAGAGGAAACATATGCGACGATATGGGTGCGTGCTCATAGCGTTCGTAGTGGCCTCTTCGGCGTTTGCCGTTGATGCTCCCGTTGACACGATTGCCAAGACAGTTCTCGCCAAAGCCGGCATCGGCGTGGGCGTGTGCGAGATGCCTCGCGCGGGCGACGGGAAACTTGCCACTTCTCTGGCGCGGGCCGGGGTCACGCTGGTGGACGGCCTCGCGGCCGACGCGAAGGCCGCGGAAGCGGCGCGTGCGCCGGCGGCGGATGCCGGCGTGCTCGGGACCCGCGTGATGATCGAGACAGGTGTTCCTTCGGCCCTGCCGCTCGCGGACTGGCTGGCGGACCTGGTGGTCGTGCCTGATGCCACGGACGCAAACCTGAAGGAGGTCCTGCCGGCCGAGGTGCGGCGCGTGCTCGCGCCGTATCGCGGGGTGGCTGTGGTGGGTAATCCCGGCGGAGGCAAGAGCGGTCTCACAAAGACGGCGCTGGAAACATGGGTCAGGGAGATCGGCGGCTCGGTCGAGATAAACGAGGATGCGAGCGGCCTGTGGGCTGTCATTCGCAATCCGCCGTAGAAAGGCATGGACGAATGGACGCATTTCGAGCACGACGGCGGCAACAACCCCGTCTCGACCGACACCGTGTTAAAGCCGCCCTACGATATCCAGTACATCACGCCCCCCTTCACCGGCGCCGGCTTCGTTTCGATCTTCGCCGGCAAAACCCTCACTGGCTGGGACGGCGACCGGAAATACTGGCGCGTCGAAAACGGCTGCCTCGTCGGCGAGATCACGTCGGAGACCATCGTGAAGCGAAACACCTTCATCATCTGGCGCGGCGGCACTCCGCGCGACTTCGAGTTGAAGGTCGAATACCGCATCTCGCGGGAGGGCAACAGCGGCATCAATTACCGCAGCATCCAGCTCACCGATGCGCCGTGGTCGCTCGCCGGCTACCAGGCCGACATTGACGGGCCCGAACATGACAAGAGGCTGCCCCGCCGCCGCTACACCGGCCAAATCTACGAGGAACGCGGCCGAAGATTCCTGGCCCGCCGCGGCGAGCTGGTGCGGGTGGACGACACCGCCAAGCCCACCGTCGCCGCCTCGCTCGGCGAACCGCAAGCGCTCGAAACGCAGGTGAAGACCGAGGGCTGGAACGAGTATCCCCTCATCATCCGCGGCAACATCCTCACGCATATCCTCAACGGCCACGTGATAAGCATCGTCATTGACGACGACGCAAAAAACCGTCGCTCTGAGGGCCTCATCGGTGTGCAAGTCCACACCGGCCCGCCGATGAAAGTCGAGTATCGCAATTTCCGGCTGAAAACGCTCTGAGCGCCGTGTTCAACAAACAGGTGGGCGTCCCGCCCAGCCAGTTCCGCAAACGGAATCGCCGTCACCGCATCCCGTAATCCATAACCGCTGGTTTTTCCGTCTGAACGAAACGGATTTCATCACCGCGCAGGACCTCGACACAAACCTTGACACACTGCAATCGGCAACGGGCTGCGAAGTGATTCTGATTGTGGACTGCTGCTATGCGGGCGGCTTCATCCCGGAATGCACGGCGCCGGCGGGGGCAAGCGGGCTGATTATTGGAGAATCTTAAGGCCTGCAAGACCCCGAGTCGGTTTGTGATCGAGGCTCTGCCCTGAGAAGACCGCCGAAGGCCCTCCTACCAAAATGCGTTCGGTGTTCAACCTTCAGGTTGGAAAATGGAACCACGCTAAAGGATGAACACCGAACCTTTTTCATGCCTTTCTGGGTGGCGCACCGCGCCATGATGGCTCTCACGCAACTTGACCTTTAGACCCGCATGATCCCGCAAGAAAAACTGGGGAATGTCCTGGTCAAAAAAACTCTTGCGGTTTTTCGCTTGATTTTGTCTTGGAGCTCGCCCCTTATGACCCTTTCAATTTGCGCGGGAGCGAATGCGTCACAGATGACGGTCGAAATTCCCCAAGCCCTCCGCCGAGAGTGGGAAATCATCCATCGCGGGACCGACGAGGTTTTTCCCGACGACGAGTTGCTGGCCAAATTGATCGAATCCGGAAAGCAGGGCCGGCCACTGCGCGTCAAGTATGGCGCCGATCCCTCGGCCCCCGATCTTCACCTCGGCCATATGGTGCCGATCCGCAAGCTCAAGCATTTTCAGGATCTCGGCCACCAGGTTGTGTTCATCATTGGGGATTTCACGGCCCAGATTGGCGACCCGTCAGGCCAGTCGCAAACCCGCCCCCAGCTATCGCGCGAGCAGGTCGAAGCCAATGCCGCAACCTACCTCGAGCAAATCTACAGGCTTCTCGACCGCCACCGCACCGAGGTCGTCTATAACTCCTCGTGGCTGGCGCCGTTGAATGCGCGCGAAGTGATCGAGCTAGCGGCAAAATACACGCTCGCCCGCATGCTCGAGCGCGACGATTTCCAGGCGCGGTTCACCAGCCAGCGGCCCATTTACATCCATGAACTGCTCTATCCGCTTTACCAGGGATTCGACTCGATCGCCGTCAAGGCAGACATCGAGATTGGCGGCACGGACCAGAAGTTCAATTTAGTGGTCGCGCGCGAATTGCAGCGCGCCTACGGCCAAAGCCCGCAGATCGTGCTCACGACGCCTTTGCTCGTGGGTCTCGACGGCCAGAAGAAAATGAGCAAGTCGCTGGGCAACTACATCGGGATCACCGAACCGCCGCGCGACATGTTTGGCAAGACGATGAGTTTGGCCGACGAGGTCATGGCCGACTACTTCGCGCTGGTTCTTCATTATGATGACGCCCAGATTCAGGAATTGCGGCGCGGCATGGCCGAGGGCGGGCTCCACCCGCGCGAGGTCAAAGCGCGCCTCGCTCGTGAAATCGTCGAGGCTTTCCATGATCGTTCGAGCGCTGCTTTGGCCGCCGAAGAGTTCGACCGTGTCTTCCGCGAACGCCAGTCACCCGAAGACATCGAAACGGTCACGGTTCACAGCAAGAGTGGCCCGATGGTGGTCCTGGACGTGTTGGTCGCCGCCGGCCTGGCCGAATCACGGCGCGAGGCGAAACGGTTGATCCTGGCCGGTGGAGTTGACGTTGACGGGCTGCGATGCGGCCACCACGCGGCCACGGTCGAGCCCGGCGAGCACATGCTGAAAGTCGGCAAATACCGATTCCGAAAGGTCTTGGTCGCCAGAGATTGAGGAAGGGCCACCAAGACATCGGTTTTACGATTCCAAAGTGAGAGACAGGAACCATGCTGAAACAATTGCGTTCGCGAAAAGTAACGAAACGGATCATGTTCTGGACGCTCGTTCTTGTGATCCCGTCATTTGTCTTTTTCTATGGATGGCAGTCCTCGTCGAGACGGCGCGGTGGCCGCAGTGTGTTTGAGCGCGAGGGCGTGGCGCTGATTCGGGACAGATGGTTTGGCCTCCGTGAGCGCTCCAGCTCCCCGCTCGAGGAGGAGATGGCCCAGCTGGCGCTCGAGCAGGAGTATCGCTATCTCTTTCAGAGCCAAGGGCTTCGCACCACGGCGGAAGAAATTCACAGCCTGATCGGTCCACGTGAAATCGCCCGTGAAGTTATTCACGCCTACTACCTGCAACGCTTGGCCGACAAAACGGGCCTCGGGGTGAGCGCGGACGAGATTCGCGCGATCCTGGATGACATGCTCCGCGGCCGGCCCATTGACCAACTTCGCAAGGAGATCCGGCAACAAGGCCTGAGCGAACAAGAATTTCTTCAGCTTCTGAATTATCGGCAAGGGTTGGGCAAGGCCAAGAACTACATCTATGCTCTCGCGAAAGCCTCTCTCTTTGAACTGTGGCAAGAATATCTGATTGGTCAGGAGAAGATTCAAATCCGTTACGTGAAGATTCCCGTGCAGGATTACGAAAAACAGGCCAAGGCGACGCCAGAGAATTTGCGGAGCTATTATCAGGAACACAGCGAAAAATACAGGATCGGCGATCGTGCCGAATTTCGCTATGTTGCCGTTTTCCGTTCCGACATCGAAAAGGAGATCGAACCGACCACCGAATCGGTTGTTGCGTACTATGAGAAGAACAAAGAAAAACAGTTCTCTCGCAAGCGCTCGGCCGATGTTCGCCACGTATTCCTGAGGGCTCCTTCCGATGCTCCAACCAGCATCGCGGTGGCCGCTGAGATAAAAATCAAAGACATTGCCGCCAAGATCAAGGCAGGGGCCGATTTTGCGGACATGGCCAATCGGTTCAGCGAAGACAGTGACAACCTCATTGACCCCAAAGACCCGACCAAGAAACGCGGCGGACTTATCCCTGTGCCCATCCGAGAAGACACCCGTAGTATTTTCGGTGACGAGTTCAAGCGCGTTGCGTTATCGCTGGCCGCCGATCAAGTGAGTAGCCCCGTACGCGACACTCTCGGATTTCACCTCATCAAGGCGGATCGCGTGACCACTGCCGGTATCCTGCCGTTCGACGAGGTCAAGGACCGCGCGCGCCAGATGCTGCGCGATGAGTTCACGGACGCGGAATTCAAGAAACGAGGCGAAGCCCTGAAGGCCCTTTTCAGCGAGAAATCGTACTCCGCGCTGAGCTCCTTTGCCGAAGCGGCCAATCTGCCCATCGGCCAGACAGGCCTCGTCGAACTCGATTCCGGTTTCCTGCCCAAGATTGGCTCGGTCTCAGAGAACCTCGACCTGATCAAAGAGATGGCCCCGGATGAGTTTACCGAAGCGGTGCTCAAAAGCGCGGAAGCTTATTACGTCCTGGATCTGCTGCGCAAGGAGCCGGCTCATGTGCCGCCTTTCGAGGAGGTCGCCAAGGAGGTGCAAGAGGACTACGTGACCTCGGTGGCAACGAGCCTGGCCCATCAAGTTGCGCTCGAGATGGTCGGCCAGGCCAAAACTCTCGAAGACCTCCAGCGACTGGCCGAAAAACAAGGCTACCCACTCGCACAAAGCGAACTGTTCACGCGCGATCAGGCCGCGACGGCTCTCAACTTGCCCAATCTCGATCCCCAGTTTCGCTACATGACGCTTCGCTACAAGGTCGGAACGAGCCATCTGGCCACCCAAGGCGGTTCCGAACGCCCGGTGGCGTACGTCGTTTGGTATTTCGAAAAGCGCCAGGAACCGGATCGCGAGCAATTCAGCAAGGATTTGCCGGCAATTCGGGCGGAATACCTGATGCAAGTCGAGGAAGCGCTGCTCGAAGAATGGTTCCACGACATGGAACAACGGATTCCCGCGCGGCTCAACCCCATCTACGAGCCCACAGCCAAGGAAGAGCAGAAAAAAGAAGAGCCGCCAACAAGCGGCTGACCTGTGGTCAACGCCATTTGGCGCCCAAAACCACGTGCCAATGGCTCTTGTTCTTAGAGCGCCTAAGAAAATGGCTCATCCGGTTAAATGGCGGGTGAAGCGAAATGGTCCAGAGCCAGAGCGAAAGACGGTGCTCCGTCGCCGTCGCTATCTTTCTTCCCAGCACGAGCAAAGGCGCAAGGGTCAAGGGTTTGGCAAAGCCAAAGAAGCGAAGCGCCCTTGCCCTTGACGCCGCGGCTGCTCGTGCTACTGATTCTCGTACCACCCTTACCCACCATTAAGGCGGAAGAACCGAAAAAAAGATGAAACCGGTTGTTTACTTTGAGACATCGGTCGTCAGCTACTACACGGCCCGTCCCAGCCGCGACATCATCATTCTTGCCCGCCAGGAGATCACCCGCCAGTAGTGGCCGCGCGCAAAGGAGCAATTCGAGCTTGTAGTCTCGGACGTTGTGTTTCAAGAGATCGAGGAAGACGATAGCGAAGCCCCTAACGAACGACTGCGCGTCATAGATGGGCTTGCCCCCGGCTTCAGCTAAAGGAGTTTGGAGATTCTGCCTGCACCCGGCTTGAGCCGGAGGGTTTTGGAGATTGGGTTTGCACCCGGCTTCACCCAAGGGACTTTGGAGATTCTGCTTGGACCCGGCTTGAGCCGGAGGGTTTTGGAGATTGGGTTTGCACCCGGCTTCACCCAAGGGACTTTGGAGATTCTGCTTGGACCCGGCTTGAGCCGGAGGGTTTTGGAGACTCGGTTTGCACCCGGCTTCACCCAAGGGCCTTTGGGGATTGGGTTTCCACCCGGCTTGAGCCGGACGGTTTTGGAGATTGGGTTTGCACCCGGCTTCACCCAAGGGACTTTGGAGATTCTGCTTGGACCCGGCTTGAGCCGGAGGGTTTTGGAGACTCGGTTTGCACCCGGCTTGAGCCGGGGTGAAAGAAGTGACTGCCACTACTGGGAAAGCCCGCTTCAGCGGGACTTTCGGACAGAAACCGGCCGGCTTCTTGAGCCGGCAGAGAAAGGGCCGCCACAACCATGGACTATGTCACCCATGTCTTCCACGAGGTCTTTCTCCACTTCAACTGGCATTGCCACCAAAGCCGGCCAATGATCCGACCGCAAATCGAGCCAAACTTATACGCATACATCCGAGATTACTGTCATAAGAGCAAAGGGGTATTCTTCCATGGGATTGGCGGCACAGAGACTCATGTGCACCTGGTGGTGCAGATCGAACCATTCGTGAGAATCAGCGAATTAGCTCAGAAACTCAAAGGCGCCAGCAGCCATGAGGTGAACGTTCAGTTTGGGAGAAATGCCTTGCGATGGCAACGCGGCTATGGTGTGGCGAGCTTTGCCCGAAAGAATCTGAAGGCTGTTGTGGACTATGTTCAGAATCAAAAAAAGCACCACCGACAGGGAACCACTCGGAAAATCTTGGAAGAATGCGGGGAGAAATGGGGAGGGGCAAGAACAGGGGGAAACAACAGAGGGTATCGAGAAGCCCCGCTGAAGCGGGCTCGAGAGGGAAAGGTGTGAGCGGTTTCACCCCGGCTAAAGCCGGGTGCAAACCGGATTCTGAATCCTTTTGGCTGAAGCCGAGTGCAAACCCAATTTTGAATCCTTTTGACTGAAGCCGGATTGAAACGGGAGTCTATATCCCCTTGGGGTCAAGCGAGGTGCAAACCGGATTCCGAATCCTTTTGGCTAAAGCCGGATACGGCCCTTTGTGAAGAATGTTGCTATACTCGGTTCTTTTGTTGAGATACCCTACAAACATGATTGCGCACAAGATCATCATCGGCGATGCGCGGGAGATGCACGAGGTGGCGAAGCGGAGCGTCCATCTCGTCGTCACGTCGCCGCCCTATTGGCAAATCAAGGACTATGGTGCGAAGAATCAGATCGGTTTTCACGACGACTATCGCCAGTATATCAACAACCTCAATTTAGTGTGGGAAGAATGCGCGCGCGTTCTCCATGCGGGATGCAGGTTGTGCGTCAATATTGGCGATCAGTTTGCCCGCGCCGCTCACTATGGCCGCTACAAGGTGATTCCCATCCGCGAGGAGATCGTCGGCTTTTGCGAAAAGCAACTCGGCCTCGACTACATGGGCGCGATTATCTGGCAGAAGGTAACGACCTGCAACACGTCGGGCGGCGCGACGATCATGGGTTCGTTCCCGTTCCCGCGAAACGGTATCATCAAAATTGACTACGAGTTCATCCTGATTTTCAAGAAGCCGGGCAAAGCGCCCGCCCCCCCATCGCCCGAAGCCAAAGAGGCCGCTCGCCTCACGACCGAGGAGTGGAACGAGTATTTCTATGGCCACTGGAATTTTCCCGGTGTGCGCCAGTCCGCCTCAGGCGGAGAACATCCCGCCGCTTTCCCCCTCGAATTGCCGCGACGGCTGATTCGCATGTTCACCTTCCCCGGCGAGACCGTTCTCGATCCTTTCCTGGGCACCGGCACAACCTCGGTTGCGGCCCATCGCCTCAGCCGCAATTCGATTGGCTATGAGATCAATCCCGAGTTTCGCGATACGATCGAAAAGAGGATCAACGAACCGGGAGAGCTGTTTGACTCGAATGAGCCGCCGGAGATCGAGTTCATCGTCCGGCAGGAAAGGCCGACCGATTTTTCGAAGCGGATTATGCGCTGGACGCAGGTCGGAGAGGCGCTTGACGCAGCCGTGCATCGCTTGGTCGAGCCAGAGGAAACGAGCTCCACGCCAAGAGCCGGGCAGACCTGGCGAGTTGCGTCGGTCCCAGGACCCGACCGACTCGAAATCGAAGATGGACGGGTAGTGCGTCTTGCAGGGACCAGAACTTTCAGACAGCGTGGTGCTGCGAATGAGGCGACAAGTCATCTCGAACAACTGGTGGCGGGCCACAGAGTTTCCCTTGAGGCCGTTTCAAGCACCGCTGGCAAGGATGGCGCTATCCCGGCATATGTCCACCTGGACAATCGTCTGTTTGTCAACGCGCACATGATTCGCGACGGTTATCTCAAGTGTGATCCGGGAGAGAAACACCGCCATACCAAGCGTTTCGAGCAATACGAATCCGAAGCCCGTGAGACCCGACGAGGTCTCTGGAAAACCTGAAAACCCCTGAAACAAAGAGCTCCCCGCCAAGAATGCCATGAGCGCCGGGGTGAAAAAGCCCCCTGGAATGAGGGTTTTCGAGCATTGCTATTACGTGGTTGAAACGGGCGCACCCATTCGAGAGCATAGCGACGCACGGCCACAGAGCAAACTATGGTTTGTGGCCATGGATGTCGTGTTCGTTGCGCTGTCGTGGTTGAATCTGAGCGAACCACAACGACACAACGCGCACAACGCAAACGACCGCTCGGAACGCATCACTGAACTTATTCAATCTCGTATATCTCGTTGATGTGCAAGGGCGCAATGCGACAACAACGTGTCAACCAATTCCACGAACATCTATAGGAATCAGAATAGGAAAGAGCCATAGGAAGGAATGCTAATGAAACTCCAGGAGAAAATCCAATCCATCTTTCCGGACGAGCAGGGCATCCCCTCGCAGTTCCGATTGGAAAGGCCGGTGGAACAAACCGAGTATCTTGTGAATGGGGAAATTCGGCAGTGGGGCGGCCCAACGGAAGAAGCCTTTTCGCCGGTTTGCGTAAGAACGCCATCGGGCTTTTCGCGCAAACTCATCGGCCGATATCCGCTGCACACGGCAAAAGAATCGCTCGAGGCTTTGGAGGCCGCCGTCAATGCCTACAACAATGGAAGAGGACGCTGGCCGACCATGTCCGTCGCCGAGCGAATTGAGCACATCCAGGAATTCGCCGAGCGAATGAAAAGCAAGAAATCCGAGGTGGTCAATCTCCTGATGTGGGAAATCGGCAAGTCCTACCAGGATTCGGAAAAGGAGTTTGATCGAACCATAGACTACATCCGCGATACAATAGATGCGCTCAAGGAGCTCGATCGTGTCTCCTCTCGATTCGTGATCAGCCAAGGAGTGATCGGGCAAATCCGCCGGGCGCCGCTGGGAGTCGTTCTCTGCATGGGGCCTTCGAATTATCCGTTGAACGAAACCTTCACGACTCTCATTCCTGCTTTGATCATGGGGAATGCGGTTGTCCTGAAACCTCCGCGTCCCGGCACTCTGCTCCATCGGCCGCTGCTGGAAGCATGGAGAGATTCCTTTCCCAAAGGGGTGGTCAATACCGTCTATGGCCAGGGGCGAGCTGTAGCGCCGCCTTTGATGGCTTCGGGAAGGGTCAACGTTCTGGCCTTTATCGGGTCGGCCGGAGCGGCGGATTCTCTGAAAAAGCAGCATCCCGCGCCCCACCGGTTGCGCTGCGTCCTGGGATTGGAGGCCAAGAATCCCGCGATCATTTTGCGCGACGCCGATCTGGACCTGACCCTCAAGGAGTGTATTCTCGGTACCTTGTCATACAATGGCCAGCGTTGCACGGCCTTGAAGATCCTCTTTGTCCATTCCGACATCGTTGATTTGTTCCTGGAGCGATTTGCGGAAGCCATCGCCAACGTGAAATGTGGAATGCCCTGGGAGAAGGATGTCGTCGTCACGCCTTTGCCAGAGCCGGACAGAGTAGGATTGTTGCTCTCATTGATTGATGATGCAAAAACCAAGGGGGCGCAAATCGTCAATGAGGCAGGCGGCACTGTGAATCAAACATTCTTATATCCTGCCATAGTATATCCTGTGAATTCGCAAATGAGGCTATACAACGAAGAACAATGGGGACCGGTCATTCCTGTTCTTTCGTTCGATCATGTGGAAACGCCCATTCAGTATCTTCTCGCCTCCAACTATGGGCAGCAGGTGAGCATTTTCGGAAGCGATGCGGATACGATTGCCGGTCTCATTGATCCGCTGGTCAATCAAGTGTGCCGGGTGAATATCAACGGCCAATGCCAGCGGGGACCGGACATTTTCCCCTTTACCGGCAGAAAAGACTCCGCCGAAGGCACGCTTTCGGTTTCGGATGCCCTGCGCGTATTCTCGATCCGGACACTTGTCGCGGCCAAAGAGACCGATCTCAACAAGGGCCTAATCACGCGTATCGTACGAGAGCGTAAGTCGAACTTCCTTTCCACCGATTTTATTCTTTGAAGCGTCGGGCCGCTTCATGGAAAACAAAAATCACTGGCAGGTTGCCAACCTGCCCCACTCAATTCATGCAGCCGCCCCCCCAGTTGCGTCAAAAGAAAAAGCTACCGAAGGTTTAGGCCGCAATGGGGATTTTGGTAGCTCCTTTCTGACGCGATCGTTGGGTAGCTGATTTTTGAGGCAATGCGGGGTGGCGCGGGCTGTTGGCACGCGAAAAGTGGCGCACTGACAGTCCACGCAGAGTCTCTTCAATCTGATTCGCCCTTTACCCCGGCAGGCATCGGCTCGTTTGATTTCTTGCCGTCGTAATGTTCGGCGATTTTCCTCATAACAGGCGTTTTGTGGACGCCCCACGCGCACGCGGAGACATGCTTGACCTCGCCGTCATCGGGATCCACATAGGCGAAGGCAGCGGGGCAGCGCTCGAGCCGGTGCGTCTCCAGCGTGTAGCGGTCCTCAAAGGGAAGGATGACGATCTGGAGCTCCGCTTCAACCACGGTGCGCTTGGCGAGGACCTTGCTCCGTCCCAGCAAGATGTCCAGCGGCGCAAGAAGAGCGTTCTTCACTTTCCCCAGTCCGGACCCCCTCAGCAACCGGCTCTTGGCCACATGCCGGTTGAGAACCCGCAACAACGACGCAACCGTACGAAGCCGCATCACTCCGTTCTTGAGGCGCATGGCGGTCACCAGACGCCCAAACGCGCTCTTGTCCATGGCGGCTTCGGCGGCGGCCAGGCGGCGCTCGGCGTCAATCAGATCCTGCGCGAACTGCTGGAGAGAGCCGCGCAGGAAGTAGTTGAGCGGCAAAAGCTTTTCGCCGTCGGAAAACAGCATGTACATGCTTTCGCAGTTTGGATGAGCGCCAAAGAAGGGCAGGGGCTTGACCTTCAGGTACTTCAGTCCCGTCTTGAGTTGCCCGAACAGCCCCGCCGGCATGAATTCGATGGTCTGACCGGGGAATTCCTTCTCGACCAGATTCTCCACTTGCTCGGTGTTGATCCGCTCAGGATCCACATCGAGCTCGTTGGTGCGCCAGTTGTGAGCCAGCGGCATGAAATAGACCGCACGGACATAGCCAATGCGATCGTGGGCGAACTTGAGCAACCTGGCCACATCCTTGTCGTTGTATCCCGTCGCGATCAGCGACATCAGGACGACCTTGGCGCGGAGGTTGGCTTTGCCGATATTGTCGAGGGCCTTGATCTTGGTTGGAAGAATCGTGTCGGTGCCGCGAAAGACACGATACACCTCGGGATTGTCGTTATCGTACGCAAAGCAAATCGCCGCGTGGGTCTCGAGGATTTTCCGGCAGTATTCTTCGTCGGCCAGCGCCAGACCGTTGGTCACGACGCGCGGCGCCAACCCGTAGGACTTGGCCATCATGATAATCTGAATGAGATCTTTGCGGACCGTTGGCTCGCCGCCAAACAGTTGGAGGTGCGGCTTGGGATCGAAGGCCGCGAGGTGTTTGAATATCTTCTCGAAGTATTCGAGCGGTGGCTCGAAAAGGAATCCCATACTGGGCGTGTTATTGATGCAACACCGGCAATTCAGATTGCACCGGTTCGTCAAGTCCACGAAGACCACATTGGGTATCTTGCCCAGCGGGCAGTGCGCGCATTCGAGCCGGCAGCCAAAATACTCAGGCTCGATGTCCAGCGAGTGCTTGGCCCGATAGCGGCGCGCGTCGGTGGAGATGAGCGTTTCATTGGTTCCACAGTCAGGGCACTCTTTGACCAGATAGACATTGTTGTCGCGATCCACAGGATTGCATGGGACGAGTTTGCCGCATGAATGGCAATAACTCCGATTCATCTCCCTGCATCCCCCGTGGTTTCCATGAACCTGAATTCGAACTGGATGCTGACCGACAGGCGAAGTTATCCAGCATTCCGCTCAAACAATCTAGTCCCCTTTTACCAACATCGTTGCGTGCAGTAAAGGAAAAAACAAGTTGCCGGCATAATGGCATAATGGTAGGAAATCCTAACAAAGATTAGGCGCGACCGCCTTTTAGGATTTCCTGCGGGGAAAAACCATCTCTTGTTTCGCCCCGGAGGTCTCAAGAAGAGCCAAAAAACCATTGCCTCTTGGGCGGGTCTGGCCCTTTTCGTAGATTGATAATCTTTAGCACGCTCGTTTTCGCCGTTCGCTCAAATCCCAGATCACAGAGACAGTATTTGACAAGAGCAACCTAAATCATAACAGGCTTGACCGAGATCGAAGGAACTTTGCGCCCAGCGTCAGAAAAGGAGGCATCTGATGAGCACGTGGAAGCCGAGAGGACCTGTTGGGCTTGCGGCCGTTGTGATGATCGGAATCCTGGCGGTGAGTGTTGTACCCTGCTCATTTGCCGCGCAAGCGGCGCCGCCGCCGGGTACCAAGGCGGCTCAGGCAAAACCGGAAGCTGCGAGGCAAACGTATGCACCGACTGTTTTCGAGCGTGTGATCATGTTCTTTCCCGACAGATTCATGGACATGCTCGACGTGTTCTCCGGCGGCGTGGGTGTCGGCTACGGCATCCGCTTCGCCCGGCATATCACCTACTACCTCCATGTTCCCAGCATTTCATTGTATCGCTCCTTTAACCTTCGCTGGGACTACAATCGTGACCTTTGTTGGTGCATCAACAATGAGAGTGAATTCGGGCTCCTCTTTCTCTGGATCTACGATTCGGAATTCACTGGCAAGGGCACCGGATGGAACAACGGGAAGCCCGGCGAAGGGACGAAGAAATACGCCGAGCAGTACACCACAGATATTGACGATCCGATCCACAAAGAGGGCTTTCGCGATCCCTGGGCGGTCGGTCTTGGCTATGGTCCGTTGATCCTGAGCCCGACCATTGAAATTGACGTTCATCCGGTCGAGCTGGTGGATTTCGCCGTTGGTCTCGTCACGCTTGGTATTGTGGATGTGCGTGGCGATGATTTTGTCTCGAGGTAAGCTCTGGGCGGCCCCTGGATGCGCCGATTCTCTGATCAGAGGGCGTGGCGCTCGCTGCCAAGCAACCTCAATCGAGCGCCGGTTCAAGAAAAATAGTAGCGCTGGCGCCTTTGCCATCTGTAATGCGGGCATCGTTTCCGCACGATCAGGGGTGAGACGTCCCCAGTACGGCCGCCGGGACGGCAGCGCTACAATCGCAATTGCTTCATTAGTAATCACAGACGGTTCCATTCCTCGGCCGTGATTTCCCGGCCTATGATTTCTTCCACTTCTCCCAGCATCATCCGAAGCTGGGCCACGGCGTACTCAGCAAATGTCATGCAGCCCGCTCTTCGGCAACCTCGCGCCCGGACTTTTCGGCCCCTCGTGGCGACTTAAAGCCTATCCGAAAACCTGAAAGCACTGGCTCAGGATATGGCATGTCCGCCTCGGGCGGACTGCCCATGATTGGTAAAATCCCTTTTCACGGGCAAGATGCCCGTGCCACGTCGGAAGGCTGTTCCAGTTTTCGGATAGGCTCTTCTTCACAAGCGTTTAATGGTTTTCAGCCGCCCCGAAGACGGCTTGATCCTCGTTTGCACCCGGCTTCAGCCGGGGTGAGAGAGACCCTTCCTCTCTCCCTGGAGCATGCTTCAGCCCGCCAGCTGGCGG
>Ga0315280_10004739_pt1 | contig 19816 bp, 16 predicted proteins | sample YL17G06_40_MG_FD_203697 | JGI IMG/M metagenome (GOLD analysis project Ga0315280, IMG submission 203697) | Sediment microbial communities from Yellowstone Lake, YNP, Wyoming, USA - YL17G06_40 | ecosystem: Environmental > Aquatic > Freshwater > Lake > Sediment | place: USA: Wyoming | collected... | reverse complement strand
TCCCACGTGTCGAGGCTCTTCTTGATGACGCAACCGGCAAGTGGGATTCCTATTCCTCCGACTGCTTTTGCGATTGGCATGACATCTGGTGTGATGCCTTCGTATTCGCAAGCAAACATCTTCCCGGCTCTCCCGAAGCCTGATTGGATCTCATCCACTATGAGGAGGATCTTGTTCTCGTCGCATATTCGTCTCAGTTCTTTGAGGTATCCGTCCGGCGGTGTGATGAATCCTCCTTCTCCTTGAATAGGTTCGACAATTATCGCTGCAGGATCGGTCAGTCCTGATTCCGGATCCTTGAAGAGGTACTCTATGTATCGAGTGCATTGCATGTCACACTCGGGGTACTCCTTTCCGAACGCACAGCGATAGCAGTAGGCGTATGGTGCGAAATGAATGTCTGGAAGCAGCGGCAGATTTCCAGTTCTGAACGATCTCTTGGAAGTTACCGAGAGCGCACCGCTGGTCATTCCATGGTATGCGCCGTGAAATGCTAGGATCGCGTGACGTTTCGTGTTGAACTTGGCGACTTTTAGAGCACCTTCAACCGCGTCCGAGCCAGATGGGCCACCAAAAAGAACTCTAGAATTGCCCTTGAGTCCAGCGGGAGCTATCTCCACGAGCTTCTCGACGAGTCGTATCCTTTCGGGTGTTGGAATGTCGAGAGCGTGAGTCAGTTTGTCTAGCTGACGTTTCACAGCCTCAACGACCTGAGGATTGGAGTGGCCTACGTTTAGAACCGCTATCCCTGCCATGAAGTCCACGTAGGTATTTCCATCCACATCCTTGAGCGTCGCGCCTTTCCCAGCCTCCCAAGCAGTTGGAATAACTGTTGCATAGTAGACCGCTCTGCTATCGACCTCCTTCTGTTTCTCGAGCAGCGCTCTCGCTTTGGGACCTGGTGGCTTGACAATGATCTTCGGAGCTTCAGGAAAACTTAGTTCGGCGAACTCGTCCGTGTCCCCCGGCATTCGACAACACCAGTGGCAGCATTGTGTCTGTGAGTTCTTTTTAAGAACTTGTTTGAGGAACTGCACAGACCTGCATTTTTGCGGAGCGCCCTGTCATCCATGGAGATCAACGCGATAGTAGCAGAGCTCGCTCTGTCGCATCCTTGCAAGATGCAATGGCAAGTGTGAAATACACTTCAGACACCTGCCTGTTCAGGTGATACTGGTGTCGGTTGTTCATGTTAGGAAATCCGCGATAGTTCCTGAGAAGTTAGAAGCTGGCAAGGCAGATCTGAAACTCGTTGATTTGACCGATAGGAAACAAGACGCACCGTTCACTGCTGGCATAATCGAAGTCCTAGGATCGGAGCCGTGCGAGTTCGATTACGACAACGATGGTGCAGTGATCTACTGTATTGAAGGCTCGTTCCTGTTGAAAGAGGGAGAAGTGAAGACGGAAGTTCAGGCCGGCGATGTGATATACGTTCCAAAGAAGAAGGGGCTGAAGGTCGAGTGGTCCTCCCGCAACAAGGGCCGAGGCTTGAGGCTACGTCACGTACCCGCACTGGCGCTAGCTCCCTGACGCTCCAGGTTCCATTCGGGCAAGAAGTGCAGTCGTGAAGCGAGGAGCCCCTTCGAAGAGCTCCCGCAGAACACATGAAGAGAGGGCATTGAAGGAGTCGAGGTTTTCTACATCAGCAGCGCGGATTCTCCCGGTGCTTTGTCCTAAGGTTTCGTGAGACCTGCCAGTCCAAGCTCTTCGACGGCAGCTCTTGTGGGTCTTCCTTGGTCGTCCCATCCCCAGAGTTTGTAGTATTCCGTCAGCATGGTCTCGTAGTCTTTCTTAGGTACGACCTTGCCTTTCGGATTACCATCCGGAAGCGGATCCAAATAAATCCGAGGCGGAATCCCGTCATGTTGTCTAGAGAAACCTTCTCTGGTGTTGAATAGCCGCGTCAGTGTCCAAATTCTCCTTCCGATCTTCCTAACGTCTTCCTCTGTGTATTTCTGACTCGTCGCTGCACTGAGGAGTTCAGCGATGATGGGGAGATCAATAGGGATGAAGTCGCAGGCGCACATGCTCCATTTTACGCTCGTTCTGATCTGGTCTTTCACGACTAGCTCCGCCTTTCCAATGACCGTGAACGGGTCCAGCTTTCCGAAAGCTTCGTATGCGACCGGCCATGCGCGATTGTGGTCAGCTCCCCTGTCGGCTGTCGCGTATGCTAGAGCCATTCCAAACGATCCTCTCGGGTCGTACCCGGGGTACTCTTGGCCTTTGGAGTGCAAGGCGTATCTTTCCGAGCCTTTCCCGACTTTCTGAGCGGCTCGTGCGACTCCTTCCGCAAGGGTATCTCCAATGCCCTTCCTCATCGCGATGATCTCTGGGAGTGCCACGACAGTCGCACTGTTGCCGAACGAGAGTTCTAGGCCTTGTGTGTCTGCCTTCGTGATCAATCCTCTTTCGTAAAGTTCCATAGCCCAACCGATGACGTTGCCCGCTGATATCGTGTCAAGCCCCATTCGAGAGCATTCGTGGTTGAACTTCATGACCACCCGTATGTCTCCGATTCCGAGATTTGAGCCAGCCAATCCTAGTGTCTCGTACTCTGGGCCTTCCCCTTCGAGTCCCGCGAATTGGCCGTCCTTGACCTTTGTTATGTTTCGGCATCCTATGGAACAGCTGAAGCAGGTTGTCATGTGCTTGACAAGGAGCTGGTTCACAAGGGCGTCCGAGTTGATCTTGTCAGCATCAGGGAAGACTCCTGTCTGGAAGTTGCGAGTGGGCAATAGGCCTGCGTTGTTGGCAAGGTCGACAACCACAGGCGTTCCAAACTTGATCATGGCTTCAGCGTCTGGGTTCTCACGTATGTCTCTCCTGATCGAATTTCTGACCACTCCGAGGAACTGAGGGCTCGAGTTAATGGCTAGGGATTGTGCGTGCTTCGTTCCGCGCACAGCTACGGCCTTAAGATTCTTCGAACCCATGACTGCTCCAGTCCCGCCCCTACCTGCGAAATGTCTCGTGTCGAAGGCTACTGCAGCAAATCTGACTTGGTTCTCGCCTGCGGGGCCGGTGCAGGCAACCTTAGGAGCATCACCCTTAGCGGTGCTTGATGCGCTGCATTGGCGTACTATCTCATCGGTAGTTTCGAAAACATCCTTTCCCCAGAGGTCTCTTGCGTCTCGCAGTTCGGCATGTCCATCTTCCACAAATAGGTAGGTCGGCGCGGACGCCTTTCCAGTGATAACAATTCCATCGAAACCTGCGTGTTTCAGCTCAGCCGGGAAGTAACTACCGGAGTAGCTGTCGCTCATCGTGCCAGTCAAGGGTGATTTCGTGACGAGCGCGATGCGAGACATCGTTGAGGCAACTGTGCCGGTGAGCGGCCCTGTCATGAAGATAATCGGGTTCTCAGGTGAGTATGGGTCGGTCCCGGGCGGGATGAGGTCATATAGGTAGCGCACGCCCAGACCTTTGCCACCGACGAAGTCCCTCACCCAGTCCTCTTTCAACTTCTCGGACTTACAGGTCATCTTAGTCAAGTCAACTCTGAGGAGTTGACCACGATAGCCACCGTTCAACGGCTCAGGTCTCCGCAGTAGATTACTCGAATCCCGTATAAATTAGAACCCGGTCAGGAAACGATTCTAGCGTTAGTCACAAGAGCTTCAAGGTGCGCTTCGGGGCGTACTCTCCCATGTGTTAATCCATCAGAATTGCCCCAGGATCCATGACCAGCAGAAGCCGCTGGTCACTTAAATTTCCCGCCGAGCTTCTCTATGAGAATGAAGTTCGCTTCAGCCGCGACCGATTTCCATTGCCGGGGCTGATCGGATAGTGAAGCACCTACTACTATCGGGTTACTTCCTCGACTTCTCTGTACCACTTCCTCTTAGTGCCAACTCTGGCTCTCATTTTCCAACCCATGGTCTTGGGATGGTCTTCTATAACCTTCAGCGTTGCCTGTACCTTCCCTGAAATATCCTTTCGGTCCTCATCGCTTAATCCGGATAGGGAGGGAAGGCGGTCTTGGATCTTCTTGAGGTTCATTGTGACCGTGTAGTAGAATCCCCAGTCCTGTGACAACATTGCTGCGATGTGGCGGACATCAATCGTCTCTCGGGTTCCATCACCAACTGAGTGCTCACGTAGGAGCATGATGGTGTCAACAACGTCTTTTTCGTTTATGTGGACTATCTGCATCTTCTCGAGGAGCATATCGGCGAGAGGGATTGTCCACTCGTCGATCCCGAGACGATTCGCAAATGGGATTTCGTGGTTCATCTCGAGCTTGTCGAAGAAAATATCCACATGCATACCGTTCGATGTGTTGTCCCAGATCATGCGAGCATGACCGAACAAGGCAGTGAGCATGCCCTGATCGGTGTATCCGAATTCTCTCATCAGCTTGTTGATCTCAACTCGCTGTCCACCATAAGCTGCAAAATCAATGTCAGATAGCACTCTGCCGAGCTTCTTCGAGAGGTAGACATGCTTCGGGCAGTGCAACTGGAAAGCCAAAGCGCCAAGAAGTCGCAGATGTATGTCGCGCTTTCTTCCTTCGGCGACTATGCGCTCAGCCTCCGATTTCATCAGAGCTTCTTTCTTTGCGGCGTCGAGATTCTGCATCGGGGTTGCCTGCGGGAACTCTCCAGAGACATTGGCACACGTATTTGTGTTATTCGCATTGGACCGGAGCTCGTGGGGTTACACGTCTACGTCGAGCGCTCCCTGCTTACTTGGAATAAGGAATCGAATATGGAGTACCAGTAGGAATCGATCTGGAGTTGGCCTTAAAGAAGTAACCGCGATCTGACAACTAGGACCGGTTACCATTGCCCCGTCGTCAGATACTCGTCAATGGCCTTGGCTGCTTTCTTACCCTGACCCATCGCTAGGATGACCGTGGCTCCACCCGTCGCGACATCACCCCCAGCGAACACTCCCTTCTTTGAAGTCTTGCCCGTTTCATTGTCAATTATTACGACGCCGTTCTTTTCCGTCTTAAGGTCAGGTGTAGTCTTTGGGATCAGCGGGTTAGGGCTCTGCCCAATGGCAAGCACGACCACGTCAACCGGTATGCGGAAGTTCGAATCCTTGATCGGCACCGGTCGATGTCGGCCAGATGCGTCTGGCTCGCCCAGTTGATTGCGAATGCATTCGATCTCTTTCACCCAATTGCTGCTGTCGCCGTGAAAGGCGACAGGTGTGGTGAGCAGTTCGAAACGGATGCCCTCTTGCTCGGCGTGATGGAGCTCCTCAGCCCGTGCAGGCATCTCTTCGCGCGATCGGCGATAGACAATAATCGATTCCTCGGCGCCGAGACGTAGTGCGGTTCGCGCGGAGTCCATGGCTACGTTGCCTCCGCCGACGGTGGCAACGTGCTTCCCACGTACGATCGGTGTATCGTATTCTGGGAAACGATATGCCTTCATTAGATTCGCTCGGGTCAAGTATTCGTTCGCCGAGTATACTCCGTTTAGGTTTTCCCCTGGAATGTTCAGGAACCACGGCAACCCGGCCCCTGTTCCCAAGAAGACCGCATCGTACTCGTCCAAGAGCTCATCCACAGTCTCAGCCGCGCCGACAACGAAATCCTTGACTAGCTTGACTCCGAGGCGGCACACGTACTCGACCTCGCGGCGCACGATAGCCTTGGGGAGACGAAACTCTGGAATGCCATAGACAAGCACACCGCCCGGTTCATGCAGTGCCTCGAAGATGGATACATGGTGGCCCTTCCTAACGAGGTCAGCTGCGACTGTGATCCCGGCGGGGCCGGAGCCCACTACTGCTACCTTCTTTCCTGTTGGTGGAGGCAAGTCAGGGATGGGCGGCGTGCCTTGGGAGGCTTCCCAATCGGCAGCGAATCGTTCGAGTCGGCCAATTGCTACAGACTCGAAGCGCTTTGACAAAGCGCACTTGCCTTCGCATTGTTCTTCCTGCGGGCAGACGCGTCCGCTGACCGCAGGTAGCGCGTTCGTCTCTTTGATGATATTGATCGCTCCGCGGAAATTTCCCTCAGCCACCAGTTTCAGGAAGGCCGGAATGTTGATGTTTACTGGGCATCCTTCAACGCAGAGAGGGCGTCCGCACTCAATACAGCGCTTTGCTTCGGCGATCGCTTGCTCAGGCGTATAGCCGTAAGGGACTTCATCATAGTTCTTGATGCGTTCTAATGGAGGTTGTTCTGGCATCGGTGTTTTCTTCGGGATGATTTGCTTTGGTTTCTTCGACATCCCGATCTATCTCTCCCCCGAATCGGTTTCTGGGCCAAGGTACGCTTTCCGCCGCGAAAGCAACAGTTTCCAGTCGACTTGATGGCCATCAAAGTCAGGCCCGTCTACGCAAGCAAACTTCGTTTGACCTGCCACTGAAACTCGGCATGCCCCGCACATTCCAGTTCCATCGATCATGATTGGGTTCAGGCTTACGATCGTCTTGACTGCGAAAGGCCGCGTTGCCTCAGCCATCTGGTACATCATGAACGTGCAACCTATGGCAATGAGACGATCGATGTGCTCGCCCGAGTCTAACAGGTCTTTGATTGCAGCAGGTCCGTCCCTGCTCTTTCCGATTGAGCGGTCTCTTGTCGAAAAAATGACCTTATCGCTCGCAGATTCCAGTCGATCAAGCCAGTACAGCAGGAACTTGCTGCGTCCTTCAATGAGTGAAATGACTCTGTTGCCTCTCTCCTTCAAGGCGCGCGCGACTGGATAGATGCTTCCAATCCCATAGCATCCCCCTGCAACCACAACAGTGCCCCATCGGTCCAGCTCCAACGGCTTGCCCAACGGTCCCACAAACGTAGCCAGTGCGTCGCCGGCCTTCAACTTTCCGAGCTTGTATGTGGACGTGCCCACCTGCATGAACACACAACTGACGGAGCCTTTCTCTTTGTCCCAGTCGGCCACAGTGAGTGGGATGCGTTCCGCGTATTCGTCGGCTCGGACTATGACAAACTGACCGGGTTGGATCTTGGATGCGATAACAGGTGCTCGTACCGTTAGCAACTGCAAGTTAGGTGCCAACTGCTCACGTGCCAGAACCGTGACAGGTCCCGGTTCAACAGGGTCCTTGGAATGACGGTCTTCCCTCGAAGTTCTAATCGTCGTCTGATCGGCCAAGTCCTACAGCTCTCCTCGTCGCGAGCGTCCACCTATCTTCACCGGACATGCTTTGGTGGTGGGTGCCAAGGTCGGGAACAGTGGTGAACCCGTCACGCGGTTGATGCTTGTGAAAGCAGCCCCTTTGGGGACTGCACTGCTCGCCTGTGCAACGCACTCGGCGTTTCCATATTGTGACGTGACTTCCACTACGGTTCCGTTGGAAATGCCTAGTCGTGCGGCATCGTCCGAGTTCAGCCGCAGGGTTTCCTCGTTCTTGATGAGGTTCATTCCTTTGACTTGCTCTGTCAGACAAGCTCCATGATAGTAGAACAGATTACGTTCGGTGATCAAAGTGAAGGGAAACTCGTTGCTAACTAGCGGCTGGAGCGTCTTCAGGTCGAACGGCACGAATTGCGCCTTCACACCCGGTTCGAAACGGCGCAGTACACCGCTGACACCTAGTGTCTCATAGTTCACGCCTCGATAGGCCGGGACCAGCGACGCTATCTCAGACATGACATCCGCCGCTGAATTGTAGTTCCAGCGACCGGCTTCCATGAGATTTGTGACATCGCGTAGAATCATCCAGCCGGGGCGCGAAACCCCTACTGGTGGTATCGCTTGACGAACGCGTTGAATGCGGCCCTCCAGATTGGTTAGTGTTCCATCCATCTCAGCAAACGTCGTGGCCGGGAGCACAACGTGAGCGTATTGGAGATTCTCTGTTGATACAATGTCCTGCACTACGAGGAACGCAAGGTTGGCGAGGTCTTTCAGAGGCGGGACCTCACCGGCCAACAAGAATGCCTTGATTTCTCCCTGACGGATTCCGGCCAAGATGTCCTCGTAGGTTCGGCCCTTAGTCGGGCTGAGCGAGGTCTCCCATTTGGTCTCGAAATCTTTCCGCGCTTTCAGAATTGATACAGGCTTGTAGCCCGGCAGGAAAGTTGGGTGGACGCCCATGTCATGGGCGCCGACGAAGTTGCCCTCGCCTGGCACCCCGATGAGTCCAACATCGCCGGCAACGAACGCTAAGGTGCGGATTGCTTTGATGACGTTATGGCCGGTGGGATAATGGGTCACGCCAGAGCCATAGATTATGATCGCTGGGGCATGTTGCGCCAGCATGTTTGCTGCGCTCACAATGGCGTCTTCTTTCACTCCGGTTGTTGAGGCGACTTTGGCGAGGTCTAGTTTGGCCAATTCCGGAATGCGTCTCTCTTTCGCTAGGGCTTTGATCATTCCGGCCAGCAGGATGTGGTCAGTTCCAATCTTAGGCTGCAGCCATACCGTCGAGGCTTTTGCCATGTTGGTTTCGCAGGTATCCACCGTGATTAGGCGCGCGCCTCTGCTTAGGGCATGACGGATTTCGACTCCTATGATGGGGTGGGAGTCGAACACGTTAGTGCCAATGGCCATGATGCACGCGGCCTTTCGGATGTCTGAGATAGGTGGTCCACTGATTGTTCTGAGGGTGTCCACAAGTTCTCCAGAATTCTCGTGTTTGGGGAAGCCGGCTGCCAACGAGATGTTGTTGCTATGCATCACCGATCGCGCGAATTTCTGTAGCGCATAGCTTTCCTCGTTGGTCGCTGCTGCAGAGCCTACAGCGGCGAATTGTTCGCCTCTATACTGGCTCAGGCCCTGCGCGACCGCCTGCAATGCCTCATTCCATGAGACCTCCACCAGTCGTCCGTTGCGCCGGACGAGTGGTGCCTTGAGGCGGGTCAGGCTGTGAACCACATCTACCACACCAAAGCGGCCGCGGACGCAGAGCTGGCCATCGTTGGTCGGGGCATCATCGTGGCCCACCATGCGGATGACCCGGCCATCTTTGATCTGTACATCTACTGCGCAACCCACGGAACAATATGGACAGACGCTAGGAACCACGCTGGTCGGAACACCCTCCCACTTGCCGCGCTTGTCTGCGAGAGCTCCAGTTGGACAGACATCCACGCATGCTCCGCAAAACTGGCAGTCCGCTTCGAGGTGTGACCGGCCAAATGCTGTGCCAACAATGGCCTGACTGCCACGATATGTGAATGCAAGAACTCCAGCCTGTCGTACATCCTGACAGACACGTACACAGCGTCCGCAGAGGATGCAGAGGTTGTAATCACGATCGAAGAAAGGATCATCATTCTCGATGGGCAATCCGCGATAAGCGATGGGATAGGGAATGTCGCGGAGTTCCAAGTAGTCCACTAGTTTCGGGATCTCGCACTGGCCGTTCTTGGGGCAATACTGACATCCCGTGGTCGCGGCTGCTTTCCGGATTGTGCCTTGGAAATCGTCACAATCGGTCCGTCGTTCGCACACCAAACAAGTGTACGGGTGCTCTGAGAGGATTAGGGAGAGGATCTCGCGGCGCATATTCTGCAGCGCTTCTGTATCTGTGCGCACCACCATGCCATCGGAGACGGGGACTGTGCAGGCAGTGGTGAAGCCGCGCATCTTCTCGACCTCTACAAGGCAGAGCCTGCATGCGCCGGCGGATGCGAGCTTGGGATGATGACATAGAGTCGGGATGTAGATATCGTGGGCTTTTGCGGCCTCAAGGACCGTCGCCCCTTGGTCGGCTTTGACTGGGATTCCGTTAATCGTTAGTGAGACAGTCATTTTTCTCGATCTCTTGACCCCCCTCAATGGACGATTACGGCGTTGTAGTTGCAGCTGTCGTAGCAGGCACCGCAGCGAATGCATGCTTTGGGGTCGATGGTATGCTTCTGCTTGGGGTTCCCGGTTATGGCGTTGCTGGGGCACGCTCGAGCACACAACGTGCATCCGTTGCAAGCGTCAGTGATCTGATAGGTGATGAGGGCCGGGCAGACGGCTGCCGGGCATCGGTGCTCACTGATGTGAGCCAAATACTCGTCGCGGAAATAGCGGACTGTGGTCAACACTGGGTTGGGTGCTGTCTGGCCTAGGCCACATAGTGAACCAGATCTTACGGTGTCTGCGAGTTTCTCAAGCCGCCCGATGTCCTCGGGCTCGCCTTGGCCGGCCTTGATACGTTCCAGGATCTCTAGCATGCGTTTGGTTCCAACTCGGCACGGTGGGCACTTCCCGCAAGATTCTTTCTGGACGAAGGAGAGGAAGTAGTGCGCGATATCTACCATGCATGTGTTCTCGTCCATGACGATCATTCCACCGGAACCCATGATGGTTCCTGCCGCTGTCAACGATTCATAGTCGACTGGTGTGTCGAGCATGCTGGCTGGGATGCAGCCGCCTGAAGGTCCACCTGTCTGCACTGCTTTGATCTGTTTGTCGTTGAGAACGCCGCCGCCTATGTTGAATACGATCTGCCGTAGCGTCGTTCCTAACGGGACCTCAATCAGGCCTGTGTTCTTGACCTTGCCAGCAAGGGCGAAGGTCTTGGTGCCTTTGCTGCGATCAGTCCCGTATTTTGCATACTCTTCAGCTCCTATTCGCATTATCAGCGGAACTGTGGACAGAGTTTCGACGTTGTTGATCACTGTGGGTTTGCCCCACAGACCAGAAGTGGCCGGGAAAGGAGGTCTAGGCCGCGGCATTCCTCGTTTGCCTTCGATGGAAGCCATTAGCGCTGTCTCTTCACCGCACACAAACGCGCCCGCTCCTTCTCGAATCTTGATGTCGAAGTCGTAGCCGGAGTCTAGGATGTTCCCGCCTAGCAAGCCGGCTTCTCGTAGTTGCTCGATAGCGAACTTCAAGCGTTCAACTGCTAGCGGGTACTCGGCCCGTATGTAGACGTAACCTCCGTGGGCACCCAGCGCGTAACCACCAATCAAGAGACCCTCTAACAATACGTGGGGATCGCCTTCGATGAGCGACCGATTCATGAAGGCGCCAGGATCCCCTTCATCTCCGTTACAAATCAGGTACTTGGTGTCGCCGGGTTGGTCGCGGCATATCTGCCACTTTGTTCCGGTTGAGAAGCCGGCTCCGCCACGGCCACGGAGTCCTGCTTTCTTCACTTCATCAATCACTTGCTGCGGAGTTCGAGTCAGTGCTCTTTCGAATCCTTCGTAACCGCCGCGGGCGAGGTAGTGATTGAAGTTGGTTGGATCGATGATGCCGCAATTGCGAAGGATACTGCGCGGTTTCGTCCCAAGCATCGGATGTGAGGAGAGAGGAGGGATTCCGGCGAATGGTTCGTCACCAAATGTTCCGATGGCTAGATCAGCACAGGGGTTCTCGCCGAGTAGCCACTTCTCAGTTAGACGACCAACCGCCGTAGCGTTTACGTTGCCGTAGAGTATCGTCGGTTGTCCATGTTTGCCGATGGCAATCACAGGTTCGATGTAGCATACACCTATGCAACCGACCTCAGTGACCGTTATGTCCAGTCCGTGTTTCTTCTGCTGCACCTTGAAGGCTTCGATCGTGTCAAGGGCACCTGCTGCCTTGCCGCAGGTAGCCGCACCGATGAGCACTCGTGGTTGGCTCTGCTGCTCAAACCCTTGCCATTCGGCAAGCGCTCGCTTCCTCATCTCCGAAAGTGTCTTCATGATCAAGCCTCGTACTTCTTGAGTAGTCTCTGTGCCTTGGGTGAGCTCATCCGGCCGTGAACGTCCTTGTCCATCACAACTACTGGAGCGAGAGCACAACATCCGAAACAGGCCACTCGTTCCAGACTGAACAGTCCGTCGGGTGTAGTCTCGCCCGCCTTGACCTTGAGTTCGCGTTCCACTCCTTCTAGGATGCGTTCGCTGCCTCGCACATGACACGCTGTCCCTCGACATACTTTGACGGTGTGTTTGCCCGGCTTCGTAAACCGGAAATGAGCGTAGAACGAGGCGACGCCAAAGATCTCCCCGGGGGAGACTCCGGTGAACGTGCCGATTTCATCGATCACGCCAGGTGAAACATACCCGTAGGATTCCTGTACCTCTTGAAGGATCGGGATCAGGAATGCACGATCACCTCTGGGGTACTTTGCCAGAATCTCACTCAGAGTCATAGTACCACCCTTCAAGGCAACAGATCTTTGGGACTATATTCGATCGTTGCCTGCGGTTCTCGCAAACTACTATATTTACTCTGAGCAACTGAGGTATTTACCGTAAGCATTTCCGACTAGTACCGTCCGTTTGACCTCACGCAGAGCGAATTAACTTCCGTGCAAGGTCACGCAAAGACTAGGCGAACATGCGGAGCTGTCTGACGGTCCCAAGGTACGTACCGTCTAGGAGCTGGACCTCCGCCTCATTCATGTTCACAACTCCTCCTCTGAGTAGAGGACCAAAACGGTCAATCTTGATCCATTTCGATCCAGTACGTTGCCTCACGTTAATTGGCCGACCTCCTAGAAAGTCGTTGAACGGGGGAACGAACAGGCAGCGAGCAACTCTCAGTTCGACCCCGTAACGTTCCCTGACCGTATCCTCGACGTTCTTGAGCTTCCGGCGTTTCGAGTCTTTCAAGATCGCTCGAGCCAGTTTTGCAGCGTTGCATGGTGCTCGTACCCAGACTGGTCTCGTGATCCTGTAGCCTAGAGCGTCAGTGAATGCTACGACCGGATGCAGGTGGCCTTGAATCAGGGATTCACATCCGAGGAGTTCAGGAGCCGGCCATGCGTGCCCGTGGAAGAGCCCGTACTTTCCCCACAAGGCAATCCCGTTTGGAGGAATGATCTTGACTTGCCGAGGAGTCATTGGCTCGATATTTCCATCATGATTCCCTTGGATGATCTGAATGTCTGAGACATGCGGGACGATTCTCTCAAAGAACTCGGGTATGTCCCGCCATTCCTCCAGTTCAGCTCCGACGACTGTGTGTTTCACATCGCCTAGAAATACGATCTTTGTTGGGCTTGACTTTTTGATGATGTCGAGCAATCGATCTGCGAGCTTGGATGTCTGCGAGGGAACGTGAATGCCCTGCTGCGCGAGGGTTATCTCCCATCCTATGTGTAGGTCTCCGACAACGAGAACCCGTTCGCCTTCGCCTTGCAGTAGCAGAGAAGGAGAATCATCCACGGGTGCAAGACTGTATCCGACCAAGACGGACCATCCTGTCTGGGTGCTCTAGGACCCTTTCAGAGTAGGGTTCTTTCAACATATGCTTAATCAAAGGCTGGCAGTTCTCATGACTCAGCCCGCTCGGCCGGATGCGCCATGTCGCAAGAGTACGACAAGGAACTGACAGTAATCGAGACCGCGTGTCAACGCATGGCATCCTCCCACAAGCTGGCAGATTCTCAACGGGCCGGGCTTGAGGAACAGTTCGGCGACCGCTTCAAGAATGCTCTCGAGCTAGTTGAGAAGCGAAAGGTGCACAGATACCAGTTCAAGCCTAGCGGACGGACGATCTGGACTGTGAAGGGCAGAAAGGGAGTCTACCAAGTGATCTCTGAGACGAACTTCTGTAACTGTGACGACTACTACTTTCGAGTCATGGATGGCAAGAGGGCATTGTGCTACCACATAATCGCACAAAAGGTCGCGTTTGCGCTTGGAAGATACGAAACCAGTGAGCTACGGGACACCCAGTATAGTAAGATCACTCAGCAGTGGAGGACTAGGCCTGAGACTACGCCCTGACACGGCTTCGTAGCAGTACAGAATTGTTTAAATCAGAACCTTCGGTCTACGCAGGCAAGATGGCGCTCAGCATTGACGATCGATGAATTCTACACTCTTGCACAGATGGGAATCGTTGTCCTCGCGTTTGTGGCCCTCGTTCTGACCTTTGCCTACCTTGCATACGAGAAAAGCTGACCCCACAACTTCACCGTCACCCTGACGCAGGCTTTTGGTCTAACGGGCAGATCGCGTTTCGAAGAAACCAATAAACCGAAGGCTGAGATTCGCAGAACGAACTTGGAGACGAGCGGCAACACAAGCTCGGCTGTAGTGTTCACGATTCCGTCATGTAGAGTTGGGAGCATTCATTCTTGTCCGATGACGCGTTTGCACTGCTGCAGAGTCCATTACAAGGGCAAATTGCGAAGCTTGAGATCGCTGAGGCTAGTGATATTCAGAAGCTGGCAATTCCATCAATTCTAGAAGGCAAGAATGCAGTTCTCATCGCCCCTACAGGAACGGGGAAGACCCTTGCCGCCGTCCTTCCTGTCTTTGATCTCTTTGTCGCAGCGAGAAGCAGAAACGAGACGCGAGGCATATCGATACTCTATGTTACGCCTCTTCGTGCGCTCAACAGGGATATCTTGCGAAGGCTTTCTGATCTGGGCGCGGAGCTTGGCATCAAGGTTCAGGTCAGGCACGGGGACACACCGACGGCCACCCGCACTCTGCAAGCCAAGTCTCCGCCCAATATGCTAATCACTACGCCGGAGACGCTTCAAGCGATTCTGCCCGGCAGGCGCATGCGCCAGCATCTAAGCAGTGTCAGATGGGTGATCGTGGACGAGATTCACGAACTCGCAACAGACAAACGCGGAGTCCAACTTGCGCTTGGCCTCGAGCGTTTGCGGAACCTTACAAGCCAAGATTTCCAGAGAATTGGGCTCTCAGCAACTGTCGGAGACGAGGGCAGAATAGCTAAGTTCCTCGCCGGATCAGAAAGAGAGGCAGTGATCGTGAAGTCGAAGGAGGGACGAGGGTTTGAGGTGCAAGTCGACTATGTTTCACCGGCCTCCACGGATCGAGAGAACGGCGAGCGATTTGGCGTTCCACCGTCCACGATAGGCCGCGCGAGACGGATCGCAGAACTGATACGTGAAAAGAACTCTGTGCTTGTGTTCACGAACACCCGGGAGCATGCCGAAGCTGTGGGATCCCAGCTGAGGGCTCTTGATCCAAACACACCAGCACGTGTTCACCACGGGTCGCTCTCAAAGGAGATTCGAGAAGAAGTAGAGCATGACTTTCTGACCGGCAAAGTCAAAGCGGTTGTTTGCACATCCTCACTTGAGTTAGGAATCGATGTCGGCTCGGTGGACTTCATCATCCAGTACATGTCGCCTCGGCAAGCGGCTCGCCTGATCCAGAGAATAGGCAGAAGCGAGCATAGGTTGCGCGGAGTCGCGAAAGGGCTCATCATGGGCACATCCGTGGACGACATCCTTGAGTCGGCCGTCATCGCGCAAAACGCAAGGAACGAGAAGCTCGAACCGACAGTCATCCACGAGAACGCCCTTGATGTGCTAGCGCATCAAATAGCAGGGTTAGTCCTAGACTTGCGTAGACTCACCGTTGGAGAAGCGCTTGAGATCGTCAAACGCGCGTACCCATATCGTGACCTGTCGCCCGAGGCTTTCATGTCTGTTGTGAAGCAGCTCGGAAGTGGCAGGGTTGTCACCGTTCAGGAAGATGTGCTGAGAGCGCGGTTTCCGAACACGTTCAGGTACTACTACCAGAATCTGTCGATGATACCTGACATGAAGAGGTATCTCGTTTTCGATTTCTTCCGTAAGCGAAAGATTGGCACGCTCGATCAAGACTTCGTCGCACGCAAATGCAAATCTGGAACCGAGCTGATCATGCACGGTCAAACGTGGAAAGTGATAGCCGTCAACGAGGATCAACTATCAGTCGAAGTTGAACCAACTGCTCCTACTCTGAACGCGATTCCATCGTGGGAAGGCGAGATAATACCCGTCAGCTACGAAGTTGCAAGCGAAGTCGGACGACTAAGAGGCGTGATATCCGCTGAGCTCGATGACTCCGCAAAGATCGCTGCGCTCGGAGACAATCTCCACGTGACAAAAGAAGCAATGAAGAAATCCATTGAATCGATCCGATCCCAGACGGAAAGCTACCTTGTCCCGACTAATGCTGTCGTGGCTGTGGAGAAGTTCGAGAACTGCATCATCGTGCATACGTGCCTCGGAACTCTAGCGAACGAAACCATATCATTGGCGCTGACCTCACTGCTTAGCGCAAGACTCGGAGTGAGTATTGCGGCGCAGACGGATTCCTACAGAATCGCGCTCGTCTTTCCGTTCAAAATAGAGCCAACGCTCGTTGAAAGGGAGCTACAGCAGCTGAGCCCGGACGAGCTTGAGAAAGTGGTTGCGAGCGCGCTGGAGACCTCTAACACGTTTGCGTGGAGGCATTGGCACATCGCGAAGAGGTTCGGCGCAGTCGAACGGACCGCAGAATACAAGGCAACTAGAGCTAGGCTCCTTGTGAAGATCTTTAAGGGCACACCGCTCGAGGAAGAAACGAGAAGAGAAGTCTTTCTAGAGAAACTCGACTTGGAACATGCAAAGAAGTTCATCGAGCAAGTCAGAGGCGGCGCAGTCTCGCTTCAGATCGTGGAGGAGATGGAGGTGAGTTGTTCTCCGCTCGCCCTACCCATTGTGGACAAGATCATTCCACACGATCTTCTTCGGCCTGCAATCCCGAGCAAGAGTCTCACTCAGATCATCAGGGAGAGGCTGTTCGCAAGCCGTGTTCGGCTCGTTTGTCTGTACAAAGGCGACTGGGACGGAATCAGAGTAGTCGGCGACCTTCCCGAGGCGATAAAGTGTCCGCACTGTAAGTCGACATTGATCGCGGCAACGTACCTGGGCGATAATGGTCTCGTCAAGATCGTGAAAAGGCGAATCAACCATCAGAAACTCACTGACGAGGAGGAGCAAGCGTACAAGCGCGCTTGGCTGAGCGCGAGCCTAATGCAGACAAATGGCAAGAAAGCTGCAATTGTAATGAGTGGAAGAGGAATCGGACCAGCCACCGCCATCAGGGTGCTCAGGAAGTTGCATCGGACAGAAGAGGACTTCTACGTTGACATACTAAAAGCCGAACGCGAATACGCAAGAACGAGGCTTTTCTGGGATTGAGACGCTCTTTTCTGGTTCGGATGTTCGTGGCTACTAATACCCTTCGTACGTTTCCTCTTCGGTCACTCACCGGTTTTCTTATCTGGAACTCAACATCATCAGCGTGAGCTCCCACCGCTAACACTGATTTCTTTTCACTCATCCGGCCTACTCTCCTTCTCACCGAATCCAGACTCGTCCTGTGGACCGCCCTCAAGCTGGGTTGCTGATGATAGCTTTGTCTTGTGGAACCGGATGAGGTCTGCATGCGAGAAGCCTGTGCGAGTCTGCAAGTAGTTCACGCGAAGATTACCGATGCAAGATAGTTCAGGATGGTCATTAACAGAAAGCCTGTCATGAAACTTGCAGTTGCTATCCTCTCGAATCCATGGCTGTGGCTTTCAGGCACCATCTCATCGAAGATGACGTAGAGCATAGCGCCTCCTGCGAAGGCAAGCGCGTATGGAAGAAGCATCCTGAACAGGCCGACAACGACTAGGGCCGTGATTGAGCAGATCGGCTCTATGAAGCCCGATAGGGCTCCCGCGATGAAGCTTCCTCGCGTGGAGTAGCCTTGACTCTTCAGAGGAACCGAGACAAGGAAACCCTCTGGAATGTTTTGTAGAGCTATTCCTAGGGCTACTGTATTTCCGAATACCGTTACCCTCCAGCGTAGGCTGTTCCGGTGGCAAAGCCTTCAGGGAAGTTATGAATGACCAGCGCGGCCACGAGCATGAGGGCTGTCTTCATCCCTTTCGTAAGCGGCCTGTCCGGAGCCAAGAACCCGTGAATGTGAGGCAGATACGTGTCAGCGGCGAAGAGGGCTATGGCTCCTAGAGCGATCCCTACGATAACTTGGGGCAAGTTCTGATCATTCGGCCCCAGTGCCTTTGGCAGAAGATTGAGCGCGGTAACTGAGAGCATGAGCCCGGCTGATAGTCCGACCAAGGCGTCTCTCGTTCTGTGGCTGGTTTCCTTCACGAGAAAAACGAGTGCGGCACCTAAGCTTGTGGTCATGCTCGCGAGGACGCTAAGGACAACAGTCTGGGGATCCAACAACTAGATGACCACGCGAGAGATGTGTAATGTTCGGAGCTCCTTCCTCGTCTATGAAGATGACTGTTCCCAGAACAGATAGTACATGAGGTAGAATGCTGCAATTCCACTGTAGGGAGCAAACTTCTGTGTCAGAGTGGCCCTTGCTTCTTCTGCAGACACTTTCTTGTTCTCGAAATAGGCTTGTGATACCGCTCGTCGTATTCCAAGGTCGTCGGCTGGAAGGGAATTGACTCGACCCATTCCACGCACAAGCGTGTATTCCGCAGTCCATTCTCCGATCCCTCGGAACTTCGTCAACTCGGCCACGACCTCACTATCATCCAACTGCGTCAGGCTATCCAAATTGAATTCGTTGTTTGCGATCTTCTTTGACAACTCGCTTATGCATCTGGCCTTTGTGGCATTCAGACCGACCTTTCTCAATCCAGCGGGTTTGGCTTTCGCGAGTGATTCCGGAGTTGGAAAGGCGTAGAAGATTCTCGCATCGCGGGCTACCGTGTCGCCATATCTTTGCACTAATCGTGAGCGAATCGCAATTGCTGCGTGGAGCGAGATCTGTTGCTCAGTTATCGTGATGATAACGGATTCGAAGATGGTCGGAGGCCGTATAGGTCTAAGGCCCCTAAGCTTCCTAGCGATCGTTCTCATGGTTGCGTCTTTCTTCGCGATTGCATAGAAGCGGTCAAAGTCAAACGTGGGTTCGAACATATACCGGAGCGTGCATCTCAGCGATCCGATCTCGGATTTGTTGCTCACTGGCGGATATGTGTCAACAATCAATCTCGGCTTTGCCACTGTTCCCTTGGATGTGATTGAGATGAGAACCAGCTTGTTGCTTGCATGTAGGACTCTCATGTAGACTCCGTCTTCGTAGAGCTCTGGCAGACTGTTCTTGAAATGTGAGTGCATCTCGGCGTTCTTTTCGAAGTCAAATGGAGCCTTGGGACGTATGATGAGGTACATGCGCATTCCGCTCAGGTTTTCAGAAGCAGGTCACGCGATATTCCAGAATAGATCAGGGCTTGCGGTTGGTTCTCGTTTGCGTCCCAAACGCTTGCTAGATGGTGCGTGTGAAAAGCCTGTACTTTCCTTCTCCGCCTAGCTCGTCAACGATTCTCTTCGCGAGGACCTTCACGGGATCCGAAGTGTTGGTTCTTTCTTGAATGTCCTTGAAGCTCGTGAATAGTTTCTTTTCTCGAGCGTTAACGATCTGCCACATTGACTTCTTTCCGATTCCAGGCAGCAATTCTAGAGCGTGCATCCTCGGCGTTACCGGCTGCGAGACATTGAAGAAACCGACAAATCTCTCCTCTTGATTACTGATGAGTGCCTCGAGCACAGGTTGCAGTTCCGCCTTAGCGCTTGCTGTCAACTCCTGGTAGCTAATTCTTCCCATTACGCGCTCAATCTTCTCGCGTCGTTCCCGGCCAACATAGATGCGTTCGTGCGGTATTGCAGTTGTCCCTTGCTTCAGTTCAGCCTCAAGAAGTGTGAAGTAGGTCTCTCCGACGACCTGAACAGTTGGTGCGGCCACACGTCTCGGTCTCTCGGCCGAAGGCCTACCGTAGCTCAAGAAGTCAAGCACGTACGCGTATTCCTCATACAACCTAGGCCGTAGAGCGTCGTCTCTGCCTTGGCGAGCACTTGGAGTGTCGTATCCCTCATGACTGTCTCTTGATTCCATCAAGAATCACTTTGTGATTAGCTTACTGTGCCCTCAGAAACTAACAACCGAGGAGAATCGTCTCTGCTACATGTTCACTCATTGGCAGAGTTGGGAATGTCTTTCGGGACGCAGACATAGGTTGTGCTTCCTGAGAGTGTGTCGCGTCGTCGCGGTCAAAAGTCTTTCGGGCATCATCAATGGAGGTTTCTGGAATGGTTCAGTCACATACAGGAGCTGTGCAAACGGGAGCTCGGTCGGGCGGTGTGATTCACACGTCTAGGATGATCTGTATGGCGCCAGCGTCTTCAGGAT
>Ga0315280_10004738_pt1 | contig 19818 bp, 19 predicted proteins | sample YL17G06_40_MG_FD_203697 | JGI IMG/M metagenome (GOLD analysis project Ga0315280, IMG submission 203697) | Sediment microbial communities from Yellowstone Lake, YNP, Wyoming, USA - YL17G06_40 | ecosystem: Environmental > Aquatic > Freshwater > Lake > Sediment | place: USA: Wyoming | collected... | reverse complement strand
CTCAACAAATTCTTTGAGCTGGCTCCTTCAGCCAGGAATACCTTGGAAGAGATCAGGAAAAAGAGATTTAAGGCAGGAAAATAAGAAGAGTGATGAGGGCTGAAAAGATAAATATCAACGGTATGGTATTCCCTCTCTTCTCGCTGAACACGTTGGTTATCGGAAGCGGAGCAGCGGCCCTCAATGCTGCGGTCTGCCTCCATGATTACGGGCAGCGTGATCTGGCCATTGCCACAGACTATTGGGGAGGCGGCACTTCCAACAACGTCGGCTCGGACAAACAGACCTACTATAAACTTTCCCTCGCCGGGGACCTCCCCGATTCTCCTCTCCAAATGGCTCAAGACCTCTTCACGGGCGGCTCGATGCACGGAGATATTGCGCTCTGCGAAGCCCAGAATTCTCTCCAGGCCTTTTTCCATCTTGTAAGCCTCGGCATACCCTTCCCTCATGATAAGTATGGCGGCTATGTCGGCTACAAAACTGACAATGATCCCCGCCAACGTGCAACATCAGCCGGCCCCCTCACCTCACATCTGATGTTTGAATGCCTGGCGAAAGATGTGAAGAAAAAGGAGATCAAAATCTTTGATAACCACGAGATCGTTGCCCTGATCACGCAAGAAGATGGCAGAAGTAAAAAAGTCATCGGGGCCATAGCTTTCGACCACGACAACCTCGAATCCCCTCACCTTGGGTTTGTTGTTTTCAATGCCGTGAATATCGTCATGGGAACCGGGGGGCCGGCAGGAATCTACAAAACCTCCGTCTATCCCGAGAGCCAGATTGGTTCCCACGGGCTCGCTTTTGAAATCGGCGCCACAGGTCAAAACCTCACTAAATCCCAGTACGGCCCGGCTTCCCTGAAATTCCGCTGGAACCTCTCCGGCACTTTCCAGCAGGTGATCCCCAGGTATATTTCGACTGATAGAGATGGCAAAGACGAGAGGGAATTCTTGAACGATTACTTTCCCGACATGGGCGAGTTTGCCACCGCGATTTTTTTAAAAGGATACCAGTGGCCCTTTGACCCGAGAAAAGTCCAAAATTACGGCTCGTCACTGATCGATATTCTTGTTTACCAGGAGACTGTTGTTAAAGAGAGACGGGTCTTTCTCGACTTTACCCGCAATCCCGGCGGAGCCGGAAAACTCCAAGACTTCTCCTTTAACCTCCTCTCAAAGGAAGCTTATTCCTACCTCGAAAAATCCGGCGCATTCCTTTCGACTCCATTGGAGCGGCTCAAAAAGATGAACCAACCTGCGGTTGATATCTATAAAAAACATGGAATCGACCTGGCCAAAGATTGTCTTGAAATTGCCGTCTGCGCTCAGCACAACAACGACGGGCTCAAAGGGAATATCTGGTGGGAATCCAACGTCCGCCATCTCTTCCCGGTCGGAGAAGTCAACGGGACTCACGGCGTTTACAGGCCTGGAGGGTCGGCGCTCAACTCCGGCCAAGTGGGAAGCATGCGCACCGCTCTTTTCATTTCCAAAAGGTACAGCCAGGAGCCTCCTGATATAAAAGAATTTATGAAGGCCGCCAGACCTCAAATCAGGGCGAAGTTTGATTTCGCCAAAAGCCTGATCAATTCTTGCGGGCGGGAAGAGGATTCTTTGCAGACTGCAAGAGCAGAAATTCAGCAAAGGATGTCAGCTTGCGGCGCCCACATCAGAAACCCTGAGCGCAAGTCCGGAAAGCAGTCAAAGATGCCTGGAAGCTTTACTCTAGACTGAAATCAGGGATGAAAGTCGCCTCTCCCAAAGGCCTCGCCACTGCTTTAAGAACCTCGACCTCTGCCTGACTCATGCCCTCTACTTAGAAGCGATTCAAGAGTATCTCCAAAAAGGCGGTAAAAGCCGGGGCTCTTTCCTTGTCCTTGACCTCAAAGGAGTAAAGCCCTGCCCGCGCCTTGGGGATGAATGGAAATTCTCCTTAAACCCAGAAAATTCTTTCGTGGATCAGAAAATAATGGAAATCACTCTTGATGAGAAAATGCGCGTCAAAAAACGGGTTCGATATCGCCGGCAATGACATCATCTTTGAGCCGGATAACAAAGAATCAGGACTTTTTGAAGTCAAAGAAAAGATTGAAGAGCTCAATGCCGCCTTCCTCCCCGTTCGTGGCGATGTGGCCTCTTTAAGGGACCATCTTAAAATGCTCGACGAAGTCCTCCTGCGATTTGAGAGGATTGACCTTTTTGTGAACAACGCCGGAGTCGCACCCGAGAGGAGAATGGACATCCTGGAAACTACATCTCAAAGCTTTGACCGAGTTTTTGCCATCAACGCTCGCGGCGCCTTCTTCCTCACTCAGAAAATCGCCAATCAAATGATCAAGCAAGTTAAAGAAAACCCGGAATTAAGGCCGGCCATTATCTTCATCTCCTCGATCTCTGCCTCTATGTCTTCTCCGTCGCGCGCTGAATATTGTATTTCCAAGGCTGCTTTAAGTCAGGCCGGAACTCTATTTGCAGACAGGCTGGCAGAATACAGAATCAATGTCTATGAAATCCGGCCGGGAATCATAAGAACAGAAATGACCGCCCCGGTGAAAGAAAAATATGATCAACTCATCGCTAACGGCCTGGTCCCTCAGAGGCGCTGGGGATTTCCCGAGGACGTGGGAAAAGCTGTCGCCGCTCTTGCCAAAGGATATTTCCCCTACTCCACAGGTCTGGTCATCGAGGTCAGCGGAGGAATGAATATCAGAAGTCTATGAGACAGGCCAAAATGATAAAATTTTATTACCCCGTGCTTTGGCCATATAAGGAAATTTAATATGAACAAATCTCAAAAAATATTTGAACAAATTAAGAGAAGCAAGCTCACTGTGCTTCTCACTCCCAAGAACGTTGAGCAGTGGCTCACAGCCTACGAAACACTCACGCCACTGGACATCAGCTTAGAGATTGCCCTGAGGTCGGATGTGGCGCTCGATGGTATCAAATCCGTGATGAAAAAATACCCGGAGGCTTTAATCTTTGCAGGCACCGTGATGACCAGGAGTCAGGCCGAGAGAGCCATCGAAGCTGGAGTGGCGGGTGTTTTATCTCTGCAGATTATATCCCTGCAGTTGTCGAAGCCTGCGTCCGAGCAGATGTCATGTGCATCCCGGGCGGATTGGCCGATGTTGGAAAACAACTCGTCCAAAAAGCTGAGCTCTACGGCTGTGAACTATTAGAGCTCAAAGCCAAATATCCCTATCAATGGATTTATAAACTCTTTCCTGCGGCTGCCGGGACAAAATTAAACATTGAGCTGGCTTCTTCCTGGAAAGGTCCTTACAAAGGGTTGACCGTGATGTATGCCGGCGGCGTCTCCTCCAAGAATTTAAGGGAAATGGTTGAACTTGATCCTGAAGGCATTTTCTGCGGTTCGGCGATTGCGGAAAAGGTGGATTGCCCTGAAGAGCTGAGAGAAGAGGCAAAGAAGTGGCTGGAAGTGATCCATGGAGCCAAAAAACCAGGAGCAAGGCCCAAAATTGTGACTTTTGGCGAGCTGCTCTTGAGGTTATCGCTCCCGAGGAGCCAGAGATTTGTCCAGGCGAAAAATTTTGAGGTCCATTTCGGCGGAGCAGAAGCTAATGCGGCAGTAGCCTTCGCCACTTATGGGTGTGAATCCTGTTTTGTTACTGCCCTCCCCAACAATGAAATAGGCCAAGCTGCCCTCAATTCGTTGAGAATGTTCGGTGTGGAGACGAAATATATTCTCAGGCAAGGGAAAAGAATCGGAATTTACTTTCTTGAAAGCGGCGCTTCCCAAAGGCCTTCAAAAGTAATTTACGACCGGGAAGGGTCATCGCTCTCGGAGTTAAAACCAGGGATGATTGACTGGAAAAAGGTATTCGAAAGCGCTTCCTGGTTCCACTGGTCAGGAATAACCCCTGCGCTGAGCGATTCGTGTGCAGAGGCGCTCCGCGAAGCCCTTAAAGTTGCCAGGCGAGTGGGCATTACCGTAAGCGTGGATTTAAACTACCGAAAAAAGCTCTGGTCAAAAGAAAAAGCTCAAAAAGTCATGACCGGACTGATGGAATATGTGGATATTGCCCCCTTTTGAAAAGGGCAAGAAAAAAGATTAAGTAAAAAAGGGGATGAAGGGGGCTTCGAAAAGGACTGCAGCGACCATGTGAATTGGCCGCCGATCGGAGCGGGGAGCCAAGCTCTTTTCAAAGCGCCTATTTAATCATTGCGGAAAAAAATGCTTCCGATTTGAACTATCTTCTTCTATCCAACAGCCGATTATGGTATAAATCTAAGAAAAAAATTAAGGAGGACGAAAATGACCACGCACAGAACCCATTCAGGCCGGATATTCTGGGGCCTGATTCTGATCGTCGTCGGAGTCCTGTTCTTGCTGGACAGGCTGGAAAAGTATGATTTTGGGTATCTCATCTCCCATTACTGGCCTGCCATCTTCATCATCATCGGGCTTTCCATCTGGATCAACAGCGGCTTTCGCGATTTCGTCGGAGGGTTCCTCTTTATCATCTTCGGAACCGTCTTCCTGTTGATCCGGCTGGATATCCTCGAACACCATTTCTGGTATTATTTCTGGCCTGTGCTGATCATCTTTTTTGGGATCTGGCTTATTATAAAACCAGTTTTTAGGCCAAACGGCGGAAAATTTCCGGATATCAAGGAGGATGATCTCAATATCTCCTGCGTTTTTTCAGGGATGAAGCGCAGGGTGGAATCCCAAAATTTTAGAGGGGGAAAAGCAGACCTGGTCTTTGGCGGCTTAGATCTCGATTTTACTGCCGCGAAGCTTGGCTCAAATCAAGCCACGATTCACTTGTCTGTCGTTTTTGGAGGAATCGAAGTCAGCGTTCCAAGGGACTGGAAGGTTGTCATCGATGGCACACCCATCCTGGGAGCTATTGACGACAAACACAGGTCTGTCCCAGAGACTGAAGTCAAAGCCACCTTGTATGTCAAAGCCTCAGCTGTTTTTGGCGCGATCACGATTAAGGATTAGCATGAGGAAATTTGCATTCTGGGCAATTGCCGTTCTGATTACGCTTGCCTCAGCTGTATATCAGCGAATGACGGGACCCACCCATCCTTTCCGGGGAAAAGTCAGCATCAGCAGTTCTGAGATCAAATACGGCTTACCCAGGAGTGCTGAGAACATAGAAGACTGTGAAATTGCGCTTAAAATCCCAAACCCAGATATCAGTGGCTTTGTGACCTACAAAAGATATAAAACGGATGACGCCTGGATTCAAGTCCCTTTGACAAGAAAAGATAGCCTCCTTGTCGCCAGCCTTCCCAAACAGCCTGCCGCAGCGAAGTTAGTTTACAAAGTGGTGTTGAGGGCGAGGGAAAAGGAAGTATCTCTAACGCGTGATTCGCCGGTGGTTATCCGCTTTAAAGGCGTTGTGCCCGCAGCTGTTCTTATTCCCCATATTCTGGTCATGTTCTTGGCCATGCTGTTTTCAACCCGGGCGGGAATTGCGGCTCTGGACCGGAGCACCAACCCGAGAACATATATTCTATGGACGATTTCGCTGCTTTTCATCGGCGGATTTATTCTCGGACCAATAGTTCAAAAATTGTCTTTTGGCGCTTTCTGGACAGGATTTCCTCTCGGGTTTGATTTGACGGACAACAAAACCCTTATTGCCTTTATCGGTTGGCTGGCTGCCCTGATTGCAGGCCGGCGCGGAAAGCCTGCCCGCGGCTGGGTGCTGGGAGCATGGATCCTGATGCTGTTCGTCTATCTCATTCCTCATAGCTTGCTGGGCTAAGAGCTCAAATATCCTTCTTCCTAAAAAAGTGTGTTTGATAAATCAAACCGCTACATTTTTATTTAAGCTGAAATCTAACGGTCACTGTGAAAATCAGAGCCCTGGGCTTGCCGTCTATGATTTTCGGCTCGTATTTCCACTGCCTCACAGCGTCGATGGCGGCCTGGTCGAGCTCTGGAATGGACCTTAAGACCTTCACGCCAACTACATTTCCCTGCTCATCTGTCCTGGCCGAAAGGATGACAATCCCTTCGATTTGTTTCTTCCTGGCTTCTTCGGGGTAAATGGGATCTACTTGTCTAATCAGTTTGGGGGGTGTAATATTCCCTTCCGCTTTCACCGCGCCTTTGGCAAATTCTTCCAGATCCTTCTCAGTAACAACACCGCCCACAACTCCCCCGACAACTCCACCTTTGACGCCTCCCTCAACTGCACCAGTCACTCCGCCCACAACTCCACCTTTTTCGGCTTTATCCAGCATAAACCTGACCGTCACAGTGAAGAGTACAGGCATTGGCTTTCTCTTGATGATCATCGGTTCATACTTCCACTGCTTCACAGCATCAATTGCGGCCTGGTCGAGCACAGGAATAGACCTCAAGATTCTCACGTCGGCCACATTTCCTTTTTCATCAGTCTTGGCCTCAAGGATAACCAAACCTTCAACTTGGTTTTTCCTCGCTTCCTTGGGATAAATCGGGTCGACTGATTTGATGAGACGGGGAGGCTTGATTTCGCCTCTGGCTCGCACCGCCCCCGTGGCAAATACTTCTTCAATCTCAGGGCTCATCACGTCGGTAATCAGCCTATCGGAAACATGAAAAGAGAGAAAATAGGGCTTTCCCTGTTTGTCTTCGAACCCGAAAACTGCGATGTTCTTGTAAGGCAGGTTGATTTTTGTATCCAGAAGGCTAGTTTTTTGCGCCTGATTCTGCTCAAAGAATTCAATCCTGAACTCGTCGCCATTAGAGGGTATAATAAGAACTAAATATTCTTTGCTGTCCAATCTCATGTTATGAATAAGCTTATCTGAATCCTTGGAGTTCCAGATCAGGCCGGCTTCTGTGATCAAGCCAACATTCTGAAGGTTAAAAACCTTTTTAATCTGGTTCTGAACTTCATTCAAGTCAAATTTGGACTCGATGCTGGCTGTGACCGTGGGATGCAAGAAAGAAGACGTAACGATGGGCGGCAGCTCAGTTGCCATGCCTGTTTTCATGGCTTCAAAAAACCTCAGATGAATCTTCATCAGGGTGTACTCCGCTCGAAGATTCACAGAAAAAACAGCCAATAAGATTCCCAACCATAAAAATATTTTTTTTATCATTGAAATCCTCCTTTATGTATTTTTCTCAGCCCAGATAATGATGATTCTCGAATTCTTCGGCTGGAAGAGAAACGTGCGGGCTGGTTCGTTTTCAATTTTGAGGTAGTTAATTTGAAAGCTTTTTGCCTCTTCCGCTGGCCGGAACTTATCGGGCTGATAATTGCGAATGAGCCAGAATCCAGTCATAAACATAATCATGAGGCTGGCTGCTGCAACGGCCCAGCGCCAGGCAGGTCTAGGAAGGAGCGGCCTTGTCTTTTCCTTGGGCTTGGAGCTATTGAGTTTTTCCTGAATCGCCGGCCAGAGATGATCTAAGTTAGATAAGTCGTCTGCTTGGACAAAAAGACGCTTTACCTCTTCCTCCTGAGCAAGTTTCGCCTGGCAGGCAGGGCAGTGTTCAATGTGGCGCCTGATGAGATAGTGCTTCCAAGATTTAAAGGGCAGAATCGTAAAAATAAATTCAATAATTTTCGAGTGCAGCATCTTTTTTCTCCAATAGTGCTTTAATTTTTTTCCGGGCGTTAAAAAGATAAACCCTGGCCGTGCTGGCTGAGCACTGTAGCACCTCAGAAATCTCCTGGGCTGAATAGCCTTCATTCGCCCAGAGGCAGAGCACTGTTTTCTCTTTAGGGGTCAGGTGCTTCAGAATGGTCTGGGGGAGAGGACGCTTTTCGACAGGGTTTGAAGCCTGGTGGACTGGGATTTGCGGAGATTCAATCCTTATTTTTTCAAAAAGCCTGGAGAAGCGGCGTTTCCTCTTCAACTGGTCGAGGCAGCGGTGATAGAGGATGGTGTACAGCCAATTCTTGAAGCTCATTCCTAATCTAAATCTTTTCAAGTTTCGAAAAACCTGAATGAATGCCTCCTGGCAGGCATCTTCCGCGTCCTCTCTGTTCCCCAGGATATTCATCGCAAGCGCTATGGCCTGCGCCCTGTATTTATCCACGATGAATTTAAAGTCCTCCCCATTTCCCTGTAGCCACCTTGCCACGATCTCTTTTTCTTCCATCAGCCCTATGAATCCTGCTTCCACTAATAATACGCCAGATTCATGAAAAAATGTTTAGGAAAAAATGGAAGTGGTAAGGTAGTTTATTTTTTAATTTTTAAGATCAATTCTTTGGCTTTTTGCTTGAGGGAAGGATGGAAGGCGGCTTTTTCGGCTGTCGCAAGCGCTTTTTCTTTTAAGCCGGCGTTGTAATATTGCGCAGCTGAATTATAGAAGGCCGTGGCTGCGACCGCCTGAGCATTTTGCAATTGGTTCTCTTTCTTAAGGATAAGCTTATTCTTTCTCTCCTCAGAAAGCGAGGATTCCTTGAGCTCACGAATTTTTTGAAGAATGGCTTCTGCAGTCCTCTCAAGAACGACGCCCGCTTTTTCATAATAAATCCCAGAATCCGTCCACTGCTCTTTCTGGACATAAAGCCTCCCCAGACCGAGCAGTGCCTCTGAGTTTGAGGGGTTGTACTCGAGCGCCTCCTTAAAATCTTTTTCCGCCTGATTAAGATCGCCCTTTTCAAAGGCAATTGTCCCCGAGAGCCTAAAAACCTCACTGTCTGTGGGAAGCCGGCTCTTGGCCTGTTCAATGTTCGCCGCCGCCTCTTCATTCTTGCCCAATTCGTGCTGATTCCAGGCCAGCCAGTAATAGCTTTCTCCCATGAGCATGTAGCCCAGAGAAATCAGGTTTTCAAGAATGGGGATGGCTTCAGCGGATTTGCCTAGATAACTCAGACAGATGGCCTTCCCCAACATAGCCTCCCTGTAATCAGGGGTGATCGCTAGGGTTTTTTCATAGAATTCCAGGCTCCTTTCTAGCTCTTCTGTGGCAAAGTAGATGCTGGCCAGGAGAATCGTGATTTGAGGGGATTCCGGAATTCCTTCAAATGCCTTTAATAAATTCCCTTCAGCCTGCAACAATTTCCCGCTTTGAAGGGCAAAATCGCCCAGGTGATAAAAGACCTCGTAGAATTCAGGCTCCTGCTGGAGAATGACCTGTAGAAGCTCAGGATTAACTTCGAAACAGGTTGCATTTTTGTATTTCACAAGCCTCGAATCCGGATAGAGTTTTAAGTAGGCAGATATATCCTCTTTCTCCCCGGCTAGGTATTCATAGTAGCAATAAGTTGCCAAATGCAAGTAAGCCATAAATTCATCGCTGGACGCTTTGGCTTTAAGCTCCTGCCGTACCTTCTGCAATTCCTCTTTATCGATCATCCAGACATAGGCCGTATCAATGTCTCTCATCACTCCCTTTGTTTTTAGCCAGACAGAGCCGGCAATTTTGACATAGGGTAAGAACCCGGAAAGTTCAGGATTCTCCTGGATAAGCGTAGAAGCGGTGTTGAGTGGAGTGGGGTTAATGATTCCTATTTCCTTTGTCCTGAGAGCGAGGAGAAGCGATGTCTTTAAAAATTGGAGGGCCAACTTCTTTTTTAATGAAGGATAGGCATATAAATCCTCGTAAATTTGAAAGGCTTGTTTGAAACAGACATAACATGCTCTCTTCGTCAGCGTCTCTGCCTCAGTCACTTTCGGCTCTGCATCCACAGGGGGTGGAGCAATTTGCAGTTTCTCTTGAGGATGAGGAGCGCAGAAAGAGAAGAGGAGAATCCAGAGAAGAAGGCAAAATCTTATTTTGACTTTTTTGGTTCTTTGAGACAAAAGCAATCTCGCGCTCTCTGATCAGATTGTAATTCTATATGATTTACGCCCCAAATCAAAAAAGTGTTTAAAGATAAGGAAAATATCACAGGGAGCTGGCTGGTGAGGCGCCAAGGTTTGAAAAAGGAAAAGGAAGCGGGGCTAAGGAGGATCCCTCTCCAGCCAGCATCTTCGCTTTCATTATAATTGAGTATTTTTTAAAATGTCAAAGAAAATGTAATAAAATCCTGAAATATTTCTTCTGTTGTCTAAAATATTTTTTCTTTCTCTTTTTATGGCATAATACGAACATGATTCAACTTAAAGGAAAAAGGAGAACAGCTGCTTTTGTGGACCTCGGCGCCATCAAGCAGAATATTCTCGGGATCAAAGCAAAGGTTAGTCGAAACATCAAAATCTGTCCAGTTGTGAAAGCCGATGCTTATGGCCATGGCGCGGAGGCGGTTTCGAAATGGATCGAAGAAGAAAAGCTCGCAGATTATCTGGGAATTGCGACGGTAGAAGAAGGGAGAGAGCTCCGGAAGGCAGGCATCCGGTTGCCACTGCTCCTTCTGGGGTTGATCATGCCTGATGAAGCGAAGCAAGCCGCAGAACACAGCCTGACGATCACTGCCTGTGAAAAAAATTTAATCGACGCTGCCTCGCAAGCCGCACATGAATTAAAGAAAAAATTGAGAGTTCAGATCAAAATCGACACAGGAATGGGGAGGATCGGCTGCCAGCCTGAAGAAACACTGGAGCTCGCTAAATATGTCAGGGGGAAAAAAAATTTGAAGCTTGAGGGTATCTTCAGCCATTTTCCAGTTTCAGATATAAAGGATAAAACATTCTCGCTCCACCAGATCGTATCTACTGGGGTCAAACCTACACTCCTGACATTTCAGAACAAGAATTTTTTCTTTTTGATCTATAAATGTCAGGAGTGTAGGTTTGACCCCAGTTTTGGATTAAAATAAAATTCAAGAGGAAGAGTGGTGTGATCACTTGCGTTGCCTGCGGAGAAAAGCCGGCTGCAAAGGTTATCGGGTACTGCCCGGATTGTCTTCGAAGTCTCCCCGATACAAGCCCCGTTAAATTGCCCCATTCCCGAGTGAGAAAAAGATTTGGGCTTCCTGACCTCCCGCCCCAAAATCCCAAGGGTAAGCTTTGCCCACTCTGTGCAAATGCCTGTCGAATCGGTTCAGGCGAAACTGGGTATTGTGGCCTGCGTCAAAACATCAACGGAAGGCTTAAGACTATTTTCCCCAACCATTCTGCCTTGGTCCATGCCTATTTGGACCCTCTCCCGACAAACTGCTGCGCCGCCTGGTTCTGCGAAGGTACAAAGGAAGAAGGCTACAACCTTGCCGTCTTCTTCTATGGATGCAACCTCAATTGCCTCTTCTGCCAGAACTCTTCCCATAAAACGCTGAGCGGCGCTCCCGTTCTCAGCGAAGAAGACCTCATTCAAGCCGCCCTCTCCCCAAACGTGCGCTGCGTCTGCTTTTTCGGAGGATCCCCTGAGCCTCAATTTCCTTTCGCCCTTAAGGTGGGCCAAAAGATTATCGACGCCAGCCATAACACCAAGCATATCTGCTGGGAATGGAATGGCTGCGGGAACTCAGCTCTTGTCCGAAAGGCGGCCGAACTTTCAGAAATGAGCGGGGGAACTGTCAAATTTGACCTGAAAGCCTTTCATCCCCAAATTGCTTCCGCCCTCTGCGGTACAAACCTCACCCGCTCCTATGAAAATTTTTTGATGCTTGCCCGGCAGTTTCCTCGACAAAATTTGCTGACATCCACGACACTCCTTGTCCCCTATTATGTCGATCAGCGGGAAGTGGACGAGATTGCCCACTTTATCTCTGAAGAAAACAAGGATCTCCCCTACTCGCTTCTCGTCTTCCATCCTGATTTTGAAATGAATGACCTGCCGCTAACGCCTCGAAGCCAAGTCGAAGAATGTTACCGGGCAGCCAGCCGCCATCTCTCCCGGGTCCACATCGGGAATAAACCTCTGCTTTTCGGAAGTTAACGATCAGCGAATACGCTCAGCGGCTTGCAGAAACCTCTTGACATCAAAAAATTATTTAATTTATAATTATTATCTGTTTAGTAGGATAGTGGGTAGAACAAGTTTTTTATCCCAAGGGTGGACATCTTTCTCCCGTGAGGTTAGCTGAAGAAGGGAAAGTTTTTAAATAAAAAAATAAGGCTAAGCGGGGCGAAGCGCAAGCGCGACCGACTTAATCTCTAATTCTCGGAATAACCTCCTCCAGGCAAAATAGACTTCCGCCTCTAAAAAAGATGCTTTCCCGATAATTATTTTAATTTTTGCAACGAAATCAATAATACCTTAGTTAATATATATGATTAATAGGGGATAGGACAAAGAGGGTGCCATGGCCAAAGAACAGAGATTTGAAGAAAATGAAATCAGGCGGCTCCTTTTTCAAGACGGGGAGCAAGGACTGCTCTTTCCTGAAGACAAGGAAGAATTGTTCAGGGCGCAGACCAGTCTTGAGGAATCTTACTCTGAAGAATTCGTTCCCGAGCTAGAATTCGAAGGTTTGTATATACCGAAAGGGGAGGATCAGGGAAAAAACAATGAAGTTCACTCAATTCCTCCTGATGGTGTCGCGCGCACAACAGACCTCGTTCATCTTTATATGAGGGAGATGGGAAGTATCCTGCTCCTGACCAAGGAAGGAGAAACAAGCATTGCCAGGAGAATGGAAAGAGGAGAAAAGACAATCACCAAGGCCCTTTCTCAGACAAAGTTCACTCTCGATGAAATTCTGACCCTCGAAGAGAAAATAAAAGAGGATCCCGGGCGCATCCTTGAATGGTTTGAAGCCGCTGTTGACGACCACTCCGAAGAGGATCTCAAATCCATACAGAGAGAGGTTCTGGCCAATATCAAGAAAATAAAGGATTTGAACTCTAAGCTGAAGCAAATTCCTTCCACCAGGAAAAACTCTTTCAAGCGCCGCCGTTTCATCATCCAGATGACCCATCTTGTCAGGGAGCTTAAAGTCCGGCCGGAGAAGAGAGAAAAAATCGTCGCAAATATCATTGATAAGCTGAAAGCAGCCAAGAAAATCAAGCGCTCGCAGAAAGAGATCAGCCAGCTCCTCCGCTCCATCGCGTCTGGAAAGCAGACCCATGACAGAGCCAAAAATGAGATGGTGGCAGCCAACCTGCGGCTTGTGGTTTCGATCGCCAAGAAATACCAAAACCGTGGGCTTCAGTTTCTGGATCTGGTTCAGGAAGGGAATTTAGGCCTGATGAGAGCTGTGGAGAAGTTTGATTACCGGAGAGGGCACAAATTCTCAACCTACGCCACCTGGTGGATCAGGCAGGCGATCACGAGGGCCATCGCGGATCAGTCGCGGACAATCCGAATCCCCGTGCACCTGACCGAAACAATGCAGAGAATCGCCAAATTATCACAAGCCGTGCTCAAGGAAAATGGGAGAGAGCCGAATTCAGAAGAGCTGGCCAAGAAGGCTGGTGTTTCTGTGGCCAAGATCGCAGAGATGAAAAGAATCGCTCAGGAGCCGATTTCGATCGAGATGCCGGTGGGCTTAAACGGAGACGGCCACCTCTTCGACTTCATCGAGGATAAGAGCGCCCCTTCTCCTCCGGACACAGTGATTCACATCAACCTCAAAGAACAAATTGAGGACGCCTTTAAAAATTTGACAGAGAAAGAGACAAAGGTCTTAAAGATGAGATTTGGCCTGGGCGATGGGACTGAACACACTCTGGAAGAAGTCGGGGAGTATTTCAATCTGACCCGGGAGAGAATCCGGCAGATTGAATCCAAGGCTCTCAAAAAATTGCAGCAGCCCCTCCTCCATCAAAAGCTGAAGGCGTTTGCCAATAACTAATCAAATGGGGTCAAACCTACACTTCTGACATTTATAGATCAAAAGAAAAAATTCTTGTTCTGAAATGTCGGGAGTGTAGGTTTGACCCCATTAATTAAGCTTGACCCCATTAGGCTTCAATCTTTTTACCTGATGTAAAGGACAGCCTGCATAGCAGCCAGTCCTCCTTCGCTGGCGGCTGTTATGATCTGCATCCCTCCGCAAGTGACATCTCCTGCGGCAAAAATCCCTTCCGGATTTGTCTGCTGAAAACGGTCCACCGCAATGCATTGCTTGTGGTCAAGCTTGAGTCCAGCCTTGAGAAAAAGAGGTGAAGTGAGGCCTTCCCTGAAAACAAAAAAACCTGAGACTTCAATCGCAGCTTCCTTCCCTTCTCTCTCGATGATGACTTTCTCGACGCGCTTCTCCCCTACTGTTTCTTTGACTCTAGTTTCGAGATAAAGAGGAATATTCTTCTTTTTTATTTCTTCGAGGAGGTTTGGCGAAACTTTGATCTCAGAGACTTCGCCAAGGATCCAGTGAACCTGGCATCCCATCTGATGCAGAGCTAGGACATCCTCGGCTGCTTCGTCAGAGCTGCCGAAGGCGCAGACTTTCTGGCCGCGGTAAAGAGGCCCATCGCAGGTGCTGCAGTAACTCACGCCCATGCCCAGCAACCGTTCCTCTCCCGGAATCATTTTTTCTCTGGTGAAGAGCTTGCCTGTGGCGATGATCACTGCTTTGGCTTCGATCACCAGATCGCGAGTTACAACATATTTGGGGTCTGATGCAAGGTTAAAATCGATGGCATCCGCGCTAAGTATTTCAGCTCCGAAATGCTGGGCGTGTTCTCTGAATTTTTGGAGAAGTTCGCAGCTATCGATCGATATAAATCCAGGGTAGTTTTCTATCTTATAGCCAACCGAAAGGCGGGATCCGCCCTTGCCCTCCAGGATGATAGTTTTCCTTCCGGCACGCGAAGCATACAGGCCAGCCGTTAAGCCAGTGGGCCCGCCTCCGATGATCAGGATTTCTGTTTTAAGGCTCTTGACTCCCATTTCAGCTCCTTTCAGCGCTCAATGCTCAGTTTATAAAAAGGTAGTCGCAACCTTTGAAACCAATAATCAAGGGAGAATAGCGAAGACGCGGGCGGGCGAGCCCGTGCCGTCTTTGATCAGCATCGGGATGACATAAAGAATGGCGCCGGATAGGGGAAGTTTGTCCAGATTGGCGATATTTTCTAGGGCTAGTTTGTTTGCCCCGCAGATGATCTGATGAACTTTGAAATCGGTCCTTTTTCCGGCGTCGATGCTCGGAGTATCAATGGCTATGCCGGTAACGTTTCTGTATTTGACCAAGAATTCAGCAGATTCTGGGCTAAACCCGGGAAAGCTAAGCTCTGGAATCGCCTCCGTGCCTCGCTTATCCGTCCCCAGGACTTTTTTCTTATCAGGATAGAACTTTGTATCGATTCCGGTGTACATGATCACCCAAGCGCCATCTGGAATCCGGCCGAATTTCTTCTCCCAGTTCTCGATATCTTCGACAGGAAGCATGTAATCCCGGTTTTTCTCGCATTTGACGCAGACGTCAATCTTGACCGCTGGACCTATCCATTCGGCAAGGGGAATCTGGTCCATAGTCCGGCCTTTCTCTGCAAAATGAATGGGCGCATCCGCATGAGTTCCGCCGTGCTCCGAGGCGCTGTATTCATTGGACGCATACCACCATCCTCCCGCCGAGATTCCCCAGGAGAACTTTTCAAGGTGAAAGGGTTTTGCGGTCGGCCAATAAATCGTACTTTCTTCATAGGGATAAGTCATATCGAGAATTTTCCCTTTGACCTTGATTTCCTGGCCAGAGAAAATTGCGGCAACGGCCAATGAAGCAAAAAATAAAATTATCCATTTCCATAATACCAAACTTCTTGCTTTCATTTTACCATCCTTGGAACTCTATGCATTGATTCAATTGTCCGAAGTCAAGGTTTGACCCCAACTTTTTTCACTTTTCCAATTTCTTCGATAACCTGGTAGTGCCGAGCGAAAACACTCCTAGTGGTTAATTCTTTGATGGGAGTCTGAAGAGTTTCGGTTGTGGAGACTGCTATTTTTTCAGGAGGATGAAGCAACGTTGCGCAATTCCCACAAAAGCGCGTATCTTCAGGATTTTCAAAATGACATTTCGGGCACTTCATTACCCTTTATCCTCTGGCTCTTAAAAATAATACTTCAAGGGGAAATAGTCAAATGTGCTAATCGATCTTAATTTCATCCACAAAGAGCCAAGCTTTTTCGCCGGCGCCCGCGAGGCCGGGAGGGCAGGCACCCTGATTCTTAGCTCTCATTCTCAAGAACCGCGCTTTCACAGGTTTGAAAGACTTCTCGATTAATTTAACCGGACCGCCCTCAATCTTTTTAATTTCTGGCTCTGTGACTTGGCCGATAACCTTAAACTTTTTCCCATCTTCCGAGACCGCAAGCTCAATCCGGGTAGGCAGGAAGATCAAGAATTCAACATATTCCAGACAGTCAATGCCGACTTTATAGATCGCCCTCCTCTCTCCAAAATCAATCACAGCTTCTAAATCTTCCTTCTCAAATCCCATCCAAGCTGGATCCTGGTAGTCCGACTTCCCTCGCCTTCCATCCACCAAAGAGAGTGGCCCTTCTGCCTGATATTTTTCGCTGGGCTTAGTCTTCAACCTGACTTCCTTTATCCCATAAACCCGAGTAAACCGAATGACAGAGATAGCACTCTTTGCCCCATCCTTCAGAGCTATGGCTTTCACAACTGCTGAATCATCTAACAAAATCGGTTTTTCATAAAGGGTAGAGTCTGCTTCCGGGTCGCTTCCGCCCAGTATGTATCTAATTTCAGCGCCTTCCTCATCTACTGAAAAAGAAATCTCCTTGGACTCCACGCAAATCCCGCTCTTCAAGGAACTTTTTGGCTTGGGAACAAATTTTCCCACATTCTTGGCTGCAAGCTCCCTGTTCGTCTCAAAAGTTCCAAGCACAGGACGTCCGACCCACTCATATGGCTGTTCAAGATGAAAGAGATAGGCAATGGTGGATGCCGTATCATAAATATTAATGGGCTGGATAATCATTCTGTCCTCTATGACTCCGGGCCCGCGGATGATCCAGGGAACTTCAAGAGGGAAATATCCATCCTCATCTTTGGTTGTGGGCTCGATTGTGCAATTATTCACAAGCCACGAGTTTGAAGTCATGCCATGCTGCTCAGGGCCTGTCCCGGTAAGGGTCGAACCCCAGGCAGGCGAGCTCACGGTCGGCATGACGCTCCTGGCTTTGATAGAAACTGCGCCCTCTTTTGCCAATTGTTTGAGATAAGGCGTATGAGCCAATTGGAAGCCCTCAGCGCCCATTCCGTCTATGCCGATCACAATGACATAGCGGGCAGAAGGAACTCTTTCAGCATTCTGGCATCCGAAAGATGGAAATGATGCCAGCCAAGTCCAAACGACGGTAAAAAGAAGTCTTCTAAATTTCTTCATGATGTCATCCCTTTCCACACATCTTACATAAATCTCGCGGGTAACACAATTTGCACTTAGAATCAGTAAGCATCTCTTTTTCTGCTATAATTGAATAGGGGCTTTAAAAATGAAAGAAAAGAGTCAACCATATACGAGACTTGCAAAAAAATTTAAAGCTCTGGCTCATCCGGCGCGGATTAAATTGCTGGAAAGGCTGGTTAAAGGAGAATGCTGCGTCACAGAGATAAAGAAATGCTTGGATATTTCCCAACCAAACGTTTCCCAGCACCTGAAGACTCTCAAGTTGGCAGGAATTATCAAGGGAAAACGGACGAGAACCAAAATCGGCTACAGAATCTGTGATGAACGAGTGCTCCATATATTAAAAACCTTGCTTGAAGGAGAAATATGATATGCAAAATATTACAGAGCTTAAAGATGGCACCTTTGAGTCTGAAGTATTGAAATCCGAGCTTCCTGTCGTCGTGGACTTCTGGGCTCCCTGGTGCGTCCCCTGCCGCATGATGAGCCCTGTGCTCGAGGCACTGGCTCAGAAGATGGATGGCAAAATAAAGTTCGCTAAGATCAATACGGATGAAAATTTCAAAACAGCTCAAAAATATAGCATCATGGCCATTCCGACATTAATAGTCTTTAAGGCGGGAGAAGAAGTTGAGAGGATGATTGGTTTTAATCCCCAGGACCAATTAGAGGCTCAACTTCAAGGCCTTATCCAAGTCCTTGAGCCTCCCCAGGAAAGCTGAAAAATGCCTAAACGCTCTGGTTTGATGACCCGGACAGAGACGAAAAGGTAAAACGCGACCTCATCACCATAAAAGCTATTGAAAGGAACATTCTTTTCTGTTAGTCTATTTTTTATCTACGATGCCCGAAAAGAAAATCCGAAAAGTATGTTTCATCGCTCCCTCGACCTGTCTGCCGCGAAGCGAAAAAAGCGCCCTCAATAAGACTGTAAGCCTGCTGAAGAAAGTCCTGGCAGTTAAAGAGGTTTATCTGAGCCCCTATCTTTTTTCGAGTGACGAACAGATAGACCATGTAACAGCCTCAACCGAAGAGCGCTCCGAGCATTTCAAGAAAGTTATCCGGGAGTTTGACCTGATCATTTCTGTGGCCGGCGGCACGGGTGCAGAAGATTTGGCCCTAAAAATCGATAAAAAAGACTATCAGGTCATCCGAAATCGGAGGCCGATTTTTATAGGTTTTTCGGATTTCACGTTCTTGCTCAACGAAATCTACTATTCCTCCCGCGTCCCCGCTGTCTATTTTCCCTCCCTGAAGCTCGGAAAGGGTAACTTCAAAAAGATTTTTGCGCTGATCTCTGGAGAAGAGATTTATTACCAGGGCTCTTCTTGGCTGACTGCTCCTCCGCCAAGAAGGTTCTCAGGAATCCCCATCGGTGGAAACCTCTCCACTTTTGTTAATTTTTTAAACCGGGTGGACCCTCCCAAGTTTAGCTGGAAGAGGCACATCTTGTTTTTTGAGGACGTTCAGGTGGATGTGGAAGACCTTCACCGGATGCTGGCGGCCTTGAGAAGACATAAGATTTTTAGAAAAATCAGGGGCATTGTGATCGGTTCGCTGAGCCAATACAGCAAAAATTCAAATTATAGGAAACATCAGAAAGAGGCTCTCAAATTTATTAAGACCTACTTAAGCGATATCATCCAGAGGAGGCGCAAGCAGGGATATCCACTCCCGATTCTCACCGTCTCCAATTTTGGCCATAATATCACGAGAGACCTGGCGGCGGTCCCGCTTGGGGGGCATGTCACCATTTCCAAAGGTAAGAAAATTACCTTTCGTATGTCCAGAGGAAATCGGGCTTAAAATCAGAAATCGTTTATTTGAACTAGCCTTGATTATTATTCTTCGACTTCCTTTAGCTGCCTGCCGCTTTTGCTAAAAGCATAGATGACGATGAGGCCGAGAATAAAATGGGCGGCCAGAGCAAACCAGACATATTCTGGATGTCCTTTGTCACGTAAGTATCCATAAAGAGAGGTGTAAGTAAGGCCGCTCAGCGCACCGCCAATGCCCAGCGCAAGAAAGTTGCAACCCATGTACAGCCCTGCCTTGTCCTTAGGGGCAAGCCAGGTAATGTACTCCTGAATGCGCGGGGAACAAATCATTTCACCCAGAGCGAAAAGCAGAATTCCCAGAAAAACCCACGCCGGTGCTGCGATTTTGGCAATCCCCAGAAAGACGAGCCCCACAGCTCCCACAAACAGCCCAAATAGAAACGAAGGAATCGCCTTAAACTTCTCGAATATCCTGGAAATGATGACCTGGAAAATCATTATGATATATCCTGTGTGAGAGATCGTCTCGCCAAGAATTCTTCTCGCGCCTCCCTCATCTGCGCGGGAAAAAATGCTGGAAAAAGTGCCGCCGAAAACTCCCTTCAGGTTCAGGTACAGCCTTGCCGTGTCCAAGTTTTTATCGACATAAATTGCGAGCAAATTAAAAAATGACCATAAGGGAAGCCAGAAGAAAATTCCGAGTAAAACAAGGAAAAGTGTGAACTTCAGGTCTGAGAGGGCGATATAGATTTCCTTGAATTTTTGGCCGAGCGTCATTCCTTCCTTGATTCTCTCTGGCTCTTTGTAGAATAAAATCGTAAACACGAGCATCACGGCAATGGCAATCGCTGCGGCCAAAAACGCATAATTCCAGGAGATGGCTCGGAGCTTGCCGGCAACAATGG
>Ga0315280_10004737_pt1 | contig 19821 bp, 19 predicted proteins | sample YL17G06_40_MG_FD_203697 | JGI IMG/M metagenome (GOLD analysis project Ga0315280, IMG submission 203697) | Sediment microbial communities from Yellowstone Lake, YNP, Wyoming, USA - YL17G06_40 | ecosystem: Environmental > Aquatic > Freshwater > Lake > Sediment | place: USA: Wyoming | collected... | reverse complement strand
GGGCACGGGCAATGCCTGGCGGTATCGCCAGCACAGCACGCAGCCGGAGCAGGAGAGGGATCTGACGCCAACTAGGGAAGGAACCCAAAGAGACAGGGACCACCAGACTTCCTAGGCGGCTCCGCTCTCGTTTCTAGGCGCAGGTATCCGATCTGGACCGGTAATGGTCGAACAAGCGCTAAGCGGCGCACTGAGGAATGTGGACTCGTTCGAGCAGAACCTGCGGCTTGCCGGCTCCGCGTCCGATGTTGAACGAGAACTTACCTCCTCGCCAGATTCAGTGCAGGGAGGTCACATATTCCGTCTTTCGCAGGTGCCCAATCGAGCGCTGACTGGTTAGAGAAGAACGGGAACCCGAGATGGGACCTCCACTGAATGGTATAATGGCCGGGTTTTGAAAACCTCTGAACCCTAGGAAAATTCAACCATGGATGTGAACAAGGAAACAGTCGCAGTGCGTGAGGCTCCCGCCGCCTTCCGTTCCAAGGTGGAGGCTAGGACTGCCCAGGTTGGTATCATTGGGCTCGGTTATGTTGGGCTACCGCTCGGCCTGCTGTTTGCGCGCAAAGGATTCCCAACAGTTGGCTTTGATATCGATCCCAGCAAGGTGAAAACGCTCCAAAGCGGCGAGAGTTACATCCGCCACATTCCAAAAGCTGCCATCGCGGAGCAGGTCCGCAAGGGGCGGCTTCAGGCGACGACGGATTATGCCAAACTCCGGGAAATGGACGCCATTCTGATTTGCGTCCCAACTCCGCTCGACCATCACCGCGAGCCGGATCTTTCATTTGTGCGCGACACTGCGGAAGCGATCGCACCTCACTTGCAGCGTGGCCAACTGGTCGTGCTTGAGAGTACGACTTACCCTGGTACAACCGAGGAAGTCGTGCTTCCAATTCTGGAGAAGTCAGGGCTGCGCTGTCCGCTTTCACCATACAATGCGGACGGCCATCAGGCCACGGCTGCTCAAGACGAGGAGGGTGATTTCTTCCTGGCATTCTCTCCGGAGCGAGAGGACCCGGGGAACAAGCAATTCCAAACTCACCAGATCCCTAAGGTCATCGGTGGAGTGAACGTCTCCAGCGCTCTGGCAGCCCACATCCTGTATGCGCAAGCATTCGAGCGGACGGTCCTGGTCAGTTCCACGCGCGCCGCGGAAATGGCGAAGATCCTGGAGAACACCTACCGTTGCGTGAATATCGCGCTCGTGAACGAACTGAAGCTGCTGTGCCTGCGCATGGGAATTGACATCTGGGAGGTGATCGAGGCCGCCAAGACCAAGCCCTTCGGGTTCACGCCCTTCTACCCCGGTCCCGGCCTGGGAGGCCACTGCATACCCATCGATCCCTTCTACTTGACTTGGAAGGCGCGCGAGTACGAGTTCCCAACGCGTTTCATCGAGCTGGCCGGGGAAATCAATGCCGCTATGCCCGAGCACGTGGTGACTTTTGTGGCAGAGGCGTTGAACCGGCACAAAAAGTGTTTGCAGGACGCCAGGATTCTAGTCTTGGGAATAGCCTACAAAAAGGACATTGACGACCTGCGCGAATCACCCAGCCTGAGAATCATTGAGCTTCTTCAAGACCGCGGCGCCCGGGTTGACTATCATGACCCCTACTTTCCGCGGCTGCATAGGATGCGAAAATACGATCTTGGACTGGTGGCCGTGGAACTCACAGCCGAAGTCCTCGCAGGTTACGACGCGGTGGTCATCGCAACCGACCACTCCAGCTACGACTACCCTGCTATTGTGCGCCACTCGCGTCTCGTCGTTGACACTCGAAATGCAACGCGCGATGTGACGGCGCATCGCGAGAAGATCGTACGGTGCTAGGCAGGTGAAGTAGAGGATGCGCCCGGGCAAGGCGGCGCACCTTGTGTCCAGTGACTCAAACCAGCCCGCGGATTATCTGTAGGTGAGAGACTCTGGAAAGTGTGTCGGACAAACCCTCGCCGGGTGCCGATTCAGCCTGCACGGTAAAATGCCTTCCGGAGGGTGCTCGTCCACCTTCCCCGGAAGGAAGCGGTCCAGCCAGACATCCCCCGAGCTGCTAGTTTACTGTGAGCCCAACCTGAATCTGATGGCTCAAGGCTCCGCCGGTCGCGCTGGTGGTCGCGGTGATGGTGAGCGCGTAACCTCCCGGGGGGGTGCCCGTAATTCGCTGAGATCCGACGTTGCATGCACCCCAAAGCAAGACGAGGAGTAACACTACGGGGACCAGCCACATCCGCCGTACGCCAAGGCGTGAAGTCATGACCGCAGTAAGAAAAGCGAAGGCTGCAAGTATGAATAGCCAGTACAACCCAAGGGGACCTTCGACCGGCGGCAATCCGACCCGCGGTCCGTTGCCACGCGGCAACACCGCCGAACGTGCCTTGGTGGCAACCGTCACCTGCGTACTTACGGGACTAGTCCCGTCAGGAGTAACCAGCTCAGGGGAGACAGTGCAAGTGGCTGCCTGGGGCGCCCCGCTGCAACTCAGCGACAAAGCCTGGTTGAACCCAGCCACGGGTACGATGGTGATCGCGTAGGTTGCCGACTGTCCTGCGTCGACGGTCGCATTTGGAGGGGAAGCACTCATCCCGAAATCGGTACCCGTTCCCGAAAGACCGGCTAAATGGGGGCTCCCGGCGGCGTTATCAGTGATCGTTACGGCCCCCGCCTTTACTCCCGCCGTCTTGGGTGTGAAAGTGATACTGATCGTGCACCTAGCACCCGCCGCAACTTTGTTCCCGCAATCGTTGGTCTGACTAAAGTCACCACTGGTCGCGATCTTGGTGACAGAGAGTTCAGCATTGCCCGTATTGCTTAGCGTCAAGGTCTGCGGCGCACTAGTCGTTGTGACCGCCTGAAGACCAAACGCAAGGCTTGCACTGGAAAGGAAAACTACCGGAGCCGTCCCCGACACGGCGGTGCCAGAGAGATTGATCACATGAGGGTTGCCCGGAGCATTGTCTGTTATCGTAATTGCTCCGAAGGTCGCTCCGGCAGAGGTCGGACTAAAGGTTACATTGATCCCACAGCTCGTGCCGGCCTCGAGGCTGGTAACACAATTGTTGGTTTGCGCAAAGCTTCCGCTTATCGTGACGCCAGCAATCGACAAGGGCGCATTGCCATCGTTAGTCAGAGTAATGGCTTGAGGCCCACTGGTGGTTCCCACAGGCTGGTCGCCGAAAGCGAGGCTCCTACTGGACAGCTTAACGTTGGGACCGACTCCTGTACCGCTGAGCTGGACGACATGCGGGCTCCCCGCGGCGTTATCAACGATGGTCAGCAGACCATTTCTCGTCCCTGCCAGAGTGGCAGTGAAGGTCACGCTGATTGTACAATTGGCACTCGCGGCGACACTGCTGCCGCAGGAATTGCTCTCTGCAAAATCCCCGCTGGCGATAATTCCATTGATCGTCAGAGGATCCAGCCCAGTGTTGGTCAATGTAACCGTCTGGGCCGGGCTAGTAGTGTTGAGAGGCCCGGGGGAAAAGGTCAGGCTGCTGCTCGACAGCGTCACAACCGGAGAAATGCCCTTGCCCGCCAGGCTTATCGTTTGAGGACTCCCCGCAGCGTCATCGGAGATCACTATGATCCCGGTCCTGCTACCCCGCGCGATAGGCGAAAAGGTAACGCTGAGCGTGCAACTGGCCCCACCTAATACAAGGCTCCCGCAGGTGTTAATCTGAGCAAAGTCGCCGCTCACCGCGATGCTCGCGATGTTCAAGGGCGCGCTTCCCATGTTGCGCAATTTCACTACCTGCGGAATGCTAATCGTGCCGACGCTTTGGTCAGAAAAGGTAAGGCTCGTGCTTGTGAGGCTGAAACCGGGCGCGTTGGCAGGGCTAATCTTTGCCACAAAAGCTTTGGCGACGGTTCCCAAAAGTGGTTTGGAATAAGTGGCCTGGAATGCTCCTATCGTCGTCGGAAAATCTCTCGAATAGGTAATTCCCGTCAGGTAGATACCTCCCGACGCGTCAAGTGAAATCCCGTAAGCCAATTCATTACCCGCACCTCCCAGGTAGGAGGAAAAGGGCATGGCTGCGCCGGTAGAATCGAGCTCTGCCACGAAAGCGTCGCTCAGCGCTGATTCGGCTTGCACGGGATTCACCTTGGGAAAGTCAGCGGAGGCGGTCTGACCAGTCACGTACGCATTGCCCGACGAGTCGACCGCAATGCTGGTTCCCACGTCGTTCCCACTCCCGCCAAGAAAAGTCGAATAGACGAGTGCCGGACCATCGCCCTGCAATTTGCTCACAAAGGCATCCACTCCCCCGCTGAGGGCATTCTGGAAGGGACCAACGGTCGGAAAGTTAGCTGATGCAGTAGAGCCGGTTACGTACGCGTTTCCGGAGGTGTCTAGGGCAATGGCAAAGCCCTGGTCGTCGCCAGAACCCCCCAGGTAAGTGGAGAAGACGAGCGCCGAGCCATCGGCATTCACCTTAGCCACAAAGGCGTCAGTGCCGCCGCCTGGGGTGCTTTGCAGTGGCGCCACAGTCGGGAAATTGGTGGAATTCGTAGAACCCGTCAGGTAGGCATTCCCCGCGCCATCCACGGCTACTCCGGAGGTCTGATCCGAACCGGTTCCCCCTAAGAAGCTCGAATACACCAGCGTTGACCCATCGGGGCTCAGGTTCGTTATGAACGCATCCGCGACGCCAGTGACGCTAGCAAAGGTGGGCTGGAAAACTCCCGGCGTCACAGGAAAGTCGCCAGAAAAAGTGACGCCCGTTACATAAGTGCTCCCAGAGGTATCGACGGCAATACTTCCACCGTAATCGGCGCTGGTGCCTCCGAGGTACGTGGAGTAAACCAGCGCGGACCCATCAGCATTCAGCTTCGTGACAAACGCATCACTTGTCCCTTTGAGAGCAGCCTGGAACACTCCCGCAGTCGTGGGGAAATCAGTGGACCCCGTCCTGCCCCCAATATAGGCATTGCCCGACGAGTCCACGGCGATGCTATTGCCGGAGTCTTCGCCGCGACCGCCGAGGTAAGTACAGTACACGAGCGCAGAACCCGCGGGGTCGAGCTTCGCCACGAACGCGTCGCCGTTGCCAGACAAGGCACTTTGGTAAACCCCGGTAGTCGTGGGGAAATCGGTGGAGGCTGTCGATCCTGTCACGTACGCATTGCCGGAAGCATCGACGGCAATGTCGTTGCCTTGATCGCCCCCGCTTCCTCCTAGATAGGTCGCATAGCTCAATACGGGGTCGATAACTAATGCTCGGCGTCTGTCGTACGAGGCCACTCGAAAGCCAATACGGTCACGGCCTTTGAGCACGTAAGCGGCAGGGACAACTTCTCTTCTCCCTCCCGACTCCTGGTAGGCGTGAGGCCTCCTTAGGAGGATCTCACCGCCTTCGATGCGCGCCACAAGATTGCCCGCAGTATCAAGCGAGACTTCACGTGCTCCCTTCAGGTCAAACGTTATCAGCTTGGGATCGGCTCGGGGAGCAACGACACAGTCGTACTCTAATTCACCTTGACTCCCGTAATAGACCAGATCTACGCCAGGATAGATGTTCTCGTACTGCACCTTGGAATAACTCGGGATATTCGTGAGCCCTCTGCTCCGGTCATTGCCGATGAAATAATTGGACTTCCCTGGCAGTTCGCCAAAGACGCGAATACGAGGCGTCCGGTTGGCGCCAACGAGGCTAATGCGCACCACGGTCGACGATGGATTGCCTGTCGCTGATTGTCCAATGAAAGGTTCGTAAGCAGCAGCGCTGCCCTGTGGATGGGCAGGCGGGCGCAATGACAGTACCGCTTCGGTGTTAGTCAAAAACAACGCGTAGCCATTACCCCTTGCCAGGAACTTCACGCGCTTCGCAACTTGGCCCTGGTTCGCCTCGAAGCTTAGGGGGAGCGCGGCGAACCTGCTGACGATGCGTCGTTGCGTTGGCACGAAGCGGAGCCCCGACTTAGCAGAAGACGACCGCATTCGATCTGCCGACGTCCCCGCACGGTGCGAACCGGCCCGGCCGATCTCGCCATGAGCTGGCTCCAGCGGGGTTCTGTCCGCAACGATGATGACTGAAATGCCACAGAGGACCAGCGGAGCAAGTATCCTCAAGTCGAGCAAGTTGCCATGCGATGAAAAGAGTCTTGTGCGTCTCATGTTCCTCGTCGAAACTGGAATCATTACCGAAGCCTTTATCCGCGTGCAAGCTTGCTTACCATGCGACTCCCGAAAAGTCAATTAAACGGACCTTGAGCGGCGGAGAAACAATGAACCAAGGGCTACCCCATCCGCACACCTCGGGGCCTGTCCGGCAACTCAGTCGGGACAGTCCCGATTCGATCCGTGTAGCAGTCAAACGCAGCCCTGGCCAGCGCGTCAGGGTTGAAGGAAGTGGCCAGCGTCGTCATGGAACCATGTCGCCGAGAAAGCAGCCCAAATCACTCTTGCGAATTTGCCGACTTCTTGGTTGTAGAATCCCTCGCGCCCCCCAGGAGGCTCCTCAGTCACTCGTGGCGGTCGCAGGCTGGCAGAGAAAGTCAGCCCATAATGATAGAATGGCCTGCGGCAAAGGTAGCGACCTGATATCTTGTGTTGACATCACCTCAACGCTGAAATATCGGGAGGCTCGACGTAGTTTGGCCAGCGGTTCTCTGGAGGTATCTTTCATGACGCACCGAGAGGCTGATCATGGACATTTCAAAAAGCTTTTGGAGAGCGGCGCGGGAAAGAAATTGCCTCTCTTGATCGCGACTGGCGTGGCTGCCTTAGCCCTCGTCGGTGCCTGTTTGTTGATGAGAGAGAATCGAGCCGGGGTTGCGGGCTTCGCCCTTTCCATGCTCATTGGGGCTTGCCTTATGGTAGCGATGGAGCGACCGAACCGGACCGTTGAGGCCGAGAAGTTCATCCTCAGAGACGAGACCGGAAAGGTCCGCGGGGCCCTCGGGATGACCCCAAATGGACCAAGCTTTAGCCTTTTTGACGAACAGGGGAGAAGAAGAGCCACGTTGGGCTTGGGTTCGAACGGGCCGGCCCTGGTTCTTTACGACCCGGACGGAAAATCGCGGTCCTGGTTGTACTCTGCCGGGGAGCTAACCGGGCTTGTCCTCCAAGGGGGAGAGGCGAAACAGCGTGCGGAACTTGCCGTGTCGACTATGGGGGCAAACCTGGGGTTATTCGATGCCAACGGCGAAACGCGCGCCCGAATGGGCATTCGGGGCAATGACCCGGCAGTTAACTTCCGCGATGCCAACGGCAAGATTCGAGCGGCCCTGGGAATCGAAGGAACGGAGCCTGTCTTTGCCCTTTACGACGCGAATGAAAAGCGGCGCGCGGGTTTGGCTGTGACACGGGAAGGTCCCGCCCTGGGGCTGTACGATGCAAATGGAAAGATACAGGCTGGGCTTACATCCAGCTCCGGTGGACCAGCCTTGGCGTTCCTGGATGCGAACGAGAAGGTTATCTATTCAGCGCCGTGAGAGACGTGCGCACCGGCGTCCTCGCACCACGGGTGCACGCGGCAGTCGAAGGCCGCGGCTACAACTCTTGCAGGAATGGGTTGGATTCGCGCTCCTCACCGATGGTGGTCTGAGGCCCGTGGCCAGGGAATACAGGCGTCTCGTCAGGAAAAAGCAGCAGCCGGCCGCGGATGGAACGCAGGATGTCGTCGAAGGACCCGCCCCAGAGATCCGTGCGGCCAATGCTGCCTTGAAAGAGTGTGTCACCACTGAAGATTCTTCGTTGCTCGCTGGGAAGATAAAGCGAAAGGCTGCCGGGTGAATGCCCGGGGGTATGCAGCACTTCGAGCGCCAGTAAGCCGCAGCGCAGCGTGTCGCCTTCCTTCAAGAACTGGTCCACTTCGACAACGCCGGGCGGCAGCACGCCCAGCCATTCCGCCTGCCTGCCCAGATTCTGGTACAACGGCAAATCGCCTTCGTGCATCAGCACGGCAGCTCCTGTGGCGCGTTTGAGCTTCTCGATTCCACCCACGTGGTCGATGTGCGCGTGCGTGGCGACAAGGTATTTGGCGCGGAGCTTGTGCCGCGCCAAAATTTCCTGAACCTGCTCGACGTCATCACCGGGGTCGATCACCACGGCTTCCCCCGTCGCTTCGTCACCCAGAATCGAGCAGTTGCAGGCTAGGATTCCTACCGGAAGGATTTCGTGGATCATTTTCTCCTGTGCATCCTTTCGCCCCACAGTATTTTAGCCCATGGCTGTAAGAATGTTACTACGGATTCTATCGACCGCGACCCGCTACCTTGGCTGGCACCGCTGCAGCCCTTGTTGACTTGGCATCGGAGTGTTTCTATACTCGATTTCAATCAGGACGGGGCGTTCTGGGAAATATGAAGGTCGTCGTAGTCGGCGGACAGTGTCGGAACATTGGCAAAACCTCCGTCGTGGAGCGGCTGATTCGAGACTTGAAGTCATTGGCCTGGACGGCGGCGAAAATCACTCAGGACCGGCATGACACGTTCTCTTCTTCTCCCGGACCTCGCAAGGGCGGGCAGGCGCGTTCGTTTGTTCTTACTGAAGAACACGATCCCCACGGACGGGGCGATACCTGTCGCTTCGTTCACCGGAGACTCGCGAGGCGGCAGGCGGAATTCAGACTCCCAGCGCTATCACATCTATCGTGAACTAAGGAGCAACCGTGGCTGCACTGAGCAAAGTCGAAATTCAGGAAAAGTTAACGAAAATGCCGGGCTGGTCCCACGCCGGCAAGTCCCTCCAGAAGAAGTTCATCTTCAGGTCATTCGTAGAGGCCATGGCGTTTGTCAACAAGATTGCCGAGGCTGCCGAAAATGCCGGGCACCATCCCGACATCACCATTAGCTACAACCGGGTGGGCATCAACCTCTCGACGCACAGCGAAAGCGGCGTCACGGAGAGGGACTTTGACTTGGCAAACCAGATCGACCGGATACGAGCGACCATGCCCTGAAGAGCCCTGTCCACCGAATCCTATCTGCCACGCCATCTAGAGCCCGCGGCGCCCCGAGCTATCTTGCCGGATAGCTATCTCATAAGCCCTAAACGCGTAGGTTGCCATTGTCTCAACGTTACACGTTGTGGTCTCGGACGGAATGTAGCTACAATGTCGCGTTTGTCTTCGGCGAGGAAGACCTCATGGCTACCCTGGTCCAATGGATTCACGTCACCGCCGCCGTCATCGCCGTGGGTGGAATGGGCTTTCTGCTTGTCATCCTCATGCCATCCTTACGAATCCTAAACCCTGACCAGCGCGACCTACTGGCAAGATACGTCCTGGGCAGATTCCGCTGGGTGAGTTGGTCGGCGATCGTCTTGCTTCTGGCCTCCGGTTTTTACAGCGTTCGCCAGTATTACTGGGAAGTGGCGTGGGGCAAGTCCTGGGCGTTTCTGACCGTGAAGATCGTTCTAGCACTGCTGGTTTTCGCGATTTCGCTGGCCTTGACGCTGCCCCTGAGAAGCCTGGAACGGTTCCGCGCGCGGCGACAACTCTGGCTCGCCGTAGCCTTTGCGCTGGCGATCATCGTCATCTGGATTTCATCTTACCTGCGGCGTGGCTGATAGGCTGGATACCCGCTACTTGCGTGACCCTCGATCCTGTCTGGCGGTTCATTACTCGCAACAGCCATCCCCGTGTCTTAGACACTGAGACACTGCCAAGTCGCCGTCACTGGTTCGAGTCTCGATTCTCGAATGAAGGGACTACTTCCTGTGGAGGACCGCTTCCTTGAACGACCCGCGCTGCCTCTCGATTTTCTTTTGCAGCAGGATAATAGCTTGGAGCAATTGTTCGGGACGGGGAGGACAACCGGGGATGTAAACATCCACGGGAATGAACTGGTTCACGCCTTGGACGATGGCGTAGTTGTTGAAGACGCCGCCGGAGGTGGCGCAGGCGCCCATCGAGATCACCCACTTGGGTTCCGGCATCTGCGCGTATAGTCTCGTGATCACCGGGACCATCTTCTGCGAGACGCGCCCGGCGACGATCATCAGGTCAGCCTGCCGCGGCGAGCCGCGAAAGACTTCCGCTCCGAAGCGCGCCAGATCGTACCGCGGCGCGCCGGTGGACATCATCTCAATGGCACAACACGCCAGGCCAAAGCTGAAGGGCCAGAGAGAGGACTTGCGGGCCCAGTTCACCGCCTGATCGAGCTTGGTGAAGATGAGACCCTCGAACCCGGAGGACGAGGATGTAGATTCCGTAGGAAGGCCCATGACAGAAATATTATGCCATCCTGGTTGCCTTCCTTCAACTCCCGCCGGAGGTTAGTTCCCTCTCCTATCGCGCCGCTTTCCTGTGTGCCTCGAGGGCGGCCAGATTTGCCTGTTTCACCGCCTCCACAAATTCCTTGTAGGGGTTGTCGTTGATGTCAACGAGGCCGTAGTTCGAGTCCTCACCATCGAAGCGGCCTTCCTTGGGCTCATCGACCCACTCGAACCAGTGGTAACCAACAGCTTCCGGCAGACTCTCGAGCCAGGAGACGTAGTCGGCATAGGCCTTGGCGCGCACTTGCTGGTTGGGGACTTTGGGTCCGGCACCGCGCGTGTTCGGCAACCCGGTGTCCTGCCCGCGAAACGCGAACTCACCAATAAGGATGGCCCTGCTGGTGACGTCGTACACGCGCTTAACCAGGGGGCGCGGATCAAACTCGTAGATGTTAATCGAGATGACATCGCAAGACCGAGCGCCGCGATAGACCACCTCGGGCACGCGCCCGGCAAAACGCGCGCCCAGATAGAGATGATTCGGATCGGCTTCACGAATGGCCCGGGCACAGACCTCAAAATACCGAGTGGCCACCCTTTCCAGGAACTGGTCGGCGTCGGCTTTAAAGCGATCGGTCTTGTCAGGAGCTGGGATGCTAGCGAAGTCCTTCGCGTTCACGTTCCAGGCGCCATTGAGCTTGCTGATGTCACCGCCGTAGCGCTGGCGCAAGAAATCAATCGCCTGCTGCCTTCCCGCCGCACCCTCCGACAGGTTCAGATACATCTCGAGCATGGTCTCTTTGCCTCGCCAGTCTGGTCCCCAGCGTAATTCGTTGTCGCTGAAGTAGCCAAGGAGGGCGTGATCGTACCTGCGCGGCATGCAGACCTTTCCAGCGATGTCCCGCGCAGCCTTCTCAAAGCGGGGATCGTAAACGTCCACCGGCTTGCCGTGCTGCCAGTCGGCGCCCGCCCGGGCCGCGATATCCAGGATCACCGTGTAGGCGACATCCCGGTTCCACAGCTCGGGATCTGACCAGGCACCGATGGTGTTGAAGCCCCACATGCGGATCCGCGCCAGCGTCGCCAGTCCCCAGGTGTTGCGGTCAGGATAGATCTTGTCGAGAGCCTCCTGATACGGACAGGGGCCCGTACCTTGGATTCTGTCAGCCTCGTATGAAATGTGGTCCACACCGATGGAGAGCGTCTGCGCGCCATTCGGATCGATGAACCACCAGACACCATCGCGCTGCTCAACGCGGTAGTAACCTTGCTGGGCCACAGCCAAAGGAGCCAGTAGGGAAACGAAGGCAAGACCGAGCAGAGACCATCCCCATCGTCTAAAGAGATTTGTGGCTGTCATGGTTGACTATTCACCCTCCCTCGATATTCCTGACCGCGACGCTCTGCCTCTCTGAACACGGCCTGGTGGAGCGTCGGGCTACCCACGTAGAATACTCCCCCACGGGCTTCTGAGCATACGTTGTTTCAGGTAAGATAGCGTCCCTAGGAACAGACCGGATGGAGATACGAGCCACCATGAGACTGGCCTTCGTGCTGGTACTTTTCTCAAACTTTCTATCGTCCCTCGCTTCCTCAGCCGGGCAGAACAAGGCAACGAAACCCACCAGCGGTTTCGTGACCATAGCGGACGGCGTGAGGATTCATTATCTTGAGGCAGGTCCGCAAACACACCCGGGAAAGCCCCCGGCGATCTTGTTCGTTCCTGGCTGGACGATGCCCGCCGAAATCTGGGAGAAGCAGATCGCGCACTTCTCCAAGACGCGGCGCGTTGTCGCCATGGATTCGCGCTCCCAGGGCCTCTCCTCGCAAACTACCGAAGGGAACTACCCGGAGGTTCGCGCCCGCGACATCAAGGCTGTAGTGGATCAGTTGAAACTCGCCCCGGTAGTGCTGGTGGGTTGGTCGATGGGAGTGACAGATCTCGCAGCCTACGCTGACCAATTTCCCTTGGACGGGATCGCCGGCATGGTGTTTGTGGATGGCGACGCGGGGGAAGACCCCGAGCCGAGTGTGCTCCGCGAGTTCTTCGACTTCGCCTGGAGAATACAATCCGACAGGCGGGCGGCCACCGCACGCTTTGTGCGCGGGATGTACAGGAAGCCACAGAGCGAGGCGTACTACCAGCGCATCACGCGCGCGGCGCTGCGAACACCCACAGATTTAGCGGTGGCGATGCTGAGCAGCATGGCGTCAGTCGATCGCCGGCCGGCCCTGGCGAAAATCAACCGCCCCACGCTGATTGTGGCAGCCGCGGGCGGAGAACGCCAGTTGCAGGAAGACATGCACCGCCGCATCGCCAGTTCGCGGCTGGTTTTCTTCGAGAAGGCCGGCCACGCGCTGTTCGTGGACGAAGCCGGCCGCTTCAATGCTTTGCTCGACGAGTTCCTAAAGACGGTCGAGCGCTAGGCGTAACGGTTAGATTCAAAGGTATTGTTGCCGGATCTCCCCGCCGTAAAGCCAGCAGCAAACTCGCCGCTACAGATGCAGCAAGATCTTCCCGAAGAAATCGCGGCTTTCCATCTTCCTCTGCGCCGCAGCCGCCTCCTTCAGTGGGAACGCGGAGTCGATCACCGCCTTGAGCTTTCGTTGACCGATAAACTTGAGGGCGTCCAATAGTTCCGCTTTGCTGCCCATGAACGAGCCGTATATAGCTCGCTGGCGACCGAAGAGAGCCTGCACGTTCAGTTTCACCTCCCCACCGGTGGTCACGCCGCACGTCACCAGCCGCCCGTAAGTAGCCAGCGAGTCAAAGCACGCATCCCAGACCGCCGCGCCCACATGCTCGACCACCAGATCCACACCACGCTTGTCGGTGAGCCGCTTGACTTCTTCGGCGATCGATTGCTTCGTATGGTTGATAACCTCATCTGCGCCAAGTGCCCGGGCCTTTTCGAGTTTCGCGTCCGCGCCCGCCGTCGCGATAACGCGCGCTCCCACTAGCTTCGCAATCTGGATCGCGGCGCTACCTACGCCCGAACCCGCGCCGATAATGAGCACGTCTTCACCGGGCTTCAGCCGCGCGCGCGCGAAGAGCATGTGCCACGCGGTGATGAAAACCAGCGGCACTGCCGCCGCCTCGTCGTAACTGAGGTCGCCCGGAATGGAGACTGCGTTCACCTCGGGCGACTTGACATACTCCGCGTATCCGCCATCCACCATCACACCGAAAAGCGTGTAGCTGCGGCAGGCACTGTCCAGGCCCTTGAAGCACGCTTCGCACTGGCCGCAACTGATCCCTGGGCAGAGCAGGACCCGGTTGCCAGGCTTGACCCGTGTGACCAGCGAGCCGACCTCGGCCACTTCACCTGCGATGTCGCTGCCCACGATGTGCGGCATGTGGAGTATCCAACCGCGAACGCCCATCCTTAGCCACAGGTCGAGGTGATTCAACGCGCAGGCCTTCACCTTGACGAGAACCTCGTTGGCCCGGATCCTTGGCTCCGGCGCGTCCTCGTATTTCAGGACTTCAATTCCACCATGCTCGTGAAATCGAACCGCTTTCATTGCCAACCCTCCCCTTTCAACAAGTCTATGGCGTGACGAGTCTATCGCATTTTGGAGGTGGCTAGTAGATTAGCACGAAGCTCACAACCTGATCACAGCCGCGCCACACAGGGCCTCGTTGACATTGCTCGATGCCACGATTAACCTAGCTGACGGGCGCTATGGACATCTTCGCTGAGATCGCCAAGCTACGGAAAGAAGGCCGCAAGGCGGCGCTGGCCACCATCATTCAGGTGCAGGGTTCCATCCCGAGCTACGAGAGCTCGAAGATCCTGATCCGCGACGACGGCTCCATTGCCGGCACGGTGGGCGGTGGGTGCGTGGAGGCGGAGGTGTGGTCGGTGGCGCAGGAAGTAATGCGCGAGGAGAAGCCGCGCCGGCTGCACTTCAACCTGAACGCCGAGCCTGAGTACGACAACGGCCTTCTCTGTGGCGGCTCGCTGGACATCTTCATCGAGCCCATCCTCGCTACCCCGACTCTGTGCCTGTTCGGCGGGGGGCACGTCTCGCTTTACGTCTGCAAGGTCGCGAGCCTGGCAGGATTCGATGTCGTGGTCGTGGACGACCGCGAAGCCTTTGCCAGCAAGGAACGCTTCCCGGAAGCTGCAGAAACTTACGCCGGCCCTTGGGAAGAAATTTTCCCCAAGCTGAAGATCAACGGGTTTTCTTACCTCGTAATTGTCACGCGTGGACACAAAGGTGACCTCGCCTGCTTGCGCTGGGCCGTGAACACTCCCGCGCGCTACATCGGCATGATCGGGAGCAAGCGCAAGGTCATCGAGATACGGAAAGTCCTGGAGGGTGAAGGCGTGCCGCCGGAGAAGTTGGACCGCGTCCATGCACCCATCGGGCTCGACATCGGCGCGCTGACACCGGAAGAGATCGGCGTGGCGATTGTGGCAGAGATGATCGCCGTCCGCCGGAATGCTGCATCGTTGGTTCCCTCTCTCGCTTACAAGCCCACAGCCCCGCACGCCTCATGATTGCCGGTTTGATCCTCGCCGCTGGAGAATCCTCCCGAATGGGAGTGGATAAGGCTCTACTCACTTATCGCGGGCGGACGTTCCTCGAAACCATTCTTCAGAACTTGCGGGAGGCGGGGATTGATCGCGTGGTTGTGGTGTTGGGCCATCACGCCGAAGAGATCAAGCAGGCGGTGAATCTTCACGGCGCACAAGTCGTTGTCAACCAGGATTATCAGCAAGGTCAGACCTCGTCATTGCAGGCGGGCCTCAGGGCTCTCAAGGACGCGGACCTCGAAGCCGTCATCCTCTGCCTGGTTGATTACCCCGCAGTGTCAGCCGAGGTGGTGAAGAGACTCCTGGCCAGCTTTCGGAAGTCCGGCGCACCCGTGATCATCCCCACCTGCAAGAACCAGCGCGGGCACCCCGTCATAATTGGACGCGCGTTGTTCCAGGAGTTGCTTGATTTGAGCCCGGCGGAAGGCGCAAATAGCCTTATCCGCAGGTATCGCGACGTGACCCAGTACGTCGAAGTAGGGGAGAGCGGAATTCTGCTCGACGTGGACGACCCGGAAACTTACCACCGCCTAGGTGAGACGTAGCAGCTCCCACCCGGTCTTGCCTCAGTAAGCGCCAGCGAATTCAAGGACACAAGGCCCAGACTCGATCCCGGCCAGATGGGCACGGCCCAGAGCAGCTAAAAGTACCCACCGAACGTTCCCACAAGTTGATTCTTTCTGCCCGCGTAGCGCGTGTGATCTGCACCGAAGTAGAACGAGTGGTGCTTCGTGGGGAAGTAACGGACGCTCACTCCGGCGTTTCCCAAGAAGTTCCAGCGGCTCGGGCAGGCACCTGAAAACGCACTCAGATCGCACACGTCCTCCCACCCCCCGTAGAGGCTGGGAAGTTCGAGTAGGGTGAGATTGCCGAATACCGCACCGCCGTAGCGCAGCGTAATATCCGCTTGAGGCCTCTGAAGTACATCGAAACCCAGGCCGGGGTTCAAGACCACGAGGTGCTCAGAGATCTGCGCCTTGCTATTCAGTATGGGGTCGAAATAGTCGGTGGTCGAAACCGGAACATAGTCAACAGCAAACTGGACGCTGAGCCGGTGGGTGACCCGGCTCTGGCCCAGGTACGGCGAAATGCGCGCGCCGATCGAGAAGCGCGTGTAATTCAGCTCGGAAAGAGTATTCCCATGCTCCCAGAGGGAACCCACCCGAAGATCGGCAGTGCCGCGGGCGGATTCTTTGGTGACTTGCGCGGGTCCAGACGCCGCACAGGCAAGGAGCACCACGCCGGCGGCGAGTACATGTATGACTTTCTTCATGGGTCCTCCTTGCTTGGGCCTTTGGCGCCCTTTTCCAATCGGCCTTTCCTCCCGGCCTGGGCGCTGAGGACGCGACGGCAAGTATCGCGATGCGGACCTGCGAGCCCGGCCAGGCTGAGCACGCATGGAGGAGCCAAGCATGCCGCGCCCCTTGAGTAACAAGCCTAATGTGGGCCCTCCAGAGCGTTGCTTTCTGCGGGTCCCGTCGTCTCCGTCACGATTACGGGCGCAAAGACGTTCCCGCCTTCGGGGTATCCTGCTCTTGTCGGCCGCAGGTCGAATTCCGCCAAGGGCAGTTGGGAACCTGCTGGTTGCGGGCCGCTGACCGACGTTGCCGGGTCATAAGCCTTGTTGGGATCATGGGCATAGATCACTTTGCCCGCCCCTTTCGTGAAGGCCGAAGCCAATCCTGCGGCACCGGCTCCTGCGCCAGAGAAGATTACCGCAGACCGCCCGGAAAGGCCCTTTCGATTTTCGCAACTGTAGCGGTACTCGTCATCATACCAGTAACCTCTGGCGTGTCTGTCAGCCTTTATCCAGGCTTGAGCGCCGATGAGCGCACCTGCCAGTATGCCAAGCAGGATCGTCTTTGCTTTGGAAGCAGGCCGGCTGACCAGCACGACTTCGAGGCGTGGGATGGATACTTCCTGCTTCTTGACCCGGAGCAGTATCGCGTTCTCGGAGAACTCAAGAAACCGCCCCTTCACCTTCTTCGCGGCCAAATCAACCACTTCTACCTTGTTCCCGACCCGCAATTGCTTCAGGTTCCCCCAGGAATCTTCGGGGGCCTGGGCAAACCCCGCTGCTGGAAGCGGGGCGAGAATGACCATTGTCAGGACCAGTCTTCGCATCGTTCCCTCCCTCGCAGCATGATTCGAGGATCCGCTGCCCTCTACCTCGTGCGTAGCAACCCCTTCTCCGAAATTCTGCGAAGGCTAACTGATTTAAAAATCAAGGTTTACACAGGGGACAGATGGATTGGGCCCGTCGAAGCGCTGGAATTGTCCGACAGTGACTCGTTGTCCTGGCACCTCGCCGACTACTGACAGGGGGGCAACTCATGTGAATCTTACCTGCCCACGCTCGGCTGGCTGGACTGGCGCCGGGGCCGGTACGCCGCCCCCAGGCGAAAGACGGCTTGGGCGCTAGTAGGCGCGGCTTCGGATGCCCCTGGACTCCCCGCGTAAAAACCGCTGCTCCCTGCGTCTTTTTGGAGGCTTGGTCCGTATTCAGGGCTAGAATGGGCGCGACGATTTGCTGGTTTGTGAACACGATGGAGAAGGAAGCCCAAGAGACTGCCCGGGGGCTACGGCACGGCGACCCCGATCTGCTTGACCGCCTGATCCAGCAGTACCACTACCGGTTGTTTCGTTACCTGCTGATGCTGACGGGGAACCGGGAAGCCGCGGAAGACCTCTTCCAGGAAACCTGGATCCGGGTGCTCGAGAGGGGCCATCAATACAACGGCAAGTGGAGGTTCGAGGCGTGGCTTTTCACCATTGCCCGGAACTTGGCCATCGACCTGCTGCGACGCCGGCAACCCCAGAGCCTCGACGCCCTACTGGACATCCACAGAAACGCAATACCGCTTGGGCTGGAGGCGCCGGGCTCCCCCACGCCCTTCGATATGGCTTCCCAAAGCGAAGATGGCGAGCACCTGGGGGCAGCCCTGGGTCACCTGCCTCCCGCCTACCGTGAGGTATTGCTGCTGCGCTTCCAGGAAGACTTGGAGTTGAACGAAATAGCTGCGGTAGTGGGTTCGCCGCTGCCTACTGTGAAGTCAAGGCTCTACCGGGGACTGGAAACGCTCCGAGAACTGCTGGAGGGAGGACAGGCATGACGGAAGATCTGCATGCACGGGCCGGTCATCTTATCGACGCTGTGCAGGTGGAAGGCATCTCCGCCGCCGACCGCGAATGGCTAGACAACCATCTGGAAGGCTGTGCCCGCTGCGGAGCACGTGCCCGCGCTACCGAGCGTGCCCTCCAATCATTGCGGTCGGCCGCATTCCATATTGATCCGGCTGTGGTGAGAGCCACGCAGCTCCGCGTGCGCCTCCGCGCTCAGCAACTGCGCGAGCAGCAATCCCGGATGCGAGCTCTGTGGGTGTCGTGCGCCCTCTCGTGGGTACTCGGAGTAGTCTCGGCGCCTCTTCTGTGGCGGGGATTTGAGTGGCTCGGGCGCAGCGTTGCCCTGCCGGATTCGGTCTGGCAGATAGCCTTTTTCCTTTGGTGGCCCGTGCCGGCAGTGGTGGCAGGCGGAGTGTTGGCTTGGTGGCGTGTGCGCGCTTCAACGGAGGATGGCTACACAGCGAGTCTGCCCCGCTGAGGCAGCGGAATCGAGCTTCTATCGCAACGCCGGCCTCCCGGGGTGATCCCGTACGTTCAGCCCGGCACGGCCAAGCCGGACGCTTGGAGAAAGTGAGACTGACCCATGAACGAAGAGAAACAGAAAATCAGCGAGGGCGTCCGTGCCATTCGCTGGCGCATGTCGCACGAGAAGTTCCGCTTTGCTGATGAACTACGCATTATACCCGGCTGGATAGTTGGGTTGGCGATCGTGCTCTTTGCAGCCGGCCAGGCCGCGGCGCAGCTTGTGTACTTCTACAATCCCCATGAGGGGCCGCGGTTGGCCTACATGGGGGTCGCAGCCGGAGCAAGCCTTATTATCGGGTTTTTCCTGCTGCTATTTGGCTACGTGAACCGCGATGCGAAGCGGCGAGGAATGAATTCCACGCTCTGGACGCTCCTGGTCATCTTCGTGCCTTACCTGATCGGGCTGATCATCTACTTCCTAGTGCGGGAACCGATGCCCTTCAACTGCCCTCAGTGCGGCGTGACCGTGAGCGCGCGCTTCAATTTTTGCCCCGCCTGCAAGTACAACCTTCGCCCTGCGTGTCCCCAGTGCAAGCGCGAGGTGCACGTGGAGGATAAGTACTGCCCCTTCTGCGCGCAAGAACTGGCCGTGGCCACACAGTAGCCCGTGCTCCCGTGGGTGTTGTTGCCACAGGGGCACACATAGTAACAAAAGAGCAAGCCAGCGGCTTAATCGGCGTGTTCCAGCCACTGCCAGAACGCTATGAATATCACCAGGCCCGCAACACCCGCGATGATCCCTATTTTCGCGCCCGTGCTCAGGTTCGGTCCCATCTGCCTCACATCGTTGTAAGCGATCTGGACAGGGGCGGCTTGGTGGTCGCGCAACATAGTGAAGTAGTCCTGGTCGATAGCCTGGATATTGCCGTGATACTCCTTCCCTGCGGCTGTCTTCACCATAATGTGCTTGCCCACGCCCAAGCCCAGGACTACTCGTCTGGCTTCGGCCGGATTCGGTTGCCCCGCGGCCTTGTACATCAGCTTCGCCAGCTTCAGTTGCGCCACTTCATCGTAGGCCACCCGCCGCTGCGTTCCCTCATGGCCCGAAGCTATGAGAAATGACCCGTCCTCAATCGCCTCAATCGAGCCGAGCAGCTTCTTGCCATCCGCAAGCTGCACCTTCAGGTTGGCCCCCACGCCGAATTGGTCAATCTGCTGTTTCACCTGGTCGGACCCGGACGGTGTGTCGCCCGCCAGCGCGGCGACATCGCTCACCGGCAGGATCCCGATACAAAAGACGAGTACGATTACTCTGTGCCATTGATTCATCCGTCCCTCCTTGTAGTTAGTCGCGCGGAGTTGTTGCGCAACTCCGCGGCCTTCGTCCCAGAATCACAATCCAAGAGCCGCAGCCGTAAAGAACAAGGCCGCGCTTGTATCTTGGTTTTTTGATGTTCTTTTGCGCAATTGAGTGCTTGGAGGGGGAGGAGGTGTGCCGCTGCCTTGCTGGGGGGAGAGCAAGGCAGCGGCCA